>Ga0070748_1001603_pt1 | contig 10520 bp, 15 predicted proteins | sample VirMetDEL_Nov_12_FD_77015 | JGI IMG/M metagenome (GOLD analysis project Ga0070748, IMG submission 77015) | Aqueous microbial communities from the Delaware River and Bay under freshwater to marine salinity gradient to study organic matter... | ecosystem: Environmental > Aquatic > Marine > Coastal...
AGACATGCTTGTCTTAGAAACAAGTGCCGTAAGGCGTAGAGGTTCAAGTCCTCTATCGGGCACCAATATAGAATATCCAAATGTCCCGGAACAACATCCGGCAAGTCGCAGTTACTTAGCTAGTAACAGTAGAGGACCCGGTGCCGAGACAATGGACTAGTAGGGCGGCCACAAAACCTGCAGGAGATAGCTCATTACTATCATGGCCCTACGACCAATTAACTAGCGCGGGTGAATAGCCGTAAGCCGCAAGATATAACGGTACAGAGGAGCCAAGACTCTGGTAAGACGCTTTGTTAGGAAGTAGTGCCAACCACATGAGGTCTATATGACAGATAAACAGTTTAATAGGTTACAGAAGATAACACTGCCGTTGGCCGGAATACTTATGCTAGTAGGAACTATTCTATTAGTTATAGGTTGACATTGGTTTATTAGTAGTGTAAGTTGAACTTATAAACTAATAGGAAATATATCATGGCTTTCATTGTAACAACTCTCGATTACGGTAAATGTTACATTACTGAAGGTACTGACCGTTATTGTGCATACGCCTTAAGTACAAATCCAAAGAAGCGTATTACGTTTAAGACCAAGAAATCCGCGCTTCGTGCTTTAAAGACTATGTACGAATACAAGAACAACCATAAGCTACGAGTTCCGCATAACGATGCTGGCTGGTACATTGAAGAAGAACAAGGAAATATATAATGACACAAAAAGTTTACATGCTATCATCGGATCACGGCGACGGTTCTGCATCAGTGAGTTTCTTTCGTAACAAACCAGATCTCGAAAAAATGTTCGAAGAAGATGAATATGCACTAGAACAATATGGCGCTAATGAAGGACCAATAGCTTATTTGGAATTTCCAGATGACTTGGATCTATCAACATGCGGTTTTTGTTTCGCTGATTGAAGAACATACTAACGAGGGGAAATAGGTTGTCCCGCTAGGTTGTGGCCTTGGAGAATGTGGTTCAATTCCACACGTTAGTACCAATAATAAATACCATATGAATATATGCATATTAGGACTAAAGCGTTCAGGATCAACTTATCTATCGTGTGTGTTGATGCAAAACGACTGGACGCGCAAGGTAATAAATGAACCTTTCCAAGATAGGTTATTCCAAAAAGACAAAACACCTTGCGATAAGATTATTACCAGCATAAGAAAAGAATCAAACCAAGGTGGCGTGATACTAAAAGAGATTCATTTTTATGAACCATTAGTGCAGCGTCATATAAAAATGTACAAGCAAGTACTTAAAGAGAACTTTTATGTAATCAAACTCATACGAGAAAATACCTTTGATCGTGCTCTTAGTGCGTTAATAGCGCATAGAACAGGTGTATGGAATGCATTTGCAAATAACGATCGCCCTGTAGAACAGTTTAGTATCGATCCTAGCTTGTTCTTAAAGACTTATAAAGAAGAGCAAGGTCGCTTACAGATGCTAAAAGACTTTGATGTTTTTGATGATGTTGTAACCTACGAAGAATTGCACACATTAAAACGAGATTATATGCCTAAAGAGGTTGACAAAACATTGTTACCTGTTAAACTAATAAAGAAGAAGCAGTTAATAACAAACTACAAAGAACTAAAAACAATGATACAATGATGCGTTGGCGGAATGGCTACGCGGTGGATTGCAAACTCACTTATCCAGGTTCGACTCCTGGACGCATCTCCAAGATTACTAGGAAACGCCCTAGTAACGACAGACTTGATTCTTAGCTGTAAGGGGCTTGGAAGAGGGTTTGTAACACCTGAGCAACTAGGGTGCCTTACACACAATAGATTGCTTTGCCTGTTCGTCTAGGGGAAGGACACTTGCGTTAGAAGCAAGAGACATGGGTTCGAATCCCATACAGGGGTACGTGTTGCTATATAGATTTTTGGAGGGCGTAGCAGAATGGTGATGCATCAGCCTTTGAAGCTGATTTTTGGGTGGTTCGATTCCATCCCCTCCAGCCATTAAACTAACACGGAAGGTAGTGTCCATGGGGACAAGCAGACTTGAAATCTGTCGCCGGGCTCCGGCTCGAGGGTTCGATTCCTTTGCCTTCTGCCAATATAATAGTTGACAGCAACAAATACTATGCTACTATAAGATATAAACCACAAAAAGGATAATACTATGCTCTAGATTATGAAACCTCCTTAAAGTAAAGATATTTTTGAAGAAACTCTAAAATATTTTACATAAAGGAAAAACAAAATGTACGCAGTAGAACTAAAAATCAAATCCAAGCACTTGGCATTGGAGCCATCGATCATCCGCAAGGAAGAAGCAAAACTAAAACGTATTGCAAAGCGGCTCCGGTTGTCGCAAGAATCAGACTATAAAGCTATGTCTAGTTTGCATAGACTGCAAGCACACAGGCGCACCGACATACGATGCGAAGCGCGAGCAACACATTTAGCAAGAGCTTATATTGCTAAGAAACCGTATAATGCAATCGAACGAAAGCGGAAAATCGACAAGGAATATCATTTTAATAAATTGGTCATTCCTAGGATTGTTAAAATGGTTAACAAATATCAAGATTATTCTTTGCCAAAGATTTCCGAAGAAGAAATTAAGCAATGGTTTAATGCATAATTAATAAAAACATTCAGTGCTAAATACTCTAAAGTAGGAGCACTGAATGTTTTTTAGAAGAAAAGAGCTGCCGTGGATTGCAGCAGGTAAAGCAGTATTTGGATTACACGAAACCAGAGACAACACGGTATTAAAAGGATGGCTACGATCAGATGGTAAAACATTAGGTGATCCAAAAGCACTTCCGTGGTGCGGTGATTATGTAGAAACATGCATTAAGAATAGCATACCAAAAGAACCGTTTCCGGGCAAACTTGGTGAAAATCCGTATTGGGCAAGAAATTGGTTGTATTTTGGATTAGAAGTAGAACCATGCTACGGTGCAGTTCTAGTCTTTAGTAGAGGTAGCGGCGGCCATGTAGGTTTTGCAGTAGGCGAAGATAAGACTGATTTTTACGTGTTAGGCGGAAATCAAAGCAACGCTGTTACTATATCAAGAATTGCAAAGAACAGATTGCTTGGGGCCAGATGGCCGTCAACATACGACAAACCAAGTAAAAGACTTCCAAGAATGTCTCCAAACAAAATTCCAAGAACAACAAACGAGTTCTAAAATGAGTGATGTAGATATTCAGCGATATATAGATCAAAAAGATCTCGGTAATGCAGATATATTAGTACCGGGTATTATTGATATAGAACGAGCACCGGAAAAAATGATCGTTCCGGGAATAGTAGGCATTGACAATGTTCCACGGTATCCTGAAGATGAATTTATTTGCGACGACAATGATATAGAATGCATACTAGATCAATTTCCAACAGGCGCTGGTGCCCCCGGAATTGGGATAACGAAAACAGGCACTGAAACAAAAGTAACTGAATTGTTTGGGTTTAAGCTAGACGAGAATGATGATGCATTTAGCATCGGTGCTGTGTTGCTAGTAGTAGTGGTTGTGTATGTTGCTAAAGGTTTCATAGATGAATTCTTTGCAAGACGAATAGAAAGATACAAAAAGAAAATAGAATGAAGTACTTGACAGACGGAAAACGACATCTAATATGCGATTTAATTGTTGACAAACGCTGTTGACATGTTATCTTAAATGCAACAGTTAACATAGGATTACACTGATGAGCTTTAACGACAACGACCCTGCACTGCCTAGCAGCACAATGACAGGCGCAAAACTATTTCCGCGAGGAGAAACAAAATACGTATCAGCTATTGCTGACAGTATTAGAACTCAAAAGACCTTTGCTATGATCCCAGTTGGTAAATCAAAGACAGCGAAAGAAGCTGTGTATGGTATTATCAACAAGATTGAGTTTGCCGGCACTGAACTAAGTGCTGATGAATGGGAAGCTTGGGCAATTAACCCAGAGACTAACAAAAAAGAAGTATTGCGTACAGAATTTTATATCGACGGTACACGCTATACTCCTGACAAGATGTGGAAGACAGAAGCAGCAACAGGCGCAATGAATATGAACAAAGGCGATGCCGCCGAAGCTATATTAGGTGCTAGCGTGGCTGCTAAATTCCTTGCAGATGAAAGAAACATCACCAAGCATGACGTGCTATCAGTTTTGCAACAGACCTTAGATACAGGAGAGTTTGTAGGCAGAGTAAACGGCGACGGCGACGAGGTTGAATTTACACTTTCTCTAAACGCAATCTCTATGAAGAGTATCAAGTTATGGCTATCAGAAGATGATCCGTTTGGCTCACCAAGTCAATTTGCTATTGTAAAAGAAGGTGTTCCTGCTAAGACAATTGCAGACCTGCAACTAACATTCGAACATGCAATCGACTACGTAAACACCAGCAATCGAATAATGCGATACAACGCAGCAGGCGACGCAGTCCCGGTGAGAAACGTAGTCGAAGTAATAAGCGACGGTGGAGACGCAGCACAACAAACTGTTACCAAGGTTGATCTCAAAGTAAAAGATGCAGGAGTTGCTACTAGCCTTGTTAGTCTTAAGACAGGATCAGTCAAGCAATTTGGACAAGTAAGCGGAGCAGAATGGAATACAGTTTCTAACTTTTTTGAGAGTGTTCTTGATGTTAAATTGCCCGCCGCAATGAAAGACGAATTTGGATTTAAAGACAGTCACGAACTAGACTACAAAGACTTTAATTATTACGAAGGCCCATTTGCTAGCGCATATAGTACAGTTGTAGATCTAGTGGCAGAATATCCACAAGAGCAACTAACACAAAGCATCTACAACGGAATTAACTATCATGCAACACGATCCGAACAAGATGTTACTATGCTTATTCTTTCTCCTACTATGCGTATTCCGTACAAAGAACTTGCGTTTGACGATCGTTTGCATAAATCGTTTGCGGATTATCATATAGAAGTAATCAACGACGAAGAGCTAATGAATCACAGACTAAGTATTATCGGTACACGAAAGTCAGATGGTGAGTCTGGTGTGTTACTACAGTTGCGCACAGCTAATTCGGCTGGCACTATTAGAAATTATGTAGAGATGGGACCTTTGCTTAAAGAGCTGGCTTGCATTAAACGGCTAAATAATAACACAGAACAAATCCCGGAGCACTATGTTGATTAATTGGGTTACAAATCTATTCAATAAAAACGTTACTTCAGAGACATTTGAAGAACCTTGTGTTGAGCATCAGCCTGCAATTGTATGGCTGCACGGCGCTGGCCAAACAGGTGCATCATGGAAGTACATACGGCACCAGCTACAACACCCAAATGAGATTGTAATAGATTATTCAGGAATGTCTAGGTTCTACGAAAACCTAGACGAGATTGTCAAGAAAGTAGGCGATCAACCTGTATATGTTGTTGGACATAGTTTAGGCGGCTTGTACGCACTGCACCTAACACAACATTGCAATGTACTAGCAGGCGTAAGCGTAAGTACGCCGTTCCGTGGATCAAGCGCAGCAGATTGGGCCAAGTACATAGTACCAAGCTATCCACTGTTTAAAGACGTAGGTAGAAAGTCTCGTCCGGTAGTAGAAGGAAATAAAATCCAAATTACTATTCCTTGGACACAAGTTGTATCTACCGGGGGCGCAGTTCCTTATTTAAATGGACCTAACGACGGTGTCTGTACTGTCAGTTCAATGACACACAGAAAAGATAGTATGGAAATTGTCGAAGTAGAATCAACACACTACGAAGTAATGTGCGATGATGATGTTGTTAACGTAATTAGAGATAGAACACGTTCTACATTATAATAGGTTGACAAGATAATAAATCTATGTTATAATTACTACATAACGTTGAAGTAATTTTCAATAACATATTTTGGGCGAGAAATAGGAAAATATAATGTCGATTGATCCTTTGGTAGATTTTTTAATAGACGGATATCATTCAGAACGTAGATTTGAAGATTATACATTAAGCTATAACATCGAAAGCATTTCAGGAGTGTCTGTAGATTATATTCTAGATGCACTAGCACAGTGGTCGGCTGTCAGCGGACTTAAATTCTATCAAGTAGATACCGCAGCGCAATTGACCTTCTATGCTTCTGGATTCAGTGCCTTTGCTGTTTCAAATGTCGTTGACGGAATAATTTTAAGTTCCGATGCGTATGTGTCTCCTATTGCCAGGCTAGGCGGCGAAGAATTTCATAGAAAAACGTGGTTACACGAAATTGGTCATGCCCTCGGGCTAGGTCATGCCGGACCATACAATGGCAGTTCTGCTACATACGCAGATCGTATTTTTGCAGAAGACACTAATGATTTTACTGTTATGAGTTATTTCGGAGAACCGAATGCAAAATTACAAGAAGCAGACATTGCAGCTATTCAAGATTTGTATTTTATGCTCGACGGCGGCCCGCCGATTTATGCTGTAGATGATGCAGTAACTGGTTTAACTATTGAAGTAGAAGCAGGAACATCTGTTATAGGATCTGCAGGCGGCGACTATATTACAATATTAGATCCTATTTAATAGGTTGACAAGATAATAAATCTATGTTATAAATACTACATAACGTTGAAGCAATTCAATACAACATTCTGGACTCGGGGGCGGTACCCGACAGCTCCACCATAGGCACACAGAAGCGGTGACGAGTATACACGCTACGTTTGCGCCGGACATCAGGGGATCGTGATAAACCTGACTGTGTGTCTTTGATGGGGCTGAAATAGGATCGACAGGTGTATGAGGAAAGTGGAGTTGTCCGGATATAAGCTCGGTTAACGCGAATAAAACTACTAAATGCAAACACAAATGCAAAGCCAGAGATGGCAATCGCAGCGTAAGCTGCTACGAGGTAGTTAGGCCTTGTTACCAAACATAGCAGAAAAAGGGCGCTTCGGCGCTCTTTTTTTTTTTGATCAACTACAATTCTATAAATACAACAACGCGCCAAAGGAAATTAGCATGAGATTTTTAGAGTTCACGATGCTGTTAGAATATGACAGATCCAAGACAGCCGCTGCATTAGGCAACGGTATTATTAAAGCTGCGCAACGTGATGCATTTTTACGTAGCAAGCGTCTTGACAATGATCAAACTATTGCCGCAGTAATTGACGAAGCCGAAGCTGCTGACCCTACATCCAACAAACAATACGTACAATGGATTGTGCGACAATTTACTAAGAACGCAATGAAGTTCGAAGACTTGTATAAGCTAAAAGAAGAGCTGACAGTGTTCTTTAAGACAAAAGGACAACACAAGCGTCTTGGTATTAATTCAGACATCAATGCATACAATTGGAAAACTCTTGCAGCACAATCTAAAAAATTAGGCAGCACTGATATCGAAGCAGATGGTGCCGAAGACTCTGCAACTAACGTAGAAGGTGCTAAGGTGCTACATGATGGTCCTACAGGAACATTAACTGTGCCGCAGACTGAAGCTGCTAGCTGCGAGCTGGGCAAAGGCACAAAGTGGTGCACAGCAGGCTCGGAGCGAAATCAATTTGATTACTACAGCAAGATGGGCCCGTTGTACATATGGCATGATAAAAAGCTAAAGAAGAAATTTCAGTTACATTTTGAAACAGGACAGTTTATGGATGCACAAGATAATCCTGTAGGCTCCGACATGCTCAACTACTTGTCAAAGAAGAATCCTGTGACTAGCAAACTATTTGCACAGAAGTCTCCGATTATACTTAAATCATACTTAGACATGCTAGGCTTTGAAGACGACGAAGAACGCGACGAATACGAAATCGAAGGCGTTGGCGATGAAATATTAGACTATGATATAAAGTCGTTGATAGATGGCATGAGTTCGGAAGAATTACAAAAGGTAGTAAAGCCAGCAGCATTTAGTAGCAAAGAACACACAGACGGTTACAAATTACAATTTGCAGTATTTGATAGATTAGCTAAGAATCCAAAAGAATTAGAATCAGCATTAAGCGAAAAGAACAGAGCGGGGCGACCTGTAATAGAAAGACCGTGGATGCGGTATGTATTAGAACGCGCCCCAGAACAGATGGCTATGGAATATGTAAAAGATCATGCAGATGACAAACTTGCGCCAACTTATGCAGCAAGGATAGCTTTGAGATTTAAGAAGAGAATTCCGGAATTTGAAGATCTCATCAAACAGAATCCGCAAATGTGGGACTTATATACCAAGAAGTTAGGAATTGCACAATGAGATTTCAAGAGATAACAGAACGTCAGCAACAGCGCACAGAATTAATGTATCACGGGACCAGCAGCAATCTTGTTCCTAGTATACTTAAAAATGGATTACTTGCTCGTCCTCCTAAGAAGACTTACGACGTTGACACATTTGGGGCTAGTACAGCATCAATGGGCGGAGTGTATGTTGCAGACGAACGCGGGTTTGCAGAACGCATTGCACAAGAATCTGTAGAAGTACACGGTGGTGAACCTGCAATGGTTACATTACAATATGTTAAAGGATCAGCAGATATAGACGAGGACGATCTAGTAGCAGCTATATCAGATGCTGCTAAAAAAGTCATGCGCGATGTAGCACAAAAGGCTCCTAACAAGTCTGGCATAATACCTAGAGATTTCGAATTAAAACATGGTGCAACTAAATCAAAGTACGATGGTCTTAGTTATCCAGACCAAGGATGGGCAGTAGATCAGATGATAGCTAAGTCTGATTCCGCTAGCGACAGGATTGCCGCAGAAACTGTTCAAGTACTCAGCAAACACAGCAAGCCTAGGCAAGCAGCCGTATCAATAATTAAACAGATGGCAATGCAACTTTTGAAACATGCTTCGCAGTATGAAGATGCTAGAGAGCGCTGGAATAGTTTAGGATTTGATGCGTTTGATATTGTTAGAGAAACTATGGAAGATCTATTAGCCAAATTAATGAGACAGGTATCTCCTGATACCACAGGTAAATCTTCAGGCGCAAGAAGAATTGACAGAGACGTTAAGTTTAAAGGCAAGACACGCATCCTTAAGATTGAAATAGGCAATCGTCAGATTTATCCAAAGACATAAAATAATCGTTGACACACTAATGTTTCTATGTTATATTGTATGAGTAAGTTAAAAGGGTGGGGTTCCAACTTACAATGCAATAAAAGGAAATATAAATGCATAATTTTAAAACAGCGGCACTTGTCGCAACAATGACTATGGCGCTTGCAGGCACCGCATCAGCAGGTTCAGCAACAGGCGGTGCTACAGGTACATCAGCAGCGGGCGCAGGCGCACTTAGCTTCTCTGCAACTGGTGCAGCTTCTTATGGCAAGGGTGCCGCAAACGGCACTACTTCAATTCGCAACGAAAGCGGCGCGGCACAACTGTCCGGCGCTCGTTCAACTCTTTCTTTTACAACAACCGACGGCACTGTTAAGCAAGCGGGCAGTGTTGTAAAGAAAGGTATTCGTACTACTACTAACATCACGGACCGCGTCGATGGAATTGACGTTATTCAAACAAATGAAGCATTTGTTGATGGATACGATTTCTCAAAAACTACAATTCGTGACAAAGGTTCTAATACCGCAGGTATTGGCGGCGGCGTTGCAGGACGTGTTGGCGGCGGCTGGGCAACTGGCGGCTACGAAATTACCGGTCGCAAAGGTTGGTAAACTAAAACATACTGGTGAGCAATCCCGCTCACCAGTAACTCCACCAAGGATTTAATTAATGAAGAATATTACATTAGCCGCAGTAGCACTCTTGTTTACTGCATCACTTGCTTCTGCGCAAGGTTACGATACAGAATCAGTAGCCGATTCGCAAAGCTATTCGGGCGTTACTATCGAAGGCACTACTGTACCAGACAATACTCCTGGTCTCGGCAGCGTTGGCGGCAACAGCACTGCACCGTGTGTTATTGCACAAGGGTTGATGGTGTCAGGACCCGGCGCAGGCATCGGCTACTCAAATGGACGGCTTGATAAAGACTGCGTAACACGGACAGAAGCATCTATCTTGCGTGACATTGCAGGAATGCCAAATGGTCCGCAAAAGACGGCAGCAGTTATGCATTTCTGTACAAATGACGAATCAATGCGTAACACACTTATTGGATTAGGATTGTGCGCGCCAAAAGCTACTCGCACAGTATCCTCGACAACAGTGTCGACACGTTCGGCTAGCAATTTGGGTACAGTGTATTCATTCTGCGGACGAACAAGCAACGGTACGTTTACTGTAAAAGCCAAGGCTGGCAAAACAAATATCGCAGGACGAGTATGTACTGCGGACTTTAAAGCCAATGGCGGTAAGAACATCGGCTCTTATTAAAGTCCATGGGGTAACTAAAAAGTTACCCCATGTACTGTAACTACGGACAGTAAAAAGGCTTGTCAACTTAGTTGAAGCTGCTGACGATATAGGCGGTACTACACTAAATCTTGAAGTAGTACTAACAGAATCGGAATAGTGGGATACAAAACGCACCACTCTGAAACTGTAGTTACACGTAATAAATTAGGAATAAGATGAATTGGATCGAGATAGATAACATCTTGCGTAAAATGATCGATCG
>Ga0070748_1001605_pt1 | contig 10515 bp, 9 predicted proteins | sample VirMetDEL_Nov_12_FD_77015 | JGI IMG/M metagenome (GOLD analysis project Ga0070748, IMG submission 77015) | Aqueous microbial communities from the Delaware River and Bay under freshwater to marine salinity gradient to study organic matter... | ecosystem: Environmental > Aquatic > Marine > Coastal ...
ACGAGAATGTTTCGCGCCAACCGAATCGCAAAGAACGCAGGGCCAAAGGCTCGATTCTGCGCAAGTCCGTTCGCAAATCGAAGAAAACGAATCGCGGATTCACGTTGGCAGAACTCATGGGCGTGATCGCGATCGTGAGCATCGTCTTTATTGGCGTGTTCGCTGCATCGTGCTCCGGATCTGGTCAACGGAACGCGGCAAAGCAAGAAGCGACGCAATGGGCAAAAGAACTCAATCTGGAGTTCACTGGCATTTCGTGCGCCGACTACGATAGCGATAGCGACGGCTATGTTTCGTGCACGCTCGCCATGAAGAGCGGCGAAACTAAGCAGATCGAATGCCGCGGCGTATATTCGATCGGTCATGGTTGCCGAGATCCGAAACTCAACATCCGAGGAATCTCACAATGAGCATCACCGAAAAACACAAGGAATTTCACAAGTCGCTCGCAATCTGCTCGGACATTGAAGCCGAGATCGCGGAGTCAGAAGAGCGCACGAAAGCGCTCAAAACGAAGCTTGCTCAAGCTGAGACGGATCGTGACGCGAAAGCGTCCGAAGCAGCGGAAGAGCTATTCGCAGGCGGATATGTGTTCGTCCAAATGCCGGACGGGACGAATCGGCCGATCGTTCGGGCCAAGAAACGCAAGGGTGGAGCGGATCCGGCGCACAAGTTCGTCGTGAAATATGACGAGAAGTTCGATGCGAGTATGCGCCGCATCGTGGAGGATTCAGCAGTCGACGCCTGAGTGAACCAGGCTCGACGGGAACGCGCCGGGGAGCAATCTCCGGCGTTTTCTTTTCTATTGACTAGAAGTTGTTGACCTGGTAGTCGATATCCATGAGAGAAATGCCGGAACGGGGCGCGATCAAAAAGCGCCTCGACGAATTGGAAGTGATTGCTGCTGCGGAAGGATGGTCCGCGCAGCGGCTTTACCAGGCTCGGAACCGAGCGCTGGGATTGTGTCATTCGTGCGGGGATAAGGCGACGCATGGGAGGCTCTGTGCGAAGCACGCAAAGAAGCATGCAAAGCGCAGGCAGAACGCAGGCGCATCCAAGGCGCGGTGTCTTGGGTGCGGCAAGCTTGGTCATTACAGGAAAACCTGTCCGAATAAGGTGCAAAATGTCGTTCGACTGGCCCGCTTTCGATCCGCAAGATGCACGGATCGTTCAACTTGGGAATGAGGCGTTCGGCGCGTACTGCCGAGCCTCACGAATGTGCGAAGCGAATAAAACCGCGTCGATCTCCGATTCAGACGCAAAGTCGATCGCGGATGAAGGCACGTGGATCAAGATCATCGCGCTCGGCTTTGCGATTGTCGTGGGCGAACGATTCAAGATCGTCCCGATGATCGTGAAGGCAAAGAAGCGAAAGCCAACCGTGATTCCAGACGACTTCGTGCTTGACGATAAGATGCGAGCTTTTGCGACAGAACGACATTTTGATACTCGCGAAATCCAAAAAATGCTCGAACGATTCGTCGACTAGCACCAAATAAAAGGCGACGAATCCGCGGACTGGTTCGCGTCGTGGCGAACGTGGGTGCGGAACCAAGTCGAATTCGCGATCGAGAATGGGACGCGCAGAGCCGATGGAACACCATTCTCGGTCCAGTCGCAGCTATTGCCGACGATGCCACGTTCGGAGCAACCATCGCTCGCGGACATTGCGAAGATTCCAGAAGCGCCGATTCGCACGGGCGGGGCTAGGTTCAGGCGATGAGTGACGAATCGTCAATCGCTGGACGAACGCCGCCATCGGACACGGACGCAGAAGCTGCCGTGCTTTCGGCAATACTTCTCGATCGTGACGCGATCGTGAAAGTGCGTTCCATTCTACCGCAACCGAAGATGCTTTACTCGGACGCGAATGCGCGAATCTTGGAAGCGGCTTACGATCTTGCGGACGACAGAATTCCAGTCGATATCCAAACCGTTGCTTCGCTGTTGCGTGGGCGCGAAACGAGGTTTGGTTCGATGCTCAATCAAGTCGGCGGAGCTGCGTACCTCATTCAGCTTGTCGACGCAACGCCGTCCGTCGCAAACGTCGCTGCGCACGCGAAAGTGGTCTATGAAAAGTGGCGCGTGCGTCAACTCATCGGAACGTGTCAGCGCATCGCCGCAGAAGGCTACGGCGACATTGGCGACACTGACGATTTTCTGGACGGCGCAAACGCTTCAATTCGTGCGGTATGTGCGACCGGAAGCGAGTCGACCGGAAGCAATATCGACGTGATAATGAAAGAGGTCTTCAATGACCTCATGAGCGACGAGCCGGACGATACCGAGGGAATATACACTGGGATCTGGCCACTGGATCATGTCAATGGTCCATTGCGTCCAGGTTCAGTAACGACAGTGCTCGCGTATTCGTCGCATGGGAAAAGCGCGTTCTGTGCAGGCGTCGTCAACTTTGCGAGCAATCTTGGCGCTGGGCGTGCGGAATGCGGAAAGTGCGGGCATCGCCCACCGTGTCCATGGCGTGCGGCGTATATCAAGAGCACGCCATTCCCGGAAGACCCGCGTTGTCCAGTCTGCGGCGAGGAAGTGCTCGGCAAGGCGGCTGGCGTGCTCGTATTCTCCGGCGAGATGCGCAAAAAAGAATACGGCAAGCGGATGGTTCAGATCCAAAGCCGCGTCAATCTAAAAGACTTCAAGCAGAATAAGTGCGACGCGGAAGAACGGGCCAAGGTTATCTCGGTAATCGATCGTCTTGCCAATCAAAAAACCGCGCTTTGGATTGACGATAGAACCGTCGACGTAATCAAGATCCGGACAATCGTTGCGCAAAAAAAGATTGAAATGGCGGAGCAAGGCATCGAGCTTGTCGCAGTCATATTCGACTATGCGCAGCGGGCCAAGTATGGCAACGGCGCAGCATTCAAGGGCAACAGACAGCAAGAGCTTGCGGAAGTGGGTCGGCACTTGAAAGACACGGCCATTCAGGAAGAAGTTGCGATCATTTTGCCAGCGCAGCTCAATGAAGAAGCGCGGCGCAAGGGATTGAAACCGAATGCAGAAAACGTGCGAGAGGCACAGGACCTTGTAATGGACTCGGACAACACGATCATTATCTACGCGCCGTGCCGGGACACGAGCGTGGATCGCGACTTGTCCAAGCTTGCGAGTCTGCGCGTTCCGGAGCCTGTCCAATTCCGCGTAGGCAAAGGGCGCGACGGACAGCGCGGGTTCGTGCCAGGCGCATTCTTGCCGTGGATCACGACGTTCGACATATGGCGCAATTCTTACGGAGAATACGTTTTACCGGAAGAAAAGAAAGAAGAGCGCGAGCACCGAGGGAGACGCCAATGAGTTGGGTCGATCTTGAAGAAGGGATTCTTGAAGAATTTACAGGTCAAGCGCGCGACCATTATGCGCTTTCTTATTCCGACTACGCCTCATCGTACCGAATCAACGATGGTCCAGTAATCGCGAAGGCAAGACTCACCGATCGTTACGAGCGCGGGCTATGCCGGAGCTGCTCCAACGATAGGCAAGCCGACAAGATTCGTTGTCGTCGATGCGAGGCGTACCATTCAAAATGGAAGTCCGCGCACTACAGAACGATGCTCGCGAACGGTTTCTGTCGATGTGGGAACTATCTTGCGCCCGATGGTAAACGGTGCATCGAGTGCCAGGAGAAGGACCGGACGCACCAAAACGCTCAGTACAGGAAAAGAAAGGCGCGCGGTGAGTGCGTCGAGTGCGGAGTCAAGTCAGATCGTCCAGGCTTCGCGTATTGTTTGGGATGTCTCAAAAAGCAGTCGATTCGATGGCAAGCGAAGTATTCACCAAGGCGACACGCCCAGCCCGTGACGAGTTGCGCAGTTTGTCAAGGTGAGGTTCGTCGAAGAAGCGACACGTGTTCACGATCGTGCGGCGAAGTCAAGAGGCAGCGCGCCCTGATTGCGGAAGGCAAGTGCGTTCGGTGCCAAGGGCCTGGACTCGCGGGCTACAGACTTTGCGCGGTATGCAAAGAAAAACGAGACGCGCATAATTCAAAAAGATTGTTGACCAAGCGGACGAACTCGGATACTGTCGCAGTGTGAAGTATCTACGAGTAGAATCGAAGGAAGAGTCCAAGGGGCGATCATTTCGCGGTGAGATTGTCTGCTACGCAAGCGCAAACGGATATTGGGAAGGCGGCGAGAACGCAGGGCGCGACTTGATCCGGCCTGCCTTCGCGGTGTTCGCGTGCTCCGATGCGGAAGCGCGGCCATTCCAAGCGAACTTGCAGTGCGGAAACAAGGCCCAAGTATTCAGCGATCATGGATACCAAGAGAAGGGCACGTATTGGGAATTCATGCGCTCGGCAAAGTACACGTACGCGCAGCAGAAGCACCCGGAAGGCGTGTTTGTCCAGGCGTACTTGCACGATTTGTTTCGTGATGACTCGGCAATGGTCGATCCCGACGAAGTCAAGTTTATTCTGATCCCAGCAATCGAATGGCTTGCGCCGGATGACCAGCTCGTAAACGAGCATCTTCTTGCGTACTTTTCCAACGTCGACTGGAAAGAACGAAGTTGCAAAGGACCAAGTGAAGCACAAGCCGAGATCATCGCGCGGTCGTGTCATTTGTGGGCAAAGCAGATTGCAGTTCGGACCAAGCTCCCGATTCCGAACGACGCGCGTTTTTTTGCTCAGGCTCTTGCTGCTTGCCTGCTTCATGGCGTATCAACGTTCTCCGGGTCCGGTAGCGGATGGCAACCACCGTTTGGAGAGAATGGCGGGTTTGTCACGGAAGGCTTGGAGCTTTTCAGATTGTCAAGCGGAATCGCAACAAAAGCGAAGCACGAAGACATCGCGAAAGTGTTCGCAGAGAATGTGGAAGTGTTTTTCGACATGACGAGGAATAAGTAAGATGGCTCGCAACGCGTCAGTGGCAGTCGCAGGGTACTACAAAACACCAACGCACTTGCTTCGCCCCATTGCCTCGCTCATCCGAGTCGAAGATGAGAGTGATTACGCAATTTTCGATCCGTGTGCGGGGGACGGCGAAGCTATCGTCGAACTCGCGAAAGCATGGTGGCCGAAAGAGTCCACGCGGAAGAACGTTAAGATCTACGCGAACGAAATGGAAAAGACGCGCTACGAGGCGCTCACGGGTAGGAAAGGTCGCGACGGACTTGGATATCGTTGGCCGGAGACAACTCACGGTGACGCGTTCGCGTTGCAATGGAACAAGGCGAAAGTTTCAATCGCTTGGATGAATCCGCCTTATGATCTCGACAAAGAGCACGGTCGACTTGAAGAAAAGTTTTTGGATCGATTCGTCGATGTGATTCGCGACGGCGGAGCGCTCATGTTTCTCGTTCCGCATTACGCGCTTGCAAAGTCTGCGGACACGATCGCGCGCCACTTCTCGCAAGTTCATTGCGTTCGATTCCCAGATGGTGATTTCGAGACATTCAAGCAAGTCGTTCTCGTCGGGAAGAAGCACGCGCCGCTGCTCGATCCAGATCCAGCAATTCGTGCGCAAGTCCTGCAATGGGCAGCGGACGCGTCGACGATCCAAGGTGATTGGAGCGAACCGTTTTTTGACGTGTATGCGCACGATGAAGACGGTTTCGATTCATTGAAAATGTTTCCGCTGGACATCGACGGGCTACTTCGTCGCGCCAAACCATGGCACTCGTCAACCGTTGGCGGAAAGCTTCAGCCGATCGTCGGCGTCGTTCCAGACAAGCCCGCGCATGAGGGGCTGGATCGGGTCTTCCCCGTCGCACTCCCATTAAAAGCGGCGTATTTGGCGTCTGGCATTGCAGCGGGCGTATTCAATGGCGAGCTGATTCGACCCGATGATCCAGAATCGCCGTTGCCGGACATTCTTCTGAAGGGCGTTTTCAGGAAAGACTTCGTCCACGTCCCGAGTGAGGACAAGCGAAACAGAGACGGCGAAAAGACTTCCGAGACGCACGTCCAGCAACCAGCGCTGGTGATCACGATCTTGGATCTACGGACCAAGAAATACTCGGAACTAGTTTCTTCTGTTGACACAACGGGCGAAATAGATCCGTCGAAGATGAGCGTCGGCGATCTGTTGCAGCATTACGGCAAGTCGATGATGACCTCCATGCTGAAGTCGTGCCCCGTCATGCACGACCCGGCGAAAGATGTGATGGTTGTCGTTCCTGGACTCGCGCGCCCGCTCTATACGGCGCAAGCTCACGCGGTTACGGCTGCGCTGAAGGTCATGGGCGGAGTCGACTTGCCACTCTCCAAACGACGCGGGCAGTCGTGTTTCATCCTTGGCGAAGTCGGATGCGGGAAGACGTCGATTTCGCTCGCGGTATCCGCCGCGATGGGCGCGAAGAAGACTCTCGTTATGTGTCCGCCGATCGTTGTGCCCGTTTGGGAGGAAGAGATCGGCAAGGTTTTACCTGGACATCGTGTTGTCGTTCTGAATGACGTGCACGACGTCCACGCGCTTGCGGAGTCGACAGACGAGCGTCCGACCGTCGCGATCTTTTCAAGCACGACGGCGAAGCTTTCACATGCATGGGCCGGAATTGGTCCGCGTTCGTCGATGGTCCGTGGAGAAAAGCTCGAGTCGCCAGCGCGTTGTCCGAAGTGCAACACGCAACTTGAAGCAGCTCCGGAAACGCTTGCGGCGAAGCGTCAAACGTGTACCGCGAAGAAGCGTCGTGCACTGAATGTCGCCGCGAAGCTTGCGCGTCGACTCGGGTTTATCTTGGCCAAGAGCGCGCCAACATCGCAGCACGTGGTTCAGGTGATTAACTCGCCAGTGCTCCGCCGATCCGTCGCGAAGTGGGCAAGCAAGCCCGTCGCTGGCGCGTGGGATGAAACGGTAAGCAGCGCGCAGCTAAAGTCTTTCATCACCGACCTTTTTCACTTCGTTTCGCGGTCAGACAACCGCGACCACGTGCAGAAGCTTGGTCACACGCTCTTGCTCTTGCTTGTCGCTTACGGAGTCGAGGGAACGTTCACGGAAGCTGCTCGCGCGATGTACAAGGCGAGCGAGAGCGACACGGCGTCATACGGTGCTGGAGCGGAGAAGCGACAACTCGCTTTACAGATTCTTTCATGCCTTGAAAAAGAACACCGCGACGAACTTGCGGCACAGATCCGCGACTCTGTCAAGGCGGATAACTTTCACGAGCGAGGCAATCTTACCTCACTCTGGGCGTACTTTGATACGTCGATGAAAGAGTTTGACGAGGAACAGACCGTCACATCGAATTGCTACAAGTCAAGAAACGCGGACGGCTGGGGCGATCACGCGTGGGGAGACATTGGTGGAGCGCTTGCTGCTCAGGCGATGCTTGGTCAGCTCGGGACGTGGGGTGAATCAGAAGCATGCGGCGAACGACTTTACCAGGCGATCCCGGAGCCAAGAAAAGTTGCGCTTGCTCCGTATATCGCGAAGCGTTTTCCGCAGTTGTTCGACTGCATCATCTTTGATGAGTTTCACGCGCTCTCGAACAGCATCGACTCGGCTCAGTCCGCTGCGATGATGCGACTTGCTCAACTCGGCAAGCCCGTTCTCGCGTTGACCGGAACCTTCATGAACGGTTACGCGGAGTCGATGTTCGCTGGAATGTGGGCGCTTGACCCGGAGTTCCGTCGAGAGTTTGACCGTAACCAAGGTGGCAAGTTTGTCACTCGGTACGGGTACATCAAAATCAAGGTTGAGATGAAAGACTCTGACGGGAAGAACGTCAGCTTCGGATCGAACTCGGATCGCGTTGAGCGTACCGAACGAGAAGCCGGGAATGCTCCGGGCGTCTTGCCACTGTTTGTCATTCAATACTTGTTGAAGAAAGCGGTCGTCGTGCACAAGGAAGATCTTAAAATAGATCTTCCGCCTTGCGAGCACATAGTGAAGTTCGTTGACGCCGGGCGCGACTTGCAAGGTCGACACGACTCGCTGAAAAACATCTTGCGCAACCAGATCAAGAAAGACGCGTTCGGGACCAACGCAGGCAAACTCTTTGGTCAGGTTGGTCAGTTTGTCACGTACTGCGATCGAGCGACTGGTGACACCGGAAACGATGTCGACGGATGGTGGAGGATCCGATACCCTGAAGACTGCGATGGTGGGTTGGTCGCAGAACAAGAACCGTTCGATTCGTCGGTGATACTTGCGAAAGAGCAGGCGATGCTCGACGTGATCCGAGCGGAGCTTGACGAGGGCCGAAACGTACTTGTGTTCGGATACAACGCGGAAGTTTTGCCGCGACTGCGTCGGATTATTCAAGAGCAACTCCACGAACCATGCGCGCTTCTACTCGCGTCCGATGAGGGAACGAAAGAAGAAAAGAAAGCACGTCGCAAGCGTTTGCCCGGAGAGGGACCAGTCGCAAAAAAGCAACCGCGCGATCGCTCCGATTGGGTACGTGATGAAGTTGCTGGACAAGGTGTCCGCGTGATGGTCGTGAACTCGACGGCCGTCCAAGTTGGCTTGAATTCGTTGGTTCACTTCAATACGATTTGGTGGCACCAAGATCCAGCGTGCAACCCGATCGGGTTTCGCCAGGCAAACGGGCGCATCGATCGGCCTGGTCAGAAGAAGCCAACGCGCATTTACTTCCCGGTCTACGCAGACACGGCGCAAGCTGCTGCGCATTCGTTGCTCATGCTCAAGGTGGGCGTGAGTGAAGGGACAGACGGACTTGACGCGCGCGGAGCGATGGCAGCAGCCGGAGTCGGGGAGCAGTCGACCATGAGCGCTTTCGGCGTGGGCAAACAGCTCTTCACGATGATGGAAGCCGAACGCGAGCGCTCACCACGGTTTGTCGAGAAGCGTCAAGAAAAATCGTCTCTCGTTCTTCCGATTGTCCCACCGTTGGTTGCGCCCACATTCCCGATCGTGCGGACAGCGAGAAAACCCGCAGAAGATCCGCAAACGAAACTTTTCTGAAAAAAAGTTGTTGACCGGCCGAACGGAGTCGTCTAGGGTGCTCTCACCTGATGCGGACGACTCCGCTCGGTTAAGGAAACGGTCATGGGCGCATCGCATACAATCAAGCTTGGCAAAGAAAATGGCGTGGACGTTGGTCGTGGAGTGGAGGCGAACGACGCTCCGGCCGAGTGCTTCGTTCTCATTACGGACGAGAACGATCGGCTCTATTGTCCAGGTGTGTTGGACGAGCCAAGCCCGGAACTCGTGAACAGCATCCGAGAGAACGGATGGGAGAAGGGATCTCTCCTTGGGTGCACGAACCGCGGGAAGAAGGGCGGAGCGCAGATCTTTGCAATTGGCGAGGGCCGTTCGCGATTGAAGGCTGTACGTATCGTCAACGTCGAGCGCGAGCGTGATGGTCTTCCGCCGATTCGTCCGCAGTTCGTCCTCATGACCGAAGACGAAGCGTACGAGGCAATGCATGCTTCGCACAATAAGCAGGAGCGAAAGCCAAGTTTCGAGGCTCGATGCTGGGCGCAACACAAGCGCATTTACGCGTTGGAGCATTTTGGAAAAGCCGCGTTGGAAGAATCTGAAGTTCGCGCGGCGCGCAAGGCGTACACCAAACTTCGCAAGTGCACAAATTCGCAGATCAAGGCGTGGGAGCAAATGCTCTCCGCTCATCCTGAAGTGCTTCGGATGTTTGACGCTGGCGAACGCGGGCTGAATCGCGCAGCGTTGCTCGAAATCGTTGGCGCGAAAGCGTACGCGGATCAGCCGGAAGCGGCACGCAAGGTTATCGAACTGGCGAAGCGCAAGGATGCTCCAGTCGACGCGAAAGCGGAAGAGATCGCGCAGCCGAACGACGTCGTGATGAAAACGCACTTTGATTCGACGGAAGCGCCCGCGGCCACGACCGAACCGACGAAAGAAAAGGCTTCGCGCGGCACTCGTTCGGAGCGCACGGATCGACGTGAAGCGCTCGGGATTGAAACGACCAAAACTGTTTCGACGAAAAAGCTTTCAGCCCTTTCGATCGAATTGCGCAAGGTCGACGAGCCTGAGTTGGTCGACCCGCGTGTGTTTCTTGCGATGATCATGGGCCAAACGGAATTCGACGGACTTCCAATTGAGGCGCACCCGTCGATGCAAGAAGTGGTCAGGTCGGCAAAGCGAGTCGGGATCAAGGTTTCAAAGTGAAACCGCACATTCACGCGAAGAATTCCGTCAAGAAATACGGCGGAAAACCAGAAGACTATATGCCAATTCACGAGGCAATCGACTCGTCAAAGTCGGCACATGCCTCGGTGAAGCATCGCGCGGTGCTGCATTCTGCATTCGGAATTTACTTGATTGAGCGCATATTCGGTGCGACAATGACGAATTCCGACGGAAAGACCGTGAGCGTTCGCGACGTAGCAGAAGACCACGTTCTAGAAGACCTCGGAACGATTCCGAGCTTGGATAAGTGGCTTGACGCAATGATCATCGAGCCGTGGATGGGTGGTCCATCCAAAAAGAAAACGTTCGTAAAGATCGATTAGGAGGAACCATGTCACAAGAATTGATCGTGTTCAGTGCGCCCGAATATACTGCACTTTTGGAGCATGTCGAAAAAGCCAAGCGTGAAGTGGAAGAAAAAGCAAAGAGT
>Ga0070748_1001607_pt1 | contig 10510 bp, 13 predicted proteins | sample VirMetDEL_Nov_12_FD_77015 | JGI IMG/M metagenome (GOLD analysis project Ga0070748, IMG submission 77015) | Aqueous microbial communities from the Delaware River and Bay under freshwater to marine salinity gradient to study organic matter... | ecosystem: Environmental > Aquatic > Marine > Coastal...
AATGTAGTCAAACTCAGAACGTACCTTAGTATCACTTCCAGCAAACACCTTCATCCCAGCTTTCAATGACTCAAGCTGCATACCAGTACTGGCTACATTCTGCACCACTGAGAACGCTGTATAAGCTGCTGTAGCTGCAACCATCATTCCCCGCATATCATGTAGGCTACGCCCCATTGTCTTCGCGGATTTAGCTGAGTCAATCATCTTACGAGAAGCTAAACTAACTTGTTGTGAGAATGCAGATATATCACCTGTCTTCCTAAACCCCTCAGCAGCCTTAGCAAACCCACCATTCATAAAGGCAGTGGAAGATTGAATACCAACTCCACCTTTCTTCATTTGGTAATCTAAACGGTTACGTAGGTTTGTAATACGTTGTTCACGTTTAGCCATAACGTCTGGTTTAACACTTGGAATCTTACTCTCAACTTCAGCTTTTATCTTTGCTACTTTAATTGCTTGTTGTCTGAAACCAGAAGCGTTAACTTTGAAATCAACTGCCCCGTTCAAACCTTTCATTTGTTGTTTCAACATTGATATTCGATTCTGGAAGTTTTTTAAGTTCCTCCAAGATTTACTATCAATGTCAAAACCAATCTTATGGACTAATTTTCCTGATTCTAACATTAGTGCCTCTTACTTAGTTGTTCGACTTGCCTATTAATATCCTCTTCTAAGAAATCTTGAATATCTAAAAACTCAGTGAGTTGTAATAGGTAAGACAAAGGGGCTTGAGATAGAGACATATAATTTTCATGTGTCTCTTTGACAACTCTGGCTAACATTAGGTCTAGGAATGACAATGACATTGTATCATTGACAAGCTTTAATGCCTTCTGAGATATTCTTATGCTTGAGCTGTCATTTGATGCATTGGAACCATTACTCCCAGAAGGTTTTTGAAACCCTTTCCACTCATTAAGCAGCCATAGTTCAGCTCTAATGATTTAGCGGCTAACTGGAATAGTTCATCAATGTTGCCTAGGTGTTTATCTATATCAACTTGTTGACCTTCAACTGTAACACCTGATAGGATTAAGCTAAATAATTCCATTACATCTTGTGCTTCTAATTGTTCAAATAACATATAGAACGCTTGAGGGACTGCCTCACGTAATGCTTCTTCATCTCCCATCGAACTATATAAGAAGCTCAATGGAACTGCGAATGCTTTACCAATTGTTGGGAAATGTTTAATTGCTTTAATAACACCCCAACTCTGTAGAAGATAATTCTTATCACCTACTGTGAATTTCTCTTGTTTAATATTTCCTGCAAAGCTTGTCATGTCTGTATTCTCCAATTGTTATCATGTCATTTTATATTAATCAAGCTAATCTAAGCTTAAAGAAATAGGGCATCCATTCCCTTGACATGACTCTTTAAATTAGTGTATTGATACCAGTGAAGGCCTCAATAGCACCTAGTACACCGCCAGTGGCAATAGGACGTAATGTTGCATCTTTCAAACCAAGAGTCCACTCTAATGTAGAAGTTTCTTGTGCTGTAGTGTAGTCACCTTGTGTTTCAAACCAACCCACTGTATCTACCATCTGACCACTTGGGTCTTCAAAATATACAGGGAAGAATGGGATACCAGTAACTTCAACCGACTTTAACCAAGCATATATAATATCGTTATAAGAGGAACTGTGCATCAAGCTCATAACTAATGAGCCAGACTTACGTGGGTCAATGTTAATACTTAAATCACCATCCACACCTTCTGTACGTGTACTCACTCCATTTGCACGAGAGATTACAATCTTCGTATCTGGGGCATAACCTGTAGGAGCTAGACCACCTAGGGTAAGTGTCACCTTACTTGGGTCAAAAGCTTTTAATTCTTTACCAGCCATTATCTATTTCCTCTATTAAATGCTAACGTATGCACGTACTTGAACTGTTTCAATAGCATTGGTGTATTGAAGTTCAACTACCACGTTCGGTAATGTACGACTAGCACGTTGTGCATCACTAATTTCATCACGAGTTGGTACACGGCATACTGGGTCAAAGTCTAAACTTACTGAGCCAACTGATTGACCATACTTTGCAGGTTGTAATGCGTATTGTTTGATGATCGCTTTACCAGCATTATCATAACTAACCTTCAAACCCTGTAGTGACTTACGCTTGATGATGCCATAAATAGACTCACCAATACGGGCACGTAACCAATCTGCAAATTCAATAGTATCGAAGTATTGACCAGAAGCTGTCTTAGAGTTGAACACACTGCCACTACCAACAAAGTCAGCGTAATAAGCATAGTTCTTAGCTTCCATTACAGTGATTTGAGTTGTGGTATAGTTAACTGTTGAAACACCTTCTAGTGTCTTATCCGTAAGTGTAGAAGTACCTTTCTCTAGTTGAGCCATAGCACCAACAATAGCACCTTCAGGGAACTCACTATCTGCATCTGGATGAGGCATTGTAATTACATGGTCATACCCTAATGATTTAAGGATTGCACCAATATCCAATACGCCGCCTTGTGTGAATACTTCAGCATCAGAGGTAGATGTAATGAACATACTATCAATACCATCAGCATAAGCAGCAAAGGCTTCTTGCTCAGTTTTACTATGGTCATCAATAGAAGAGTAATACCAAGAGTCGTCTAAGCCACGGATACGTGTAGCAGCGGTAGTAGATGTTTCTGAGTATGTGCGAGAAGCTACAAGGTTGTCTGTAACGCTACCAGCAGATAATGTGGTAATCGAAGCTAATGTCAATGTAACAGTGCCACCAACAGTGACTAAGGCGCTTACAGCAGATGCTGTGATAGCTGCTTTAAGACCAGTTACGATTGTAGCGGCTGTAGCACTTGTTCCAGATGTGAATGTAATAAAACCATCTACACCATTGGCCTTAATGTTTAATGAGTATACAGTGTTATCAGCAACAACAGGAGTGAATACAGTCTCTGTAATACCACGTTGTCCGATGTAAATTGTACGTGGTGGGAATAAACCACCGAATGCTTTAGAAGCAAATTTATAAGCTGGAGAACCATCTGCATGGTCTTCTAAAATACCATCAAGTGAACTATACACTCGATAGTTTTCTGTGAATGCTGCTGTACCAGTAAGGAATAAAGGAATATCAAAACTACGAGTAGTTAAGGGAGAAGTTCCTAGGCTTACTTGGACATCAACACGTTTCTTTAATTCAATAGTCATCTATCGTTTCCTGTGTGTTGTTTAAGGGTAGTTAACAATCAAGGTATCATCCACTGCAACAGTGTCGCCTATTAATGTTTTAATTGAACTGAATTCCACATTTTCAATGCTTCCATCAGAATATAAATCGGTGTCTGTCACCACCATTGAGAATGCCAAAGTCACCCTTGAACGTTCTTCCCAACTCTCACCATCCACTGTGGCATTACGTGGAGTTATTCCAATCATAATACGTAGGAATCCAAACTGATGGTCTGGGAAATACTTGAGGTATAATTCCGAATGTTTCTGGAATGCATGTATAATTCTTGCTAGTTGGGCTTGGGTATATTTACCTCTGCGACAATCTATATCAACTGTCACTTCCCACTCTTTAGCTGTTATCTTCTTATCTAATGTATCTGACCAACCAACATCATCCCCAATCCCTTTCTCTACTAGATTACGTATTTTAAGGAGGAGATATTGTGGGGCATTAATCTTGTTTGTATTATCTTCTGCCCACTTAACGGGGAGTGTTGTAATCTCAGCTACAAGGTCATAAATTCTATTTTCTAGTTCTTTTAGGGCTATACTATAGTTATCCATTATTCACCTCATCAATCTCAACGACTGTGAGACAATAATGCGAACGCACACCTACTTGCCAAGGCTGACTCTTGACCACTTTAAACCAGACACCATCAATTTGTAGTTCATCTGATAATTCAGTAGTCCCTTCTTTACCTACAACACACTTAGTTTCTGTAAACACTTTGTATATGCTGCTGGTATTGTATCCGTCCTCTAACACTTGTAAGTCGTATCCAGTGTAAGGTTGATATGTACAAACTAAAGCATCAAACAATGTGTATGATCGTGGGAGTGGCCTATTACGTGAATCCACTTCTTGTGTAGGATGTCTACCCTGTAGAGTGACCTTCGGTATTCCACTGAGTCCTCTGTTTCTTCCTATTCTCATTTAACTGGCTCCTTAATGACCCAATGTTTAGCGCCGTTCTTAAGTTCACCTGTATCGACCAAAGGTTCATTTCTACCTTTTAATTTAATAGTCATTGCAGAGTTTTCTGTGAAGTGTCCAGAAGATATTGTTTCTTTAATCATATCTGTACCAAGCTTGCCAAACTGGGTATAGAGGCTGACAATGTTACCCCCATAGTAAAGATACTCCTCAACATCAGAAATCATCTTACTACTATGTTCGAGTCGCATATTAATATCAGTCTGATGCATGAAGTCACGTTCTGGGTTGCCATACCAACCATACTCATGTATAGCGGCTAGTGTGCTTATAGGAAGCCCTGAGCCTTTGTGTATCGTGTCATCGTATCCGTACTCTACGTGAGTGGTGTCTAGCTTAGTTAGGCGCTTTAGAAGCTCATTCAGGGGCTTCATGTCACTACTTGTTTTACCTGTGAACTTCATAACTCCATCCTTAGTAGACTATCTCAAACTTCTTAGCTAGAGTTGTCATTATTTGATCCCAAGCTGGAATGTCATATACAGTGAATAGGTCTGGGTCATTCAAGTTAACGTTACGTTCTTCTAAAGATGTACCACCAATATAAACTGGGATACCATACTTAGAACCAACACTACGTTCTAATTCTTTTAATTCTTGTTTGTATCTTTCGTAAAGTTTGGTGTAGTAAATCTCTACCTGACCTTCACGTTCTCTATCTGCCATTGTAGCAAAGGCTCTAACAATCATACGCATTAATAATAAAGAAGCTTTATCAATGTCATCATTGGACGCTGTTAATGCAGAGGTGATAGAATTGTCTGTTATAATATCTAATGTTGGGTCACCAATCTTAGCTCTAACCTGCCCAATCGGAGTTGAGAAGTCTATGTCAATCATTTGAAGCTCTCCTTAAAGGGCGAATAAAAAGGAGGAGGTAACGTAATGTTACGCCCCTCCATATTTAGATTAAGCAGATTGGATTAGGTAGAACTGATACACTTGACAACACTTAGTGGGTTGACTAAGAATAAACCGAAGTTTGATTCTGTCATTAAGTGAGTACCAGTGAACTCGTTGTCTACACGCCATGCGTATTCACGTTCAGCGATTGTATCAACATACTGCATAGTTTCAGCAGGAGCATATACACGCTTGATAAGACCCATAGTTTCCGCAGGAATCATATAAGCTTCATTAGCAGCAATCAGTGGAGAACCACCCATTGAAGCAGTATACTGGATGTATAACACATCATCAGAACCCATGTATTGACGATACTGCATTAAGTAGTTAGCTAGACGCTTTTGTAGAGGGTCTTGACCTATAGCACCTGAACGGTCTACAACAGCTTGCTCTTCTTTCGGGTGATGTACACGTTTGTTGAAGAAGTCTTTACCACATAAACAAATATAACCACCAATAGTTTGACCATCTAGTAAGTTATCATTGATGATGCTACGAGCTTCTTCACCAGCAGTTGATGGGTATTCAGTAGCAGTGCCTAACTTGAAGTCAACAGTTGGGCGTGTAGCAGCAGTAAGACCAGCATACTCAGCATAGAAGTCATACACAGGTGCTGAACCATTTGGTACATAAGAAGTACCAGTAGTGATTAGGTGTGCAATAGAACGCTCGTTTAACAAAGCATAACTATTACGCATACCAGCTAAATCTTCATTGATTAAAGTCTCAACACGCTCTAATTCATTTGCAGTACCAGCTTTACGAGTACGCTTCATATCAGTAGGACGGATGTGAGATTGGATACCCCAAGAAGGTACTTTAAATAACTTAGTATCTACAGTCTTACGTTGGTCAAAGTTTTCACCACGTTCATGGAACGCTTTGTCTTCTGGCATTGTAACTAAGGTTTTAACATAGTCATGTTCGAAGATATTAGTAGATAAGAACTCATCATCAAGCATAATAACTTGAGTAAGTAGTGACGGGATATTAGGAGATTTTGAAATCTCTGAGGTCATATCGTTTAGAAGGTTTGAATCACCAACAGTACGTACTAATGATTTCTCAATTTTGAATTTACCGAATTGCATTTATTATTCTCCGAATGATTAGATAGAAGCGCTGTAGAAGTCAGAAGCGACTGCAACAGAGGCAGCTTTAACTGCGATGTCTTGTTTTTCTAGTTGCTTTAATACTAGAGCTTGGTTTGGAGCGCTTACACCAGCATCAAACTTTAAGCCTGAGCTTTTAACTGAAGCTAAACCACGGAATAACAATGTAGCTTTGTCTGCGGTAGCTGCTACGAATTCTTTGTCATATGCATCACCAAGAGCATCAAAACCTACAACAACAGCAATTGGAGCGCCGTTAGCTAAACCTGAAGTAGCTGGTAATAAAGCAACGTCTGCGTTTAATAGTACGCGGAATGCTGAGTCTGCAACAGACCAAACAACAACAGTACCAATTGCAACAGTGGTATCAGCAGCTTGCTCGATTGTGCTTACTTGATAGTTAAAGTTTTCAACAACGTTGAAAGAATCCTGCATCAATACACTTGATAGGACAGGTTTACGTGAAGCGATAGTAGCCATATTTTAATATTTCCTTTTTAATCTTTAATTAAAGAATTGATTTTTGAGCTTGTTCTGCTAAATATGCAGCACGAGTTTCAGCAGATTTCTCAGCAGCAGATTTCTCTACAACTACTTCGTCAGCGTGGGATGTTTCTTCAAACAATGTTGATTTTTCTACAGCAGTTTTAGCGGCTGTCATTGAATCAATAATTGGTTGGGCAGCTTCAGCACCAAGTGCATGTAAACTCTTAGCTACGCCTTCCAACTGGTCTTCTGCAACTAAACCAACTAATTGAGCTTTAACTACTTCTAGAGCAGAAGCTTCTTTAGCTGCTTTGATTACGTTTAATTCTTCTTGTAAAGTTGCCACTTCGCTTTCCAGTTGTGCAGCTTTGGCTACGGCAACTTCTTTCTCGTTAGCATTCTTTTCGAGTTGCTCATATTGAGCCTTTTCTACATTGACGGTTTCCACTAGTGGATCTCCTTTGGGGTTATGCTCTAATAGAGCCTTTTCAATAGTCTCTTGCAAAGCAAGAATTTCAATAAAGTCATCAGCATCAACATTAGACACAGTGTTTTCATGCAATGATTTCATTATAGTAAATTTATCTACACGGGATTCCAGCCAATCAGAATGGGACCATGTTTCAACGCCACCTAACTCTTTCTCTCTTGATTCCCATTCTGTTTCAAAACCTAGGAGCTTAGTAAGCATCTCTGCATCATCGTAGTACATATCGAAGAACTTACGTAGAAATTCTTCCATTGATAATGTCACTGTGATTTGTTCTAAAGCTTTCTGTACTTTTACATAGTCACTAACTGATGGTAGGTTGTTAACAGATTTTGCTATTAACAAGGGAACACCATTAGCACCCTTTGATACCAAGGCAACATGAGCGCCTTCTTCTTCAAAGTTGAATTTAAGTAATCTACGTTTTGCTGGTAATGCCATTTATTTATCATCCTCTAGTGAATATCCCATAGCGCCACACTTGACTGATAAACCAGTGAAACGTTCTGCTAGGACATCATCCCAAGTGGTGTCACCTTTCTTAACAGGGAAGTGCCATTCTTGTAACCATGTATTCTTTTTAATATGTACAATAGAACCATCTTGCTTCTCGATATCAAAGGCAGATGGTGATGTGTATGATTGTTCAATAATAGCAATACTCTCATCAACCATTGTGCTATGATATAGATTAGCTTTCTGACAATGTACGTTAAAGCTTCTACAAGCCTCTACAACGTCTTGGGCATCATACCAGTCACCATGAAGGTCATCTGTTGTGCCATCCTCATTCTGAGGGGCTAAGACAACAAATAATGCTCGTCTTTCCATCTCATCAACTGACTTACGAACCTCTACATCTTGGTGTACTTCTTCTGTAACAACATCACCGAAGTTCTTATCAAGGAAGTCCATAAATGCTTTTACTAATTTTTCATGTTTCATCTAGGGAGCGTTCTCCATGTTTGTTGCAGAGTTATTACCATTTGCAGAACCAGTGCCTGATGGCATACCCTCTGCCATTCCGTCACCAGAGCGGCTAGAGAAGTCAGTTAGCATTGCTAATATCTCATCTTCTGGTAGGTCTTCTAGCTCAATAGGGTCAAATCCACATTGTCTCCACATTTGGAGCAACATACCTTTGTTCTTAGGGAAGAGTGCCACTGAGCCTAAACGTTGAGCAGCCTTCGATGCAATATCTGAGTCTGCATCATCAAGGTCACCATATTCAAATATAGGCATATCACTTTCAGTCATCTTCCATCCATTCAATTCAAGAAGTTGTTTTGCAACTTGTCTCTGTAGAATGTCAGCGATGAACATAAGCTTGCGTTCCATGTAGAATGCATGTAGTGATTGTTTAGTATCAGCTAGAGAGTATGAACCAACCCCTGTGTCACCTAGGGTTAAGAACCCTGCGGCAAAAGAGTTAAGAATTGATTTCTCTTTCATGGCTATAACGTCTTTGGTGTTGTTATTACCAGCATTGCCCTCAATGCCTTGTAATCCCATATCATAAACATATTTTCCATTTCCATTTTCACCTTGTACGTCAGAGCCTAATATGATAAACGTCTGGTCACCTTGTTGGATAGCAGAGCATTGTTTCTTAAAGGCACTAAGTGCTTTGGCTTCATCACTGGTTGGGTCTTCCATTGCCTTATTTAAATGGTCTGTTGGCATACGTATAACTAGGACACCAGCTAAGCTTTTGGACACTCCTAAAAGTTCATAACTTTCCACCATAGACAGCTCTTTGTAACTCTTATAACAACCTATGAAATCACTCTTTCCTTGAGGGTTTCCGTTAGTACCATTCCAAGAGAATAATAGAAGTTTATCTAAAGGTATAACAGGAGATAACACATTGTTGCTTGAACTTTGTGTCATATTAATAGTGTTGATTGTATTGAATGGATTATTCAACGTATTCGATTTATACTGCTTAAGACCAACTAAGTCTCTTTTAGTAACAGCATCCTTCCACACCCACTCTTGGACGCTATCTGCTGCTCTAGGTGCAATCTTCTTAAGTTTATATTTAAACTTATCTGACCACTCTACAGAGTCATTCTTAGCATATACTTTTTCTTGCCAGCTAAATCCATTTTGGAAGCAAGTGATAATGTTCGTAATGGCTTCATACCATCCACCACTTTCTAAATTCTTGAGGTTCCAGTTGAGGAATGCCGCAGCGTCTTTACTTCTCTGGTCTTTAGGGTTCCCCGCTACAAACCTCCCTTTAAGGAGAGACTTAGTGAGAAACACTTCTCCCACCGTAGCTCCAGCATCAACAACAGCATGATTACGCATATCCGCAAATGTCTGAATAGACCGTGGGAATTGTAATTCATATTTAGCTTGGTCACGTATCCAACCACCAACTTCTTTCATGAATGGTTGGCCTGTTTCGGCAAACTTCATTCTTGTTTGGGATGGTGTGGGATTTGATTCAGCTTTGCTAATGTCAACTGGTTGAGGAGCTTCTTTAATGTCTTCTGACATTTTCTCTCCTGTTATAGTTCATATTGTTTTTTGATAGATGGGGCGTGTACCTCTGGTATACGCATTACTGTGTGAATTTTCTTCTTGGCTAAATAATTGAAACACATTGCAGCACAATCCACAGACTCATCGTGTCGGTTGGCAGTTGAGCGTTCACCATTAAAACTTTCAAGTTCACGGTAGAACAATTGTAAGTCTTCTTTAGAGAACTCAGATTCAACTACATATACTAGACCACTCTCACATGCAGCAAAGAAAGGTTCAGCCTTATTAACCTTGGAAGCATTAATTGGCATAGGGTCAGCTCTGCATACAAAGCCTTCTGCTGACATTTCTTTTGCAAAGTATTCAAAAGCTGTACGTCCAGCGGCTGCTGGGTCTACGGCAGTAACTACATGGCACTCTGCTGTATCTCTGTGTGCAGTGTTTATAATTTCTTGATTACGGGCACCAACACGTTTAAAGAACCTGTTCATACCACAGATATAATAATAACCTTGCTTACACTTGGCAAACTTAAGTCCCATCGAGGGGTCAGCGGTTGGATTGTTAGCTGTAATCTCAGAAGATGCCATATCCCAACCACGTACATACTGCGCTCCAAACGGAACTCTTTCTGCTATATGGACACTCTCACGCCTGAAATATAAACCACTATCTTCTGTGGCTCCCCAACAACCTTTTAATAATTGTTTTCGTTTATTCTCTGGCATGGAATCAAGTTTCTTGCGGTAACTTGGATCAAGCAAGTCGAGTTTTTTATTGTCGTCTAACGTGGCAGGAATATAAGTGTAGGTTTCTG
>Ga0070748_1001608_pt1 | contig 10503 bp, 9 predicted proteins | sample VirMetDEL_Nov_12_FD_77015 | JGI IMG/M metagenome (GOLD analysis project Ga0070748, IMG submission 77015) | Aqueous microbial communities from the Delaware River and Bay under freshwater to marine salinity gradient to study organic matter... | ecosystem: Environmental > Aquatic > Marine > Coastal ...
ATATGAGCTCATTAGCTCATCTAGAACAAAAACCTCAAGATGGAGCCTCAAAATCACAATTGCTAAGCGCAATTGATGCGCAAATCGGCGCAATGAATGATGATGAGGTAAGCAGTTTTGCGTCAATATGCTGTGAAGAAATCCTGCGTAAAAAACCTAATTTAATCTCGGAGTTGGAGCGAGTTTTATCTAGAGTGGGTTGGAAATTCTCAGGGGCGGAAATTTTACCAATAGAAATATTTGATGTGTCGGAGTTGTCGGACATTCCCGAGGACGCTCACCAAGATATATTGAAAGCTGCAAGCAGATTGCGAGACGGAGATCTTAGTGGAGCGTTATCTGCTTCGTGCGGTGCATTGGATTCTGTTACTGGCTCCATATACCAAGAGTTTGGACTCGGTGATCCAAACAAAGCCTCGTTTCAAGAAAGAATAAAAAAATCAATTGATGCAATTGGGGCTAAAGAACAGTTAATTCAAGAGCTACAGGAAATTGGCTGGGCAGAACCTGACTTTAAGCCGCTATCATTAAATGTAGAAGGCTCTTTAAACCAAGCGGCGTTTGTTATGCAAAAACTCAGATCAAATATGGGTGATGTACATGGTACAAAGCTCGTCATTTCGGCGCTTGTTTATGATTCAATTAAATGGTCATTACTTTTATTAAGAATTTTGGTAACACGTAAGCACTTCTAACAAGCGACTGTGGCAAATTCCACATGGATTTCAACCCCTCGCCAAAAGTTTGAAGGTCTGCTTTTGGCCGAAGTAGTCGGGCTACGTTTTCCAAGGCATTATCGAATTTAATGAGCGGTTGAAAATTTACTCAAGGTTGTTATCCTAGCTTAACTTTTGATTTCGGGCATTGCCCAGCATGAAAGATGGTCGCCCGCCTGGTTTGGAGCAGAGTCCCACAGGCGGCCCCGACCAACCCTCCTATCCGTCAGTTTTTGCCCGAATGTTATAAGTTGTTGACAGAATTCTTTGAGCTGTATTATCGTGTAAACAACCAGATGTAGGCAGTGTTTAAATCTGAACATGTGCTTGGTACACGCAAACAAAACGTGGCGTTGATTGATAAAAATCGTCAGCGTACCGAACGATCCCAACACGGGGCGGTCGGCTCAAATTATGAGCCTGCGCGCCCTTCAAGTACCGCAGGCTCTATTAGGAGCCTATTATGCGGACAAATATTAAAATCATTCACCTGCGTCGAATTGCTGCAAAAAGACAAGCGCTACGTTGCTACTACTGCAATTCCGTTATGACACCGTGTTGCCCACAATTAAGTTGCACAGCTGAGCATTTAATTCCACGTTCAAATAACGGCAAGGACAAACGCTCTAATATTGTCGCAGCGTGCAAGTTCTGCAATGCTATGCGGCATCGTCAATACCCAATCCTTACTCCGTCAGGTTATGCACAAATCGTAAGGAAACTCGTTGAACAAAAAAAATGGCATCAGCATCATTCTGAATGGTCGAGCCTCGCATAACAGACGACTGTATTTTTTTGGATGATTCAAAGCACGCGTTACCTCCACTTCTTAACCACTTACAGGATGTTCTAATATCTATAATATTAATTACGTATTTATTCGTCACGCAACTGGGAAAAAGTTAAATGGCTTCAAATAGGCGTTTCAAAAGGCTTACGAAGGAAGAGTATGCTGAAGCCATCGAGTGGTACCAACAGCAATCCGCTATGTGGCACTTGGGTTACGGTGAGCAACTCGCATTATTAAACTCAGTGAGCCCGCATCTTTATGAGGGTTGGCTGGCTGATGTGTCGCAAAATTTGAAACCAGATCTACCGGTTTGTGTTGTCTCTAGGCTAGAGATATTGATAGGTGTTGCGAAGTCATTAGACATTCTCGCGCCTGCAAATCGTCCGGATTTAGCCACAATCTGGTTCAGCTCGCCAAATGACAATCCACTGTTCCAAGGTAAGAGCATTAAACAATATCTGTTGGGCAACAATGATAAGGAGGCATTTCAAAGGGTCGAGGAATATTTGGTTGAAGCTGTGATTGGGGGGCTATCTGGCTCCTACCTTTGAGTGAGATATTGGCAAATCCAATTCCACAATCGCCGAAATCAATATTAATAATTTGCTAAGAGGCCATCATGTTTAAAAATGGCAATGGATAAAAAAACATGTAGAAAGTGAACGCCGAGAAGAGCGGATGCTTGCAGATGCGCAACAGAAAATACTCAATAGTAGCCAATGGCTTACAGCCGATCAGCTTTATACATTCGCTGTATCCACTGGCCAGAATCTCTGCACAACTCCAAACGAATGGCTATCTAAGGGAATGATCTTTTCCATTTCCAATGAAGAAACAGAATTGTTTCCACTGTACGCCCTAAATCCAAACGCAGGCTACGTGCTCGCTAAAGAGCTGGTGAACATCATCGAAGTATTTCGTGAAAGAAAAGATGGCTGGGGCATGGCGTATTGGTTTGGGAGCGCTAACGGATTTCTTGGCGGAAGGCGACCTCAGGATCTCTTGCAAACAGATCCTGAAGCCGTATTGGCGGCTGCGAAAGATGAAGTCATGGGTATTACTCATGGATGATTTTAAGATTACTAGATTAGTAGTCTTATAGCGTTGAAATTAATACTTTCCAATGATCGATTTCTTCATGTGGGATTTGCAGTTGGGGTCTAGGTTTGCACGCTACAACAGGATTTCTTAATGATTGATTTGCCCCCGATATTGGATTTTGAAGCGAGCAGCCTCACTGATGGAAGCTATCCGATCACGGCAGGCTTGGTCATCCAGGGTAAGGTGCATCACTGGATTATCAAGCCGCAACCAGATTGGGTGGATTGGTCGCTTGCCAGTCAAGCTGTCCACGGAATCAAGCGCTCAGAACTGATGGATTTCGGTATGCCTGCGGATGAGGTTTATGCGCAGATTGGGGAATTACTTAACGGTGTGCCAATCATTTATTCGGACAACCCATACTGGGAATCACGTTGGCTACGCTGTCTGGGTAACTTTAACTGTGAGATTCGAGATATTCGTGAATTGATCCCTGTTGCGACTCGGCAGGACTGGCCCATGGCTTTGGGACAAACCTTTGAAGTTAGTCAGCTAATGCGTCACCGAGCAGACCACGATGCCTATGCAATGTACCTAACTGTTCTGCGCCTTTCGAGTGATGCTTATACTGACGCCGGAAGTTTTGGAGATGACCCCATAGCCGGTATGCTGTAAAACTTTCGAGGCCCGCTTTTGACCGAATCCTCCAATTTCTAATCAGCGGCAATTGATGCGGGGAAGTTCTCACCAAGAAGTTGTGTAACTACCAGACCAAAAATTCTGCTGCATCGCTCACTTCTTCTGAATTCCCTCCGATGCGGTATAGAGAGTTCCCTTACCAAAGCGGTGATTCACTTTATCCAAAGTTTGCATCAACAAATCAGTCTGCGTGCTTTGTCGTTCGCAGAACAAATCAGTTTGAAAAAATTGTTTCTCGGCAATATCAATTAAACTAACACCAGACTTTAATAATGCATATCCCTCGCGATAAAGTTTTGCTACTGCATGGCGAGCGTACCTGATGATTATCCAAAACAAAAAGCTACTTGATTGGATCTATTTAGCTTGAATAGAAATCAACCTACTCAACTTTCTACTTCACGGCCCGATAACCCCATAAGGGCTCCCTGAAAGACTGACAGGCTCTGTCCTGCGCATGCATCATAGTTGTTTATTCTAATGGCATTCGGCTCAACTACTTTGCTGAGAAAGCCTGATAATAAATTTACCCATATCTCCCTCATAATATTACACAAAGTAGATCCTCCATTAGGGAATGCTTAGTTGAGTTTTTCTTTTAGCGCATTATGTTGTAATGTATGGCCAATGGTATTGAATACGTTTGTGGACAAGAAATATCATTAATTCATCTCGGACAGATTTGGTCAGTTTTAGCGGTGTCGATATAAGTGTTCGATTGGTCTTGGGCTGATGCCTATCAGCGCCATGGCTATGAGTACTATCCCAAATGGATTAATGCCATTCCTTTTACTCCCTGTTTTGGGCCCCGCTGGCTACAAGATAGCGGCGCGGACATTAATAATGCTGAGGTGTTGGCGGCTATAAATGCGATGACTTCTAGCAAACAGATATCGAGCTGGCATTGCCTTTTTCCGCCAGAGGCGCAGGCGCAGGCCTTGGAAGCTGAGTCTATGCACCTGCGCTTGGGTTGTCAGTTTCACTGGTTTAATCGCCATTACGCACACTTCGATGATTTTTTGGCGACCATGCAATCGCGCAAGCGTAAAAATATTGTGAAAGAGCGGCGCCAGGTGCGCGAACAGTCCATCCACTTTAAAACTCTCGAAGGCAGCATGCTGACCGAGGCTCACATGGCTTTGTTTTATCAGCTCTATTGCACCACCTATTTAAAGCGCAGCGACCATAAGGGCTATTTGACTGAACTTTTCTTTCGGCAGGTTCGTGCGCATATGGCTGAGCAATTACTGTTAATTCTGGCCTATAAAATTAATTCGGACGGTTTGGAAGTACCTGTTGCGGGGTCACTTTACCTGCGTGATAGCACCACACTTTATGGTCGTTATTGGGGGTGTTTTGATGAGTATAATTTTTTGCATTTTGAAACCTGCTACTACCAGGGAATTGATTATGCTATAGCAAATGGCCTGCAGCGATTTGACGGTGGCGCGCAAGGGGAGCATAAGTTAGCGCGAGGCTTCGAGCCGCAAATTACCTATTCAACACATTACCTATATCAATCACAATTTCATCATGCGATAGGTAACTTTGTGCGCGAAGAGGCGGAGGCTATTAAGGCTTATGCCCTACAGGCAGCGCAGAGCTTGCCCTTTAAGTCGTCGGAGGCTAATGGGGGTGAGTAGCGGCTCATTCGGTTATCGTATCGGGATCACTTAGTGGGAGGTATAGATAATAAAACATAAAAAACCCAGCAAGCGTTGCTGGGTTTTTTATGTTTCGAATAGCTATGTTGTAGCTAGTTGTTAAGCGTGGGGATTTATACTTTGAAGCTGTCGATTTGTTTTTTCAGTTCGCCCGTTTCACGATTTAGGCGGTTGCCACTTTCGTTGACGACTTGAGCATTTTCGGCGACGCGTTCAGACAACCCGTGAATAGCGGTAATGTTTTTACTGACCTCATTCACGACGGTGTTTTGTTCATGAGATGCGGTGGCGATTTGATGATTCATATCATTAATAGTGCTGATGTTTGCGCGGATTTTATCTAAGGCACCACCAACACGAGAGGCGGTATCTATAGTATCCCGTGCCGCTGCAGTACTGGTGCTCATGGCTTGGTGAGCTTCATCTGCCGCGCGTTGTAACTGTACGATAATCAATTCAATTTCTTCAGTGGAGGCGCGTGTTTTTTGCGCGAGTGAGCGAACTTCATCCGCTACTACCGCAAAGCCGCGACCTTGTTCACCTGCCCGTGCTGCCTCAATAGCGGCATTAAGTGCAAGTAGGTTAGTTTGTTCTGCAATGGTACGGATTACTTCCATTACTGAACCAATATTGACGGAGCTGTCTTTTAATACTTGGATTTTTTGCGCAGTTGATTCGATTTGGCTTGTTAGGCGGTTAACATTGTCGAGCGACAGGCTAACAATTTTATTGCCCTCCTCTGCGAGTACGCTGGTGGCGGTGGTGCGTTCGGCGGTATCGCCTGCGTGGCGCGCAATCTCATTGGCTGATGCCGAAAGCTCTTCAACGGCGGTGGCAACCAATTCAATTTCGCGCAGTTGCTGCGCAGTAGAGCTAACTGTACTTTCTGTGGCAGCACCCATGGTGCTGACATTAGAGCGTACATTCTCATTCACATCGACAACATTGCGAATAATGCCGGAGATATGCTCCATTACACGATTGAAGTTGTGCGCCAGCGCAGCAATTTCATTTTGGCTGTGCGTGGGCAGGCGGCGAGTAAGGTCGCCACCACCATCGGCAATACTGGAAAGGGATAGGGTTACTTCTGCAACCGGTGCTAATACGAGGCTGCGCATAAGCAAATAAACACTAATCAAGCTGGCGGCTAAGAGTGCGATTACGGTGAACAAGGTAGTTTGCACTTGATCTGAGAGCGTTTTATGCATCTCTTCAGTCGTGAAGCTGATGTCATAGCTACCTATGTTGTTGCCATCATAGACAATGGGTAAGGCTTTGCGCTGCAATTGGCCTTCGCTGCGGTTATCGTCGGTTGCCTTGGCGAGTACTTGGCCGCGGTGATCAATCACATTGATTGAGGTGACGAGGCCAGTGTTGACCAGAGATTTTGAAATTGCTTCTACCTGTTGAAAATCATAGGCAAAAACAGCTTCCAATAATGAGCTGTTAGTGAGCTCTATAAGTGCGGCTATCTCTGCATTTAGCTTTTTCTCCAGTCCATTGGCAGCTATGCGGTAGTTTATAAAAGCAACTGCCGCGGCAATGATAACCATGGCCAGTGTAAGCACCAGCATGAGTTTTGTGAGTAAGGATTTTTGTACCATGTGTTCCCCCGAAAAATTCGGTTAGCTATCAAATATTCTTGTTATCACTATGCGCTTAGTGCGTTTGCATTTGTGTGAACGCGTGTATCTACATCTATAGCGGCTAGTTATCGAAATAATGCAGTACTTTTCTTGATTTAAATGTAGTCCATCTTTTGACTGCTGTGGGAATTCAGATCTTTTAAATAAAAAATACTGCATAGATGCAGGCTAGTTATTTTACTTTTGGCTTTTCAAGGTGGCTGCGCTAAAGCTATACAGAGCCTATTTTTAACACTGAAGTTTGAGTATAGACGCTGCTTTTAGATGTTGCAGGTGAAGTGGTAAAAGATAGGTAAAGAATTATTTAGGCGACACATGTTCGTTAAATAATAGGTAATAAAACGGGAGAGTTGGTCTGCGCGAGGGGGGGCAATAGATTGGAATGGAGTGGGGGTAGGGGGCGCAGCCGCTGGTTTCAGCAGCGGCTGCAGGTCTCGTTAATCGTCGCCATCAGTATCGGCATCGGAGCCAGATGCCATGCCAAGGTCTTTTAGTTTGCGGGTGAGGGTATTGCGGCCCCAGCCCAGCAAATTGGCAGCATCACGCTTGCGGCCCGCAGTGTATTTCAGCGCGGTTTCGATCAGTGCGCGTTCAAAGGTAGGTACGGCTTCGCTAAGTAGCTGGTGTTGGCCGCGTGCGAGGGCTTGGTCGGCCCAGTGGCGCAGGGCTTTTTCCCAGTCATCAGCAGGGGTGCTGGTGTCCTTGTGTTCGAGCAGCTCTGGCGGCAAGTCCTCTATATGTACTTCGCGCCCAGATGCCATTACGGTAATCCAGCGGCAGGTGTTTTCCAGTTGGCGCACATTGCCTGGCCATTGCAGCCCGCAGAAGTATTCTTCAGTTTCTGTCAGCAATACTTTGGGGTCGACATTTAATTCAGTCGCCGCTTTATGTAGAAAGAAGCGCGCCAGCTTGGGAATGTCTTCGCGACGGTTGGCTAGTTTAGGGATGTGAATACGAATAACATTTAAACGGTGAAATAAATCTTCACGGAAGCGGTTATCAGCTACCAAGGTTTCCAAGTTTTGGTGGGTAGCAGCGATGATGCGCACGTCCACTTTAACCGGGGTGTGGCCACCTACGCGGTAGAACTCACCATCCGCTAGAACGCGCAGAAGACGAGTTTGCGTTTCTGCCGGCATATCACCGATTTCATCAAGGAACAAAGAGCCGCCATTGGCTTGTTCAAAGCGGCCTTGGCGCTGTGAAGCGGCGCCGGTAAAGGCGCCCTTCTCATGGCCGAAAAGTTCGGACTCCATCAAGTCTTTGGGAATGGCTGCCATATTCAGTGCGATAAAGGGCTCGTTGCGGCGCGGGCTGTGGCGGTGTAAAGCGCGTGCGACTAGCTCTTTACCGGTACCCGATTGGCCGTTAATCAATACGGTAATGTTCGATTGTGAGAGGCGACCAATTGCGCGGAAAACTTCCTGCATAGCCGGCGCTTCGCCGATAATTTCGGTGTTGGTTTCTGGCTCAATACTGGTGCCGTGCTCGCTTTGTTGTTCCAGCGCATGTGCAAGTGCGCGCTGGGTTACAGCAACGGCAGCATCGACATCAAAAGGCTTGGGGAGATATTCGAACGCGCCACCTTGATAGGCGGCTACCGCGCTGTCTAAGTCGGAGTGGGCGGTCATAATAATGATCGGAATGTTCGGGTGAGTGCTGTGAAGATTGCTTAGCAGCGTCAAGCCATCGGTTCCGGGCATGCGAATATCGCTGATGATGGCATCGGGTACATCGCGGTTAAGCTGCCCCATGGCGCTGTCGCCTGAGTCAAACACCCGTGTTTCAATATTCGCTTGTTGCAGCGCCTTCTCCAGCACCCAACGGATAGAGCGGTCATCGTCGATAATCCAAACTTTATTAGACTTCTGCATATTGTGATTCCATGGGTAAGAAGAGCGAAAAGCGGGTTTTTCCCGGTTCGCTTTGGCACTCGATCAGGCCGTGATGTTGATGTATCAGGTGTTGCGAAATCGTAAGGCCTAAGCCAGTGCCTTCGGCGCGCCCGGAGATCATCGGGTAAAAAATGTTTTCAATCATCTCGTTGGGAATGCCAGGGCCGTTGTCGATGATATCGACGCGGCATACCAGCGCATGATGTTTGCGGCCAATGGTGTATTGGCGGTGAATGCGCGTACGCAGTTGTATTGCGCCATTAACGACATTGGCTTCTAGCAGCGCCTGCATGGCATTGCGTACTATGTTAAGTAGCGCTTGAATTAACATTTCCTTATCGCCATGCATATTGGGAATGCTAGGGTCGTAGTCGCGTACAATCTTCAGTGCATCGCTATTTTCTGCCTTGATAATACTGGTCACTCGCTCCAATGCTTCGTGAATATTGAGCGATTGCCACTGCGGTAACTGATTCGGGCCGAGCATACGGTCGACTAAATTGCGCAGGCGGTCAGCCTCATCGATGATGACACTGGTGTATTCGGTCAAATCGGAGTTGGGTAATTCGCGTGCTAACAACTGTGCCGCACCGCGTATGCCGCCGAGTGGATTTTTGATTTCATGGGCCATGCCGCGCACGAGGTTGCGGGTGGTTTCATGGGAGCTGGCGAGCATCTCTTCGCGACTGATGCGCAGCAGGCGGTCGATAGGCTGTATTTCGATTATCAAACCTTCATGGTCGCCAAAAGGTGTCACGGTGTAATCCACGGTAATGTGGCCGCCACTGAGTAGATGCCACTCTGCGTGGCGCTTGGTGTAGTGATTCGCTTGTGCCGCCGCTATTTTGAGTTGGCGATCGGTCTCTTCCGCTTCGTGGAAAAAATAGGTAATGGGCTCGCCCGTATTGCTCTCACAGCTCATGGCAAGGAGCGCCTCGGCGGCGGGGTTCATATGGCATAGCAGCAGCTCGCTATCCACCAGAATAATGGCGGTGCTGAGGCTGTCTAATATAGGTTTATAAATGTCGCGCGGACTCACCGGTTACTCGTCTCCTGAGCGCCTCTACAATGGGCATATTGAAATATGCAAAAACTAAACCAACTCAAAAAAGGAGCTTGCTTCGCGGCTTTAGTAGCATTATAGAGGGTAAAGGTGATGGATCAGTGAAATCATTGCGCCAATATGGTGCGGCTATTTTGCCTTGGGTTTAATTGGTGCAGCTTTTTGGACGGTGGGGCGAATAATGTTCACTATGGTGGGGGCAGATATGCCCAATGATTGACCATTCGAGTTAATGGCTTCAACGACAAGCGTGTGGCTACCGCGCGGTGCATCTTTCACCACAATATTGTTCATTTGGCTTTCTTCCAATAGCTCGCCGTCCATAAAGTACACAAGCAAGTGTTCGTTGCCAAGCTCTGGGTTGACTTGTACTGCTATGGCAAGGTCGCGCTGCCCTGGCGGTATGGTTACATCACTTTTGGGGCTGATGATTCTAATCTCGTACTGGGTTGAGTCTATATTGTTGCGGCGCTGTGGGGGGGTGGCATTTGCGTCTGGGGTGATGCTGGGGGTGGTATTGATTTCTTTTAGCTGAACTTTTTCAGCATCGTGGGATTTTGGGCTGTCGGTATAAACGACGTTCCCGTTCTTGTCGTGGGTTTTATAGATATCCGCGAGTGCGCCCTGTGCTATTAATAACGCTATCAATAAGATTATTCGCATAGGCCTATCCTCATGTTGTTAGCTGCAGGTTACTCCTGCTGGCATCAAAGAAAAAGCCCGCAGTGTTAAGCAGCGGGCTTTTTCGTCAGGTTGTGCGGTGTGCCGCGCGTGCGGCTAGTCACCGCTCCCTGGGTATGACTTACACGCTGTAGTAAAGTTCGAATTCTACTGGGTGCGGAGTCATGTTAACGCGTTGAATCTCTTGTTTCTTCAGGTCAACGTAAGCGTCGATGAAGTCTTTAGAGAATACACCGCCAGCCAACAAGAAATCATGGTCAGCTTCAAGTGAAGCCAAAGCTTCTTCCAAAGATGAACACACTTGTGGG
>Ga0070748_1001609_pt1 | contig 10503 bp, 6 predicted proteins | sample VirMetDEL_Nov_12_FD_77015 | JGI IMG/M metagenome (GOLD analysis project Ga0070748, IMG submission 77015) | Aqueous microbial communities from the Delaware River and Bay under freshwater to marine salinity gradient to study organic matter... | ecosystem: Environmental > Aquatic > Marine > Coastal ...
AGGAAATACTTCTAGTTTTTGCCAATAGTGACCACATGCCGGTCCACCTTTCCACTGTCCAATACCACCGTTAACAGTACCATCTGCATTAACAGTACTAGAACCTGGATAGAGAGAACTAGAGATTCCTCTAGCAATATTACCCATAGTTGCAAGTTCTACTGCAGTATACATTTTGTTTAAACCAATCATAGATGCACAAAAAAGTCTACTATTTGCTTTAAGTCTACCAGTATATCGGTACATTATTTCACCTTCAGTATCTGGTAACATGTTACCTAATTTATCTAGTGCGGCTAGGCCATCTAAGGCATCCTGTACGTCAACAAATTCTTCTGTTGATAAATCTAATACCTTAAAGGTATGTGGGTCATAGATAGTTCCGAATTCACTGGTACGACATAATTCTAGTACCTTTGTTTGGAAATCTTCTACATCTACTTCGCTGAAGGCTTGCCATCCTATTTGAATGGCAGGTTTTTCTACTAAGGACATAATTTCAACTCCTAATTCTTCTATATCTAAGTTATCCCAATCGATTAATAATTCTACTATTTTGTTCATATTAAAGTCTTGCTAAATCATTTATTTTCTTATCTGCTTCTTGTTGGCTACTCATATCTGAACTTACAACATATGCTTTAATAACAGTAGCACCAGAACTTGTTTGCTGATTTCCTAATGTTATTTGATTATCTTGTGTTTGTCCTTCAGCGGTTCCAGCTAATGCTGCTCTTGGATCAAATGTAGGAACTGTTGGTACTGAAGGTACTCCACCTCCACCAGATGATTTATTACCTGGAGTTTTAGTACTTAAAATCTTCTTAACATTCATAATACCTCCAGCAACTGCAATCGATGCTGCTATTGGTGCTAATGCAGGACCAACGAATGGTGTACCAACAACAGAAGCGTAAGCAGCTTGTGCAGAAGTATATGTTTGAATAGTTGCGGAAGCCACAGCAGCAGCTTTTCCAACAGCTGAACCTTCTCCAACTAATCCTACAATACTATCAAGTACTTCAGCACCGGTGTTTAAGGCATCATTTACTTCTTGTTTCTTAAGAGCCTTTTTGAATTTAGCCTCATCTTCAGATAATTTCTTAGATTTCTTAGTGTACGTACCATTGATAATTGCGATTTGATCAGCAGTAGCTCCAGCTAATGTAATCTTTTCAATATCTGCTGCTCTTTGTATTTCTAGTTCTGCTTGAGCTTTTAAGAATAGATCTTCTAAACCATCTAAACCAGCTTGTTGTAATGCTTGATCTACTATTGCTTTTTTATCTGCAGCTTCTTGATCAATAGTATCTTGTTTAACTTTTGCTTGTGCTGCAAAATCATCAGTAACTGCTTGTCTTTGCATTGCAGTTTGTTTATCAAACTCTATTAAGAGTTCTGCACTTGCTTTTTTATCTACTAGAGCTTGTCTTTCAGCATCTCTTTGTATTCTTAATAACTCTAATGCTTTTGCTTCGGCATCTGTAAGGTTCTCTGCACGTAATCTAGCAAGTTCTGCGTTTAGATCTTTTTCTATTTGAATTCTATCTTGTGCAGCTTTTTGATTCTCTGCTTTACCTTGTAAGATATAACCATCACGTTGATTCTTAAGTTTATCAATGTTTTTGGTAATAGTATCAGCAGTAGCATCTGCTTCAGTTTGAGCGGCTTCAGGATCAAATATAAGTCCTGCAATTCCACCACTAAAAGACTTTTCTAGATCTGTACCTTCTGCTAGAACTCCAACTTTTGCAAGTCCTGCAGTTAATGCATCAACTCCTGCAAGTAAGAGTGTAATAGGTGCAGTCAGTAAACGAATTACATTTTGTGCAATATCTTTATTTCTTTGTAGTGCTTTAACCTGTGCATCACTCTGTTCTTTCTGAAGTGTTAACTGAGCTTCCATTGCTTTAATGGTCTCATTAGTTTGTTCAATCTTCAGATCTCGTATTTCCTTTTCAGATTTACCTGAAAGTTTTAAACTATTTTCACTAGCACTTATTGCATCTAGGGCTTCTTGATTTGCTTGAGCTGTTGCTTCTGTATCTGCTAATAGTTTCTTTTGATCACTAGATACACCAGAGATTGCTCCTACTATATCATCCCAATAAACAGCAATTAAACCTAATGCAACTACAATTGCTCCAATACCTGTTGCTATCAGTGCTTTAGACATGGCACTGGCTCCTTGTACTCCAGATTTAAATGCAGTAACTGCAGAACTACCTAATTGTTTGATACCTCCACCAACTTCTTTAATCTTAGTACCTAAACCTCCAAATGCTTCATCAATGATCTTGGTACCGGCTTCAGCATTCTTACCTGCTTCTTCTCCAGCTTTACCAACATCTTTTGCAGCCTCTGCAGTTTTCTCTAATGTTTTCTCAGTCTTTTTACCCTGAGATTCTACGCCTTTTAATGCGTCCTGTAGGTCTTCAATCGACGAAACACCCTTAGATATTCCGTCGATTTCAAACTCTATTTTAACTTTTTCTGCCATACTATTAAATATAAGTTATTTGTTTATTGACTTAACAAGTTCCAATTATTGACCATGTTTCAGTACTACTAGTAATTGACTGAGCACATATTTCTAATCTACAGATAGTAGAGAAACAAGGACTTTGTCTAAATGCTGGAGCTCCATTACAATCAATATAGTATACAGTGATCTGCTCATCATATGGTGCAGATCTCCATAAATTACAAGGTACTGGTGGTGGAGAACAAGTAGTACAATCAGCAAATGGTCCTGTTACAGCATCTGAATCAGGTGTTGCTCCTGAAAATTGAATTACTGTCCAACATCCAGTGAAATTAGTTATTTCCCATACACTTCCAATCGTAGGTTGCGTTGCAAATGTAGTAACGTGTGTTAATCCAGGTGTTGTACAACTTTCAACTGTGTAATTCATTGGTGGTTGGATCCCATAACATGATTCGCAATCAACATATACTTGGTTAAGTGTAGCATTTGCAACTCCTCCAGATACTCCAGTATAAACCCAACAGTCTGGGAATTCATTAAGTGACCATGTATCAGTTATAGATGGTTCTGTAAATAGGGCAACATATACAAATTCATTAATTAATGCTGAACACGTATTAGATATTTTTTGAAATTGATAAACAATAGCTGGAGTTCCTCCACATGGTACTTCTACTAAGTAACTGTATGCTCCACATCCAAGAGAATCTAATATAGTATACTCATAGGTTCCTGGTGCTAAGTAGATTCTATTAAAACTAGAATTTCCAGGAGTATCTGGCCAAAAGATCTCATAAGGTCCAGTACCTCCACTTGGAGTAACTGATATTTGTCCATCTTGAGCTCCAACACAATCACTTGCAGGTACTACTACTGAAGTTGATGTTACGACGGTTGCCGTAGACACAGGCACGATTACGGTTACACTATTACTCCTTGTTAGAGAATCAATCACCTCCAGAGTATACGTTCCTGGTATGATCCCTGATATCGTAAAATTATATGGTTCATTTCCAGGTGCAAAACCTTCTAATGCAGATCCTGTTACTCCATTACTTAAGTTCCATGTAAATCCAGGAGTACCTGTAGTAACTACATCAATACTTCCAGCTCCATACGCACAATCACCTGCAACTCCAGTTACTGTAAGTTCTAATACTTCATCAGGAATAACTGCAGGTCTGTAATCGTTTGCAGTTAATAATTGTACTTTAACTTCTGTGTAGTCTCCAATCTCAATATCCATTATCTTCTCAGGTATATAATAAGTCCCGTTTACAAAGATAGTATCATCAAATGAAAAACTGTTAAGATCGATATTGTTCAAGACAAAGTAAGCCGTCACTCTACGAGAATACTTACCATATAGAGAACTAATATATCTTGACCAGTAATCAGAGAACAAGGTAGATCCTACATTATTATAACCAGGTTCTTCTCCCCAATACTGGATATCATTTGCCCAGTTTAAATTAAGGGTCTGTGGTTGGATTGGCCATGTTTGATATGAACTTACTAAAGGATAAACATCCCATTCTCCGCCTGGTCCAGAGTTTCCAATAGATCCATTTAAATGCCAGTTGTTTGCTTGTGTTAATCCTCCAACTGGATTTAATCCATTATAGAATAAGAATCTTGTCTTAGGCTTAACTGGTTTATGTTGTAATCCTGTATCTTCTGCAGAATGTGTATGTAATTGAGGTAACACAAACTCAATAGGAGGAAGATTTCCTTCAATCTTTAATAATTCTGTAGGTGCAATACCTGTTAACTTAATGTCTCTCTTACCTGTAAGCAACTCATTGTTACTATTAAATTCTAACCAACCATAAGGTTCTGAATAGGATTGTTGATGATATATGTTTGTGTAATCTCCACCTGGCTGAAACTTAAAATCTATTTCATTTGATTGACTAAAGAATACTGGTTCGATTTGTACATCTTTATTCTCTACTAGTTTACTTGACCAGTCGTGTACGTCTCCGCTATTAATGTATGTTTGCCATGGTTCTACTATGAAGTTTCTAGGATTCCTAGGATCTGGAGATAAAACTAAACGAAATGCAGTTAACATATCCTTAATATAGTCTATTTGTTTGTAAGTACAATCAAGACCACTTGTAGGATTAAAAATACCTGGTGCTGATAAGACATCAAATGTAATATTATTGATGTTAGTACTTGTAGGTGAAGTGCTGAGATCTCCAACAAGAATACAAAGAACGTCATTAGTATTAAAAAATGGAGTAACTCCAGTTGTGATTGTTGTATTAAATAATAAAGTTGTTCCATTTCCAATAAATGATTCTGCTAATATTTGACCTTGAGTTATGTTGTATAATTTAATAGAAGTTGGTACACCAACAGGTCTGTAATTATTATTTTCAGTATAACCACCATAGTAAGATGATGCTGATATTATATAAGTTCCAGGATTTGGAACAGTATACGTAGTAACTTGTTTAAATTGATATTGGCTAGTACCTCCAAAAACTGTTTGATTTAAATTACTTCCAGGATCGACAATACCATTAGGTAATAGAATAGGACCCCAAGTTTCTGTAAGTGCTGTAGCGCCTGCAATATTATTACTTGTAGTACTTGTAGATCCAGAATCCCATCCAACAGTTGCAATATTACCAAATGCACTGATATACATCTGATGGAATAATTCGCTATCAATAAAACTAGAAGTGTATGTATATCCTGCATCTTCAAAGATTTTATCCCATATACGTTTTGCACGTATCATTGGCTTTAATCTATCGAATGTTAATGGATTTGCACTCTGTGTAAAGTTACGAGAACCATCTAATGCAATTCTTGTTTGCTCTACTAATCCTGCATCATCATATGTATTACCGTGATCGATTAATGGATAAATGATATTACCATCATGAAGTCCTGTAGTTAAACCTGGTGTATAAGGTGTACCAGTCGATGGCACATATGCTTGTGGATAGGCTTCCCAACTCTTAACAGCATCTTCTACTGTAAAAGTATTTGGATTTACTCCACCAATCAAGTCATCTAATTGTAATTGACATAAGTACTTCTCTCCAATAGTAGATGAAAAGTCTCTAGTCTCTCCCATAAATAGGATCTCATAGTCATATCGATCTAATTCAGTATTTATAAATACCTTTTGTAATCTGATATGTCCTAGTTTAAACTCTGCACCATCTACTAAGATTTCTGCTGGTTTCTTTATTGTTACATCGTACACAGTTCCATCAACATCAAAGGAGTTCTTAAAGAACTCCCAATTGTTTCTAGTACCAGGTACTTTGAATGCTTTAGAGTAGGTTGAAGTTGCATCAGCATTTGTGATGTCTTCAATACTCAACGTAAGCTTGATTGGTTCAGTATCATAGAGATCTATAAAGAACTGCTCAAGCTTCGCAATTGAATCGTAAACTTTTAATTGAATCATATTATCCTCGTTGTGATTTTAGGTTGTGTGCTTTCTTGAATTTGATATCGTATTGGAATAACTGATCCTTTCTAGTAGTCTTTTCTGTATATGATGAACTTATAAGAGCAATTGGTACCCATTGAAATTGTTCTGATCCATTAGCATCATTGAATCTTACCTTAACATCAGCAGATGTATAGAGACCTTCTAGGAATATGGCATCTTCGTTTGATATGTAATTGGTAAATGCTGTGAAAGTTTCTTCTAGTGCTTGAGAATACACCGTGGTACCTCTATCATATATGTTTACATCATAACTTGTAGAATTGTAGTTAGCGGACTCCTTCAAGTATGTATTTCTATTAATTTGTACACTTCTGTCTTTACGTTTTCTAAATGAGTAGTAATCTCTAAAGCCATATTTGTTTAACCAAGAGAACTGATATTCTGGAAAGTCATTACAAGCCTCTTCAATAATATTAAATCTATGTACATAATGCATTGAACCATCAGCAATACCAGGAACTGTTTGAGTGCATGGTGTGTAAGCTCCTGTTGCAATATAATAATGAGTAGTTGTACCCGCTGCAAAAGCTTGAAAGTTTCTAGGTCCTGCACCAACTGTAACTGCTTTGTAAGGATATTCAGGTATAATACCATCTCCTGGATTTACGTTAGGTCCTCCTCCATCACCTTGTATATTTGGAAGTTGATCAATACTAACTAGAGTACTGTTATTATACTGATAGAATACGAATGATTCAATTGATTGTGCTAAGATTGGACCTGTTCCTGAAGGTTGATTGTAATAAGATATTGTAGTCATATCAGATGCAGTAACATAGTGATCGTATACTCTCATACTATCTAGCAACCATGTAGGTTTACCATCAGTGATATCGATTCCCATTCTATAACTTGTTTGTTCAGTAAATGGTTTACCTTGTAGTACGATTGTAGTACATTCTGGTGTCGCTAACACAGGGATGAACTCGGTTGGATCATAAGGAACTTCAAAGTATTCTTTACTACCTCCAAATGAAATGAATCCTGGTTGAATCGCTTGAATAGTTACTCCAACATTATCTTCAAAACCTGCATGTAATTCATAAGGTGTAGTCTCCTTTGCAGAATTAAGTATTGAATCTCCTATAAATCCTGTCTGTTCAACTGAATTAATTGAAGGTGATACAAAGTTCTGAAAGACATTTTGAATATCAAAGATAGCTCTTGCTACTCTGTTTGGGGTTTGTCTTAGATCTGCTATTAGTTCTCCATTTCTGTAGATTTGCAAAACATATTTGTTTGCTAGTAAGATTCCAGTTATTGGATCTACTGGAATTCCACTAAGAGTAACAGGATTAGGACCATAAGCTTGGTCGAAGATCGTGTTAGGTGTTTGGTTTATTAGTACTGCCATAGTTATAAATTACTTTGTTGTGTTTGTATTGCGTCGAAGTATCTTAAGAATTCTTCTGTTATGTTATATGTACTTGAATCGACATCAAAATCGTATTTAGCATTAATACCAGGATAATGTATTCCCCAATAGTGTTTACCTCCAGGATTAACTCCAAACTGAAAGGTATTAGAAGATCCTAACGGGTTAAGATCAACTCCTGATGGTACTCCAAATTGTGTAGTAGTGTTTGTAAGACCACCAACCCCATAGTTTTGAAATAATAAATGAGGAGCTAATAAGAGTGATACGTCATCTCCCTGTGTTTCCCAACCTATATTACCAGCAGGATTGCTAGTGATATTCATTTGCTTAATATCGAATGCAACCTTTTCGATTGCTTGTTCCCAGAAACTATTTGACTCCGACACAACGTATTGTTGGCCGAAGTCTTTTAGTCTTTCATTAAATTGTGTTACAGTCATTAGTTATTAACCTTGATTTTGAATGTACCATTATATGTGAATGGTACTACGACTCCAGGTGCTGGGAATGGATCTGGATTAGCTGAACCTTTCTTATATAGAGTTAAGTATTGTAATTCTTGTGTAGGTTCTCCAAAGAAATCAGGTACGGCAGGTAAGTATTGGAATACATCTGAAGTAATTGATACTGTTCCATCTACTTCAGGTAAATCTGTCATACCAAAGAATAAATCTTGTTCTTTATTGTAGATTGCCAACTGATATAATGAAGGGTCAAATCCTACTTTATATGTCATTGTACCTTCGAATGAAATAACAGAATCAAATGGTACTACTTGTTGGCAGTAGTAATTAGAGTAAGCTCCACCTGTAAACCAAATTGGATCTGATGCTTCAGACTCAAAGATAAATGCTGCATTAGAGTCAGCTAAAGTTCTTGTAGTTGTGTTAGTATATGTAAGCGCATCATATATTGGATCAACTTGAGGTACTACACCTGTTTGGCATAATTGAATCACAACACCTGGTAAGAGTTCGATAGCTGCTTCAGGAATTTCTGGATTATCTTTTAATATCACTGCTTGCCATCCAACAGTTGTTGAAGTAACTGGTATATTATCATATATTAATGTAAATGGAAATTCTGCTCCTATTTCAGGCATCTCAGTTGGCCATCCAATAACAAGAGTAGGTTGATATTGAATTTGTGATGAAAAATCTTCTAATGTGAATGGTGATGGGAATACATCTCCTATTATTCCGTATGGTTCAAAAAGTCTTATAACACCTGTTATAGTCCATGTTAGTGGATCAAACGTACATGGTACATAAAAGTTACCACCATCTTGTGGCAGTCTCCAACCATTACAAGTATCTAAGATAATAGTATCCATTCCAATTGGTGATTGTCCAGTTTCAGGATCAAATATTTGAAAGTAGTTTAAGTTAGTAACCTCACAAATTAAGTTACATGGTTCAGGTACACATGATCTGATTTCTATTAGATCTCCACAAGGAGTACCAGCTCCTGCAGGTTCTTGTATAACTGTACGAGTTCTGAATTGTAATTCATTAACACATAAAGACCATTCACTCCATTCGCTTACGATACAATCAACTGGTGGTACAGGTGGTGGAGCAATCGGTGCAACACATTGATTAATTGGAGTTGGTACATCTATTGTTATAGTTGCAGTTACTCCTGCTACAGAATCTTGGAATCTCTCCTTGAATGTAGTATAAGATATATTAGAGTAATTGATTTCAGGTTTGTCTGAGTAACCATAATACATTTCAGCAATAACATCATCAATATATTGAGTACATTTGCTCTGAATTGCTAGGAAGTTTGACAGATCATCGTCTTCATCAGTTGCAATGTCCATCATAATAAGATTAAAGTTATATGATAACACTACACCATTTCTATTGTGTGTTGTTGGGTTTAAGAACATATAAGGGTAATCAGCCTCTTGGTCCTGTGAATGTACTTTGATATCGGATAATTGCCCATATCCAAAGTCTTTAATCATGTAGTGCGAATCTGCTACATTCTTAAATCTATCTACGATTTCTTTGTAAGTCATGTTGTCTTTTTTGTTGTAATTGTTTAAAGTTATCTTCTAGTATCTTCTCCTTGCGTAATGCCATGAAGTTGAATGCTTTCTTTAAGGGTTGTTCTGTGATTGCATCTAGTTTTAAAAGGTCATCATCTGCAAGATCTACTAGAACTTTGTACCAACCTTTGGCGACTTGTTGAGGATTCCAGTTCTCGAGATCTTCCTCTTCTTGTTCTCCTTGGTTATTAAGTCCAAATAACACTGAGTATTGTCTGTAAGTACTGATACGAAAGTTTGCGTATTGATCTATTAAGAATAGGGCTTCATCAATATACTCTACTTTGTGTATACTAATTAAGTCTAAGATACCTTTAATATTCTTTTCAATACCCATTACCATCCAGATATCGAGATCTACAAACTCTCCTAGTGTTAAGGTAGTTAGATCTCGCATCTTGCACTCCTTTCTTTGGGTCATTTTATTAATAATAAGACTGGTACCTAAGATTAAGGATTCTTCTGCAATATCATGGAACTTATAGTATGGTTGTTTGAATGCAATACTCATAATCTTTGGCCATGACTTAGAGTCTTCAATATCTAGTTTAAGAATCTCTTGCCATTGAAGGATTGTGAATCTTTCTGGCATCTTGTAGGTTCTCTTATTAAGTTTTATCTTTATCATTACTATTATATATATGAATCATTGTACATGAATTATCGTTTGCTCATCGTTGCGTACGATCCTACTGACTTGTTTTGTTTACGATTGTAATTTGCTATTGCTAAGGACATCACAGTATCATCATGCAGACCACTAGGATGACCGTAGCGGATATTTCTAGTCTTGGGGTTATATTCATATGTAAATACTGATAGTTCACTGTAGAGTGCTTGAAACAACTGAGAATCTGGGATCTTTACGGTGATTTCATTCATATCAAGTATTAGTCCTTCAATAATTTCATTCTTACTTTTAGAACTTGTAATAAATGGATGGGTGTCTTGCCATTCTTTCTTTAGTTGTTCATAGATTACATCACCAATTGAGTTAACTTCGACCATTACAGTTGCTCGATACTTCTTTACACGTTCTAGTATATTACGAACCATTGTAGACCATTCAGTTTGGTTGTCTCTGTAAATATCAATGACCT
>Ga0070748_1001610_pt1 | contig 10501 bp, 7 predicted proteins | sample VirMetDEL_Nov_12_FD_77015 | JGI IMG/M metagenome (GOLD analysis project Ga0070748, IMG submission 77015) | Aqueous microbial communities from the Delaware River and Bay under freshwater to marine salinity gradient to study organic matter... | ecosystem: Environmental > Aquatic > Marine > Coastal ...
GACAAAGAAGTGGCTGTGTTCGAGTACACGCCAATTCAAGACCCCCAGCAAGCAGACGCTTTGCAGCAGGCCATGCAGATCAGCCAGACAAATCCGCAAGCATTTATGATGCTTCCCGAAGAAATTCAGGCAAGCGTTGAATACTCGATGGAAGTTGGGGCACCTTATCTGGCCGTACAGGTCGGAACGGAAATGATCCAAGAAGAGGTCACGGTCAAGAACGAGCCAACGCTCGAGATTCTTCAATTTGAAAACGTCTACTTGGATCCGGCTGCACAAGGCAAAGTCGAGAAAGCCAACTTTGCTGTGATCTCCTTCGAGACGTCACACGCCAAGCTGAAAAAGGACGGCCGGTACACCAACTTGGATCAAGTCAACTGGTCTGGGAACACGCCCCTGACAAACCCTGATCACGAGACCGGCACTGACGAGACTGCGCAATACAAAGACGATTTGCGACGTCCTGTGGTAGCTTACGAGTATTGGGGTTTCTGGGACATTGATAAGACCGGCATTCTAAAACCAATCGTGGCCACATGGATCGGCGACACTCTGATCCGGATGGAAGAGAACCCCTACCCCGACAAGAAGATTCCGCTGGTCGTGGTGACCTACATGCCTGTCCGCAAAGAAGTGGCTGGCGAACCTGATGCTGCATTGCTGGAAGACAATCAAGATATTCTCGGCGCTGTGACACGGGGCATGATCGATCTCTTGGGTCGGTCTGCCAACGGACAGCAGGGTATCGCCAAAGGCATGCTCGATGTGGTGAACAAACGCCGCTACGATCGCGGCGAAAACTACGAGTTCAATCCGCAGATGACTCCAGACATGGGGATAAAAGAGCACAAGTACCCTGATCTGCCTGTGTCGGCGTTCAACATGCTGACACTCCAGAACCAAGAAGCAGAAGCCATCTCCGGCGTGAAAAGTTTTTCTGGTGGCATCTCCGGCGACGCTTACGGTGACGTGGCAGCTGGTATCCGCGGTATGCTGGATGCGACAGCGAAGCGTGAGATGGGTATCCTGCGGCGCTTTGCCGGGGGCATGGAAGAGATTGGTCGGAAGATGATCTCGATGAACCAAGCCTTCCTGTCAGAAGAAGAAGTGGTCCGGGTCACAAATGATGAGTTTGTCACTGTGCGTCTGGAAGACATCCAGGGCGAATACGATCTGAAGGTGGACATCACGACACCCGAGATTGAAGAAGCCAAAGCAGGCGATCTTGGTTTTATGCTGCAAACGATGGGGAACACCCTGCCCTTCCCGGTCACAAAAATGATCATGACAGAGTTTGCCCGCCTGAAACGTTTGCCAACGCTTGAGCATGCGCTGAAGACCTATCAGCCTGAGCCAGATCCAGTGGCCGAAAAGCTTCAAGAACTCGAGATTGCAAAGCTGGAAGTCGAGATTGCCGAGACCCGCGCAAAAGCGATGCTAGCACAAGCCAAAGCACGGACAGAAGGCTCAACGGCAGATATGAAAGATCTGGACTTCCTCGAGCAGGAAAGCGGAGCAAAGCAGGCTCGTGATATTCAAAAGCAGGAAGCCCAAGCTGAAGCCAACCAGATGCTGAATATTTCCAAAGCACTCTTGGCTTCACCAGACAAAAGACCGCGGGATCAAGACCTGATGACAGCAATTGCAATCCAGCAGGCATCGAAAGCTTCATAAAGGGCTAATTTCCGTCTCTGGAGTCACATTGGACTGGTGTGATTTGATGTGGTGTAACTAAGTGGCATTCTAGCTACACCCCACAGAGAAAGCAGGACGATATGATGGATATGAACGACATAGAGACGATTGAAGTTTCGATTGAAGAAGCGATGAAAGTCGTAAAGCGCGGTGACGCGCTGGAACGGTTGATGAAAAACCGCGACTTCAAAATGCTGTTCCTTGACGGCTACTTCAAAGAAGAAGCCCATCGCCTAGTAAGCATTTCTGCCGACCCGACATTGAAGCAGCATCATTCGGAAATCATGGACAGCATTCGGGCTATTTCCATGACGCAGCAATACACTCAATTGGTTGCACGCATGGCCGATATGGCGCGCCAGCAGATCGAAGATCTGCAAGGCGAGCGTGACTTCCTTGAAGAGCAAGAAGAATAAAGGAGATCTGACACATGGACGGATCTACTTTGAACGGCAAAGACATCAGCGACCTCAGTGATGAGGAGCTGATGGGCATGTCTTCTCCCGACAGCTTTACTCTGACTGAAGAAGCTGACAATCAACCAGTGACGCTTGAAGAGTCTCTTGGTTCAGGAGAAAATAATGACGACCCTTCCCTTTCCACAGAAAACGAAACCGACACTGACGAAGATGCCGGAGAAGATCGTTTTGAGGAAGCAGGGGAAGAAGTCGAAACCGCAAGCGGTGATGATGGTGCTGCAGGGGAAGACGAAACTGATCCTGCTACAGAACCATCCGCAGCCGTAGACCCAGAGGCGCCTCAAACCGATCAGGACGTCAAAACCGACCCTGAGAAGAAAGAGGACGCCACAGACTACGAGCATCTTTACAAGCAGATCATGGCTCCTTTTCAGGCCAATGGTCGGCAGTTTGCACTAAGCTCTCCTGAAGAGGCTGTGCAGCTCATGCAGATGGGCGCAAACTATACCAAGAAAATGCAGGCATTAGCTCCAAAGATGAAGCTGATCCGCATGCTTGAAAAGAACGAGCTGCTCGACGAAGCAAAGATTTCATTCTTGATCGACCTCGACAAGAAGAACCCTGATGCAGTCGCAAAGCTTGTCAAAGATTCCAATATCGATCCAATGGATATCGATACTTCGGAAGCGCAGGCCTACAAGCCTGGAAACCATCGCGTGAGTGATGATGAAATGGCGTTCTCTGATGCCCTGTCAACTGTCATGTCGACAGAAGGCGGCAAGGAAACTGTCCGGACTATCAACAGCTCGTGGGATGAATCCAGCAAGCAGGCCGTTTACAAAGAGCCGTCTCTACTGACCTTGATCGACACCCACAGAGCAAACGGGCTGTACGCTCGAATCTCTGCTGAGATCGACAGGCAACAGATTTTGGGACGCTTAACCAATATCCCGTTTATCGAAGCTTACAAGCAAGCTGGGACAGAGCTTCAGCACGCTGGCCTTTTGAGCCCAACACCCGCTCCTGCGCAACAGGACAACGGGAATGTTGAGCCTGCAAAAGTAACCGGTCGCCGAGAAGCCAACCCGGGTCGCACGAGTTCTCGTGTTTCGAACGGAGAACAAGCCCGCCGTGTGTCACCGGCACCCAACGCGGGCAAAACCGTCAAGAAAGCCATCGATCCGTTTGATCTGACCGATGAGCAAATCATGGCAATGAAGTCCCTCAAGGTCTAAGAAAGAGACCCCACACAATGGCTATGAATTATAACGCCCCGAACACCACTGCCTCCACTATTGAAGGCTCTGGTTCCTCGCAAATGAACACGTTCTTCTACTGGCGCAAAGCGCTGGTTGAAGCGACCAAAGAGATGTATTTCAGCCCGCTGGCTGATGTCGTTTCGATGCCAAAGCACATGGGTAAGTCCATCAAGGTCTACCACTACATCCCATTGCTCGATGATCGCAACGTCAACGACCAAGGTATCGACGCCGCTGGCGCGACGATTGCTAATGGTAACCTCTATGGTTCGTCCAAAGACGTGGGTACCATCACTGGCAAACTGCCTCTCTTGGCTGAAAACGGCGGCCGCGTGAACCGCGTTGGCTTTACCCGTCTGCAGCGTGAAGGCGCTATCCAGAAGATGGGTATGTTCACTGAGTGGACCCAGGAAAGCCTGGACTTCGACTCTGACGCTGATCTGTACGAGCACATCTCGCGTGAGCTTGTCACAGGCGCAAACCAACTGACAGAAGCTGTTCTGCAGAAAGACCTTCTGGGTTTTGCAGGCGTGACTGTTTTCACTGGCGCAGCCACACAAGACTCTGAAATCTCCGGCGAAGGTGCTGATCCAAGCATCGTGACCTACGAAGATATGATGCGTCTGAGCCGTATCCTGAACGACAACCGGACCCCAAAGCAGACCAAAGTTATTGCTGGTTCCCGCATGATCGACACCAAGACGATCGCTGCTGGCCGTGTGATGTACATTGGCTCTGAGCTGGAATCGACTGTCAAAGGTATGACTGATCTGTTTGGCAATGCCGCCTTTGTCCCTGTGCATCAGTACGCCAATGGCGCTGGCACAACCATGAACGGTGAAATCGGCACAGTCGACGAATTCCGTATCGTTGTTGTTCCTGAAATGCAGCACTGGTCAGGCGCTGGTGCAGCCGAGGACACAAACCCAGGCTACATGGCAACTGGTGGCAACTACGACATCTTCCCAATGCTCGTTGTTGGCGAAGGTTCCTTCACCACAATCGGTTTCCAGTCTGGTGGCAAGAGCTTCAAGTTCAAGATCATGACAAAGATGCCCGGTGAAAAGGTTGCCGACAAAACAGATCCATACGGTGAGACAGGCTTCTCGTCCATCAAGTGGTACTATGGCTTCCTGGGTCTGCGTAACGAGCGCATGGGCCTGATCAAGACCGTCGCTAAAGTCTAAGGCACTGTCCTAAGACAGCCCTGACCAGAGTATCTGGTCAGGGCATTTTCAGGCCCCCATGGAAAGATTAAAAAATGAGTGACACCGTCAACACCCCCGAGAACACAGAGACAGGCCCTGATGAGCTGACGCTGCTGAAGAAGCGCGCAGACACTATGGGCATGCAGTATCACCCCAAAATTGGTGTTGATGCGTTGAAAGCAAAAATCAATGAAGCTCTTGCGGGAACACCGCCAGAGGCTCAGACAACGGACCAAGGGCAAGAAGCTCCTGAACGTGAACCAACTGCTGCCGAGAAGCGCTTGGCTCTGCGCAATGAGATCCGCGCCAAAGCTTTAAAGCTTGTGCGTGTTCGCGTGGCAAACATGAACCCTGCCAAGAATGATCTGGAGGGTGAGATCTTTACAGTCGCCAACAAGTACATCGGCGAAGTAAAGAAATACATTCCCTACGGTGAAGCGACCGACGGCGGCTATCACATTCCGATGTGCATTTACAATTTGCTGAAGTCGAAAAAGTTCTTGCAGCTGCGCACTGAGAAATCCCAGACCATCGGCAAACCGGATGCTGTGAAGCAACGCTGGGTCCAAGAATTCAACATCGAAATTCTGGAACCGCTCACCAAAGAAGAGCTGGCTGATCTGGCTCGTGTGCAAGCTTCACGGGCAGATGTGGACGATTAATCGTTTGCCCCGATGACCTTACAACAGGCGCCTTTCATTACGAGAGGCGCCTTTTTTGAAAGAATAGAGCCATGACAGCAGACACAGAAATCACAGAGTCTATCGGACACGCAAATACGATCTTTTCAGCCCTGACAAACGGCTTAGATCTTACGCTGCCTGTTGTTGACTTGACTGCCGCGGAGTATCAACCGCCGAGCCAAACCGACAATCCGCTGTATGTGGCGCCTGCCGGTCTGACGACAAGTGATCTTACAACCAGTGCTTTAGATGGCGCAGGTGTTTTTGATGAGCTGATGAAAGCTCTCAACGCCCATTTTGAAGATCAGTTTGTAAAAGGCCGCATTACCGGTGCCGACTATGCACAAGCATATATTGGCGCTACTCAAGGCGCGCTTTCCACCGCTGTGCAGTTTCTGTTGGGACGGGATCAAGCTTACTGGAATGCACAGTTGGCTCAAATGCAGGCACGGGTGACTGAAGCGGAAGCTGTGAATGCTGCTTTGAGAATTGCACAGACCCAGGCTGACGTAGTCAATGCCCAGAGCCAGGCGCTGACTTCACAGACGCAATATGCCCTCACAAAAATGAAGCTGACCACAGAAGCTGTTGCAATCGAGCAAGGCGAAGCACAGGTCACGCAGATCAAATATCAGACGCTCAGTTTGATGCCTGAGCAGCTCAACAGTCTCTTGGCTGACAACAGCATTAAAGCCTATCAGCTGAGTGCAGTGCTGCCTAAACAGGTCGAGACGTCATCTGCAGAAATCTCACGTTTGACAGCACAGACAGATCAAACGCTGTACGAGACGACCAATATTCTTGTGGCGCAGCATGCCGGTCTAAACAAAGACAACGCAATCAAGGATTATCAGCTCTCAGATGTTCTGACAGCGCAAGTGGCCGGCGTTATTGAAGATACCCAATCCAAAGCTTATCAGCGGACATTTCTTCTGCCGGCACAGCTGGACAATCTCAACGAGCAGATCGAAGGCAACCGCGCTAAAACACTCGACACGCGCCGCGATGGGACAACCGTCACTGGCTCAGTCGGCGTGCAGAAAGATCTGCAGAACGAGCAGATCACAAGCTACAAGCGGGATGCTGAGACCAAGATGGTCAAGCTTGTAATCGATACGTGGATGCTGCAGCGCTCAACAGACGAAACGCTACCGCCGCCTACCTCGATCAATGACAGTGCGCTCAACGCGCTGATTGGCGGTCTACGGACAAACCTGGAGATCTAGGTTGGGCCTGTTTTCAAGCAGCAAAAAGACATATGTCGCCTCCTCAGTCTGGAATATGGCTGGGGAGTACGACACACGTTTCAAAGTCCTGCCCAACATTGTTGCAGGCATTGTCATGGGAAACGTGTCTTGGGATTTTGGTAACAGAATTCGGGCTGGCTTGATGAGTTCAAGCGCAGTGGCTCAAACAAGGTTTTTTCGCTGGGCCAAGACAAGCTATGCACTTGGAATGCCGGACGCCAAGATTTCTGCTGATGTGCGCGTAAACTCGGCAGACATCTATGACGAGATGGTGAACCAGCTCAGTTTGGGAGAAGATGAGACACTGCAGCTCAACGTGTGTGTGATCGACTTTGCAGATGACGATTACTGGGCCGAAGAATACGTGGTTCAAAACAGGGCCGCTGATCTGGATGCAAACTGGGTGCCATATTTTGACGCACAGACAAGCACCCTGAAAATTGTGTTCGGGGAAAATGACGAAGAGACGTTCCCTGCCCCGACCGACTTTTTGTGGGGTATCGCTGATAAGCAGCGGCGTATTCTGTTTGTGAACTATCAAGTGATTTTTCGCGATCCGGAAAGTCAGATTGTTAGTGTCGGCGAACCACAGATGTTCACCTACAGGATGGGTACAGGCAACGTTGTGTTCGACGCATTGAACACAGCTGTAGTGGATCAGATGGAAGAGTTTTATCCTGCAATTCCTATCCGGATCAACAACAGGTCAGTGACCGAGCACCCTGATTTCGAGAACATTGCAAAAGGCTTCAAAAAGCTCAGCGGAGGGGCTGATATTGGGTCGGTGATCAGCTCGATCGAAGATAACGAATCTGTAGGAGACATGGATTTTGTCAACGTAGTGTTTGGCGTTGCATTGAACACAGAAGACCAAAGCGGTCGCAGTTACATGTACCGCTTTTTTCAGGAACTTCTGGATCGACAGCAATTTCGGGAAGCCGCTGGAGAATACAACGCAGCTTTGGTCAACAGCCAGATTCAGCAAAACAGTTTTAATGGCTGGGTTGCAGGTAACACATCGTATGCGCATCCGTTGTTTGGCTCCCCTGCCCCATCAAGCAGGGGCGGATTTTCGCCATTGCTCAACAGCATCAAAATCGAAATGCCCGGGCTGCGCAATTTCAGCATGACCCTGCGGTGGCGATACATCGGAGAGACGCAACATCTGGGAAACGCTGGTCTGATCGAACTGACAGGTCATGCTGCAGCCAAAAAAGGCGAGTATCTGACATTTGTGCAAAAAAACACTCTTGCGGGAACACAGATCCAGCAAGTGGGCTTTACGTTCAACCAAGTCGCGGCATCGCGTGACTTTGTTATTGTGCACCAGCTGTCTGCAACGCGATATCGGAAGATCTTTGTGCGCGGATTGACGCATGAAAATTACGTCTACAATTCGAAGTCTGTGACGATACTGCCGCAAGATGCGCTGGCCGAAGAAGACGAGTCTGGCTTTTTGATTCCGCTGCACCAGCCGACTGTGAGCAAAATGAGCTTGAGCCAACGGGCGCAGATGAGCAGCTGCAACACGTACATTGTAATCAACAGCTATCAGGTCGTAACGACCAAGTGGTATCAGAAAGGAATTTTCAAAGTCCTTTTGGTGATCGCAGCGATAGCGTTTGCTGTGTACACCGGTGGAGGCTCCTTAGGCGCCACAGCAGGCATTCTCGGGACAAACGCGGCAGTTGGTTTAGCGGTGGGCGCAACAGCGGCCACTGCGGCTATTGTAGGGGCTGCCGTGAATGCGGTTGCAGCAATCGTTCTTTCAAGAATTATCACGTCAGCCTCGACAGCCATATTTGGTGAGAAGGTCGGACAGATTGTTGCCGTGATCGCAACAACAGTCGCTATGGCCTATGGCGCGACCTACGCAACAACAGGGACATTCAACGTAGACTGGAGCACTTTTATGCGCGCAGACAAGTTGATGGAGCTCACAAGTGCTATCAGTAACGGCGCGATGAACATCATCACGATGGAGACTCAAGAGCTTGTAGCTGAGGTTGAAGCTGCGGCTGCCGAGTACGAGGAAAAGAGCGAAAAAATTGCAGAATTGTCCCGTGACGTCTTTGGAATGACAACGTCCGGGATTGACAGTATGATACTGATGAACGCCGAAGAATACTTCGTAGAGTCCCGCGATAGTTTCATGGCCCGAACGCTAATGACCGGTGATGATATCATCGAATTATCGATCGCCATGATTGAAGATTTTGCCGCTATCTCTCTCGATCTTCCACTGGCTCCTACTTAACGTCTAAAAACTTGAGGCCTGATTATGTCTAACCTTGCATTTCCTTCTTCCACCCTTGGATACGGTGACGCGCTCCAAGGATTTGGTATGCCGGCACAAACAAACACGTCACTCGGGTTTGGTTCCAATGTCCCCAGCATGGGAGGCGTTGATATGAACTTCGGTATCCCTGCTATCCCGCAAATGAATCTTCCCGTTGTGCAGCCAGCGACATCTCCGCTGAACAGCGTACGCCCTGAAGCCAGCCCCGAAGGATTGGGAGATACGCCAGGCATGTGGGACCGGTTCAAAAGCTCGATGGTGACAGAAGACGGATTCAACTTTGACAACATTGGATCTTTGGCTAAAACGCTTGGTTCTCTTGGTACGCTTTGGTCTGGTATCCAATCAAACCGCATTGCGCGGGACTCTTTGAACTTTGAGAAAAAGTCATACAAAACCAATCTGGCGAACCAGACGCAAAGCTACAACACGCAGCTGCAGGACCGCGGAGCGGCCCGTGCAGCGCAGTTTGGCGATGCATCCTACGCTGACACCTACTTCAACGAAAACAAGATTTAAGGGGGCGTCATGTCACGCATCACTTGGCAAAACGTAGCAGCACCTGATTTCCGCGCAGCGATTGCCGGTGTGGGTCAGGCCGGAGATCTCTTTGGACAGGCTGCAGGGCAGTTCTCAGGAGCTATGAACGATATTGCAACGCGTGGTCGGCGAGACGCCAGCAACGCGGCAATGGAGGCTGCTCTGGCGTACACAGACGTAGGCAGCTGGGAAGACGCAATGCAGACCCAAGGTTTGGCAGCATTGGGTATCCGGCCTGAACAGGCAACAACAGATCTGCTGAATTTTGTCGCAGGTCGGCGGGATGATCTTTCTCAAAATGCCCGGGATGATCAGACCTTGGCTCAGAACCAGTTCAAACTGAAGCAGGACCAGTACGGTTTTGGTCGGACTCAGTTGACAGACCAGCGGGCCGATGAAGCTATTTTGGAAGCTGATGCTGATGAAGCTTTACGTCTTGAAGTGCTCGGCAGTGTCCAAAGTATTGCCGACGGTACAAGCACCAAAGAAGAAGCCAGTCGAAATATCATCAACAGCGCCAAAGACCCTGTCATGGAGCAAATGATGCTTCAGGCCTTGGATACAATCCCCGATGCGACATGGCAGACTGGATCCAACTTCGAAGGCACAGGCGTCCTAGATCCAGAAATTGGAGTCATTGGCCGCACTATTGATACTATGGACAGCAATCTTATTTTGGAGCAATCGCGGAACCCTACTCTTGCGCTTTACACGGAGTCTTTGCAATCTGCACAAGGCTATGCAAGCCCGATGGATGGAATGATTGATCGCTTGAATGCGAAGATCGATCCAAACGATCCGGACTCTGAAGGCATGGTTGAACGGTCGTCAGGCGAGTTGGCTCGGATTTACAACAACATGGGCAAAGAGTTCCCCAATGTGCCCAAGAACATGATTGCCACGGTTATCGAGAATAACCTCGAAGAGACAGGCATGGGCTGGATCTTTGACAACGAGTTGAAGCCGGATCTCAGCCGTGTGCGTGATCAGTTGAATCAAGTGAATACGCCAGAGCAGCTCAATATGCTTCAACAAGAGCGGGCCGCGATTGATCGCCGGACCAACGAAAACCGTGAAGTTCGCGAAACGTATGAACGGGTCGTTCAGAAGTTCGAGTTGGCAAACACTCGCGAAGACCCAGAGCAAGTTGC
>Ga0070748_1001613_pt1 | contig 10496 bp, 19 predicted proteins | sample VirMetDEL_Nov_12_FD_77015 | JGI IMG/M metagenome (GOLD analysis project Ga0070748, IMG submission 77015) | Aqueous microbial communities from the Delaware River and Bay under freshwater to marine salinity gradient to study organic matter... | ecosystem: Environmental > Aquatic > Marine > Coastal...
AGCCGTTTTTAATGATATAAATAGAACGGCAAATCCAACATCAGATGAAAGTTTGGGCTTGTTTATTGATTATGATGCAGCAAGTGAAAGCTATTTATATAATCTTAAAGAAATTGCAGAAGGTGGCGTACCTTTTAATGTTACATCGGATACATCATCTGTTCCATTTGGGGCAACTGTAAACATTACTTTAACTGGCTCTTATTTCAAAGAAGATAGTGTTGTTTCTATAAGCAAAGGAACGCTGAACACAACTACAATAAATAGTTCAGAAGAAATGGTTTTAAACATTACGGCCATTGCATCTGCTGAGGCCGTTAATACTTGTGATGTTACTATTGATGGCGTTACGTTTACGGCATTATGGACTTATGAGATTGTTTGGACTGCTGAGTTGGTGCCTGGAGATGGAACGACAGTTTGGAATACAACTGGTTCAATGACAACTGGAGAAGGTTTTATTTCTTTCCCTAATAATGGCTCAAACTGGGCGCAAGGGGGTTGGTTTGAAGAATTGCCAGATGCAGCAAACACATTTGAATTATTGCTTGATCCATTGCGAGAAGGAACAACTGGAACAAATCATTACGGAACGGCTGGATTAGGCGCACCAGTTACAAGTATTCCAGGATATCCCACAGTTGATCATGGCTTTTATTTCGCAAGTGTAACTGCAATTCCTTTGGTCAATAGGGGAACAAGTACTGGTTCTTTGTCTTGGGCCAATGGCGATACTTTTAAACTTACTGGAACAAACACAAGTGGAGATTCTTGGGATTTGGTTTGGACAAAAATAAGTGGAGGCGTATCAACTGAAATGAAAACGCAAACAGTTACAATTTCTGGAGAGGTAGATTTCCAATGCGCTATTTTGCGACATCGTAAATATGAAAACATTGTTCTCAAATATTTAACTCCATGATATATTTAATTGAATACACCGATATAAGCAAGCAAGGCCAGAACCCTTTGAATATTTTAAAGGAAACAAACAATGCCTATGAAAATATAATTTTAGATTACAAAAATGGTCATTACAAATTAGGCGAATTTTATTTAAATATTGAACCTACTGGATTGATTCCTGATATTTTGGTTTGCACCAAAACACAAGAATTGCAATTGGTTGACTATGGGGCAATCATTACAGAGGAATACAAGTTTTTAGGAAGCCCAGATGTAACCATTCAAAATCTAATTAAATTAAACAAGGTGGAGTTGAGGCGTTATGAAATAAACCAACGGCAAAACATTGTTGATATTCAGATTGAAACGGCTGATGCAGAGGCTCAACCTTATGTATATGACTTATTCCATGCGTGGAAAAAGGAGATTGAAGATTTTGTGCAATTTGCTACAAGTGATTGGCGCAATGAAATACAAAATGGTGGATGCCCGATAAGCGAAATGCCTGAATCATTATGGCTTGAAATTAAAACAGAACTTTTGACATTAGACATATGAAACAACCCTACAGACTTTGGACAATAATTGAACTTGAAACTCAGCTAAAAAAGCAATGCTTTCACTATAAACTTAACTTAACAATCAATCAAATGGTTGATGAAGCATTAAACGATCAAAGCTGGAATCCATTGATAGATTACGATGGATGCACTTTAGTTCAAGACAAAGACCATCCTTGTATTTCTTGTTTCTTGCATGATTATCACTGGATAAGTGGAAGAGGTGGTTACAAGTCAAACAAAATATTTTATCACATAATGCTTGCAACTGGGTTTAAAAAGTCAGAGGCAAAAAGAAGGTTGATTGGAGTAAATTTAGCTTGGTATTTTTACTACAAATACAAGCACCTAATTAAGCGCAATGTCAACCCATTTACTGATGGGATGGCGCATTATTTAAAACATTTGAAAGGAATAAAAAATGCTTAACTCAATTGAAACTTTGCCCATCTTAGTAATACCAACAATTTTGACATCTTTAGATTTTAGTGGCTATCTTGGAACGACTGCATCAATTTTGGCCGTTTTATATTGGGTAGCTTTAACGCACAAAACAGTAAAAAAAGACCATAAAGGAAGTTACTGGAAGTATCTAAAATGGATATTTACGGCAAACAATAAATAATGGGAAAGCTACTTAAATTCTTAGGCATTGATGGCAGCAGCAAGCTATCATTTATGGCTTGGATTGGTAGCGTTTTTATCATCACATATTTAATCATAAACATTTACCAAATGGTGCAACTGAATTATTTCTTCGCAAAAGGCAAAGTCAGCGAGGAAGTATTTGAAAGGCTAATTGGTGGCAATATAAAAGACTTACTGGAGATAGTAATGATTATCGTTTTATTCTTCTTTAAAAATCAAACAACAAAAAATGAATAAGTTAACTAAGGCAATACGCAAAGCCAATTCAAAGTACAATAAGGAAAACTTTGAACGTTTCAAACGTGACATTTTTAAACATACATTAATCTGGGAAGGTGGCGCAAAGCTGCATAAACTTAAAGGCGATTCTGGAGGCTGGACGATTTACGGCATTGCATTTAATTACAATAAGGAATACTTTAATGACTTAGCAGATTTCAAAGATACTGTTTATGATGAAGCTGCTGCAATTGCTTTTTGTAAATATTACTTACCAGCCCATGTCAACTTGGTGCAGCCATTGGCGCAGATAATGTACTTTGACATGAGCTACAATCTTGGAACGAGGCGAACCATTAAGATGATGCAAAAACTGATTGGCGTTGTTCCTGATGGTATTATAGGCAGAAAAACAAAAGAAAAAATGTACTTAGTTAGCTTGGAAAAACTAACCGAAGTAAGAAAGCGCAGATACTATAGGCTTGCTGAAAATAATGCAAGGCTTAAAAGATTTTTAAAAGGTTGGCTCAATCGAACAAATGACATTGAGCAAAGAAGCTACAAGCACAAAAACAATGTCAAATAATATTAAGCAACAATATTTTGAACTATTCACAAATAACCCAATACACGAGGAAGAAAGCAAAAGCGACTATTATGACAGACTTGGGCAATTAGTTGGAAAGAGTGGCCTAACAATCAAGGAAAGATACTTGCAGTTAAAAAGCAAGATTAACGATTATTGCGAAACTGCTGGCATACCAAACAATAACGTAAAACATGGCTGGGTTAAAACAAAAGATACATCCTTATTCTTTACAAATCCAGATTACAAAGGTGCAGTCAATTATGATACTATACGTGAAAAACTAATTGATGACCTAAAAGCGTATGCGCCAAAATATCCAAAGATTAAACGCAATAAAATCAAGGATGGGCATTTGTTGGTTATTGATCCAGCTGACATTCACATTGGCAAACTTTGCATGGCCTTTGAAACTGGCGAGGATTACAATGAAAACATCGCAGTCAAAAGAGTTTTAGAGGGGGTACAAGGCATTATCGACAAGTCACAAGGGTATAACATAGACAAGATACTTTTTATTGGGGGAAATGACATCTTACACATAGATTCGCCAAAAAGACAAACAAGTGCTGGAACTCCCCAAGATACTGACGGAATGTGGTACTCAAACTTTCTTAAAGCAAAACAAGTTTACATTGATTGTTTGGAGATGTTGTTGCCATTAGCTGATGTGCATTTTACATTTAACCCATCAAACCATGACTATCAAAGTGGTTTTTTCTTGGCCGATGTCATACAAAGCTGGTTTAGGCTTAACAAAAATATAACTTTTGATTGCTCAATTGCCCACAGAAAAGGGTACAAATATGGCCTTAATTTAATCGGAACAACACATGGAGATGGCGCAAAGATGAGTGATTTACCTTTGCTTATGGCCGTTGAATTTCCCCAATGGTGGTCAGAAACAAAGCATCGGTATGTTTATACCCACCATGTGCATCATAAAACGAGCAAGGATTTTCAAGGAATTACAATTGAAAGTTTGCGCAGCCCAAGTGGAACAGATTCTTGGCATCACAAAAAAGGGTATCAACACAACCCAAAGGCCATTGAAGGCTTTTTACATAGCAAAGAGAACGGCCAAGTGGCAAGATTTACTCATATATTTTAAGGCGTTTTTTTACTTTTGCCCAGTATTTCAAAGTGCTGGTTTTCTTATCTCCATAGTAACCACCATTCCATTTACGTGCTATCTTTTCATAGCTTTCGTTTTTAGCTATTGTATTAAATATTTCTATTGACTTTGCTCTATTCCAAGCATCTGAATGTTTATAGGTTACTTTCTTTTGTATTCTATTTATCTCAGCAATCATTATTGGCCTTATCTGGAGGCAACCAATGGCCTTTTCTTTTGCACAATAAGCTGAATCATTACCCTTGCTTTCTACATAAATAACGGCATTTACAAAGTTATTCCAAGTAACTATTTTTACCTTTGGCTTTGGTTTTATTATTGCAAGATTTGCTGCTGGTTCTTTAGGTGCAAAAAAGGTCAAGGCAATTAGGGCGAAAAATATACTTTTCATTTGCTTAAATTATAGGTTAAGGCAAGGCCAAGAGCAAAGGCAATTTTGCGCCATCTCTTTTTTCTTTTGCTTTGCTTGTGATGTTTTTTTGTAAGTTGATCGTTATCTTCAGCCAGAGCAAATGTGATTTGGTTTAAGGTGTCCAGTTCAAGGCTTTTTTCTTTGCTTATATCATTGCAAATTTCAAGGAGTTTTTCTTTGCCCTTTAATTGGGTAGAGTAATAAACCAATGATTGCTTGCAAGTATCTAAGGGAGTTAAGCTAATTGTATCGTAAACAAAAACAAACTTTTCAATTGTTTGGTATTTAGTTTCAACTTGTTTTAAGGTAAGCACTTTTAAACTATCCATTTGCTTTAAGTGTTTTATTTCTGCATCTCGATATATTTTTTTCCATTTACTTTCCTTTTCTATATAAACATTTTTGTATTTAATTGGCTTGGCTTTTTTGCAAAAGAAGGTAGATGTGAAAAGCATACAAGCGCAAATCAAAATTAAAATACTAATTATTTGTTGTGTTTTTAAACGCATTTTGCAAAGCTATACAAATAACGTTGTAAAAAAAATACTTTTTATTTTAGCTTTTTTGTTTACATTTGTTCCATAATGATAAGAAATATAAATAAAGGCGAACCAATTTATTTAAGCGTTTGCAATCCAAAAAAGAAACCAAGTTTGCAAGTATGGTTGCGTTACATCAAGTTTTACAATTATTTAAGGAGGCAAGATGAACGAGTTTAGCGAAATAAAAGATGTGATTTTAAAGGTCATTTATCAAAATACAATGATTCCATCTTTTGAAATCTTAGGTAAAAAAAGAAATCGTGAGATAGTTTGGGCCAGACAAGCTGCAATCCATTCGTATCAAAAGCATTGCAAAACAACTTTGAAAGCAACTGGCCAAGCATTTAATCGGGACCATTCAACAGTCATTCACGTTAATGGCGAGGTAAGAAAATGGGATGAGTTCCCAAATCAATATGTTGAAGAATTAATACTACTTGAAAAGATTGATATTGCTTTGCAAGTTCATAGGGGCTATGGAGAGAACATAAATGCAATGGCCTATGCCAATAAAGATGTCAGTAGTTTAATGTCTTTGGATCTTACCTTTTTAACGATTGATTTAAACAAGCAAATGATTTACAAAAAGAGTCATCCAAAGCGCAAACGCAACCCAATTGCTATTGCTAAGGAAGGGAAGAAACTAAGGTTTTCCACAGAAATTGAATGCACCAGGTATTTGGACATTCCTTATTATTTCGTTAAGAAATTAAAACGTGGAGAATTGGTTAAGGGTTGGAGGCTTGTGGCATGAGTTCTTCTTACTTTAATATAGTCAAAGTTTTAAACGGAAAAGAATATTTTGTTTTTGTTGGAGATTTTAACGAATGCGAAATATATCTTGAGGAATTAAGCGTGGACATTGATTTGGTTGCTATGGACAAACACCCTATTTATAAAATTATAGAAGAAGAAAAAGGAGAGTATAATGAATTATAACGAAGAAAAAACTTTGATAGAAAGGTTTAATACTTTTCACGAGGAAAACCCACAAATATATGCAGCTTTCTCAATGGAAGCAATAAAGGCTATTAAGATGGGCAAAACCAAAATAAGTGCAAAGTTAATAATTGAGCATATACGTTGGAATACATTTTTGACCAGTAACGATGATCACTTTAAAATCAACAATAATTACGTCAGCTATTATGCAAGGTTATTTGTCAAAAAGAATCCGATGTTTAGTGATGTTTTTAATTTTAGAAAGCTCAACAATGAGGCCAGCCATCCATCAATACAAGTTGATTCAAGTGGGCAATTAAGTTTTTTGTAATGAATAGAACAAAAGTTTACATTGGAACAATGCGTTTCAGGGATAGAGATAATAATGTCATAGGCCAACCATTCCAAGCCAGTTATACAGATGGCAATATGATTCGAGGAACAAAACTATTTAAGGATAAGTTAAAACGGATCATAAAAAACGAAATTAAAAACGGCAACATAACCAGTGCAGAAAGCAAGCGAATACATGACATTTCTATTACATCATAAAATAAATGTGTTTTTTTGTTAACTTTTATTGTATATCCAAAAATCAGTTGTATATTTGAAGCATGATAAACGAAACAAACACAAACGAAACAAACACTTGGCTAAAAGATTATGCGTTAGAAGATATGCACTTCGCTAAAAAAGAAAGTAAAATAGCCATTGCACAAACTCAATTCGGATTAGTAGAATTAACTTTTAATTTAGATTCTTATGAGGTTACTAATGGATTCGGTCAAAGCTATTCGGGTTTAATGAATACAGAACAAACTATAGATTTTTTAATTAATAAAGTTTATGTAGTTAGCAACTAAAGAAGTAAAACCCAGCAAAAGCCCTACCATAATTAAGTTTATGGGGGGCGTTTGGGGTATGAATAGAGTAGAAACAATAAACGGAAGAACGGCAGTCAACAGACATTTGTATTTAGTAATTGAATTTGTGGACGATGTAAAAAGGTTTGCAGAAAACCATGAAAAAACTTTAGAGGATAGCTTAAATTATCTTTTGGCCGTAAAAATTAAACACAGTTCAAACGATACTGCACGTTGTGCCTGGGAGATCATTGCAGAAAAAGCCAAGATTGATTTAGATATAAAATAATTATTTCTCATATTCAGCAAATGCCCTACTTAGATTTGGTTCTAAGGGGGAATTGTTGGTATATGAAGTTAGACAAAATAAACAGACAACCTAACAAGAAATTGATGGAGGTTGCAGAAACAATCGCAAAAGGTTATTACGGAGGGCATTTCAGCATCTTTAGTTTTTCACGAGAAGTTAAGTTTGCATTTGGCATGATCAATTCAAAAGAGCAAATTGATTTTATGCTTGGATATCATGACATAAACGATGCAATTACAAATGCTATTCAGGAGGCAATAATAACTAAGAACATTTAAGATATGACATACTTTTGTAAAATAGAAATAGACTTTGGAATTGAACTAACAGTAAGTTTTGATTGCTATGAAAAAGACGAAGAACCACAAATTAATATAATTGAATTAAGCATTGTAATTGAGGAGCAAGAATTTGGAATTGATTACGAAAACAAAAGGCATCCAGAAAGAGTAAAAATATCTGCTGAAAAAATTAAGCAATTGTTACTTGACGAGCATGAGATTGATCCTGAAAGATGGTTTAATTTAAGTGGAGATGATGAACCAGTTTTGTACTACGTGAATGAGAAAGGAGAACGCATTGACCGATAATAAGCCAGCAAAGATAAACGCCAAAGATTTGGCAAAGGTTGAAAATAATTTAATCAACGCAGAGCAAGCAAAATTCCTCCTTAAAAGAACGCCATCAAACCACATTAAAACTCGGCCAGCTTTAGGTGGAGGCACTTGGCAATACGTTTCAGGTACATACGTTCAAAAGGTTTTAAACTTGATGTTTGGTTGGGCTTGGGATTTTGAAATAGTAAGCGAAATAATCCAGGATGGAGAGGCCATTGTTAAAGGGCGTTTGACTGTAAATACTGGAGGTCAAAAGATTGTTAAAACGCAATACGGCAACAAAAAGATAATGAAAAAGCGTAATAATGGCGAAGCCCTTAGCTTAGGTAATGACCTTAAAGCAGCAGCGACAGATGCGCTAAAAAAATGTGCAGCCCAATTAGGCATAGCACAAGATGTTTATGCTCCAGATGAATTTACGGAAGTTGAAGTATTAAGTGCAGAGCAGCACGAATATGATGCTAATGTTTTAATAAAGGCAGTAAAAAAGGACATAGAGTTGTTGAGCAATGTAAGCCAAGAAATTATTGAAAAAGCTATTGAGAGCAAAAACCTTGATGTGCTTTTTAAATTGGTTCGCAATATTAGACTAAAGAAAGGGGAAGAAAATGGATAAAGACTTTTTGACCAAACGTGCTGGCGCATTTACAAGCAGCGAAATATACAAGCTGGTGGCGAGGCACAAAAAAACTGGAGAATACTTAGTGAGCAGAGATACCTACATAAACAAAGTATTCATGGAATTGCAATATAATTGCCCGATGTCAAGTTATGGAGATAGTCGGCCAACTATCTGGGGCAAGTTATTGGAAAAGTGGTACATGGCTCAGATTGAATTGGGTACACCTACACCAACAGATACCTTAACGCATCCAGATTGCCCATTGTGGAAGGGTACTCCAGATATGATATACAAACAAGAAAAAATGGTTGGAGATTTGAAATGCCCAAGTGATTTGGAAAGGTTTGCCATAGCTTATGAATGTAAAGGAGATATCGATAAATTAAGGGCTACGTATAAAGAAGGCGAAAAGTATTATTGGCAGCTTATGAGCAATGCTGTATTAACTGGCAGCGATAAATGCAAACTTGTTTTTTACGTGCCAAGTGAAGCAGACATTGAAGAACCGAAAACTGGAATCAGGGCTTATTCCGATGATGGGGAAGGCAAACATCATTGGGTTTTGTTTTCTAATTATTACGAATTGCCTCACGTTCCCAAAGAAAGCAGTTTGCCGAACCAAGTAGTGATTGAATGGCAAGTTGACAAAATAGAAAGGCAGCAGCTAATTAATGATGTATTAAGTGCAGCCGAAAAAGTAACAAGCAAATTATTCCCAATAAAAAAAACAAAAAAAAATGAAGAAAGATTATCATAAATTTTTAGATCAAAAACGGCATATAACTGGAAACTTTGGTTTTGATATTAATTATTTGCCTAATATTGCTTTTGACTTTCAAAAGTTAATCATAGAAAAAGCCGTTTCTAAGGGGAGGGTAGGAGTATTTGCAGATACTGGTTTAGGTAAAACTTTAATTCAGTTATCAATAGCAAAAAATATAATTAATCATACAAATAAAAAAGTATTGATTCTTACACCATTAGCAGTCGCATTTCAATTTATACTTGAAGCTGAAAAAATAGGAATTGATGATATTGAATATTCTAAAAACGGAAAGCATACAAAAAAAATAGTTATTTGTAATTATGAACGATTACATTATTTCAATGAATCTGATTTTGTAGGCGTTATTTTAGATGAAAGTTCAATACTGAAAAACTTTGATGGTAAAATTAAAAACCAGATTACCAGCTTTGTAAAGAAAATACCATATAGATTTTTAAGTACGGCTACACCCTCTCCTAACGATTTTATAGAATTAGGTACAAGTTCAGAGGCATTAGGTTATATGGGATATATGGATATGTTAGGAAAGTTTTTCAAGAACAACCAGAACAGTGTAGATAGTTCAAATAGGAATATAGGAGAAAAATATTATTTAAAACCTCATGCAGAAAAAGATTTTTTTGCTTGGGTTAATCAATGGAGCATAATGGTTAAGATGCCAAGTGATTTAGGATTTTCAGATGATAAATATATTTTACCTAAACTTATAACAAATAAGCACGTAGTTAAAAACCAATCTTTAATAGATATCAATGGGCAAGTTCAGATGTTTACGCCAATAGCTAAAACAATGACAGAGGTTAGGCACGAACAAAAGCAAACGGAGCAGCAAAGATGCGAAAAAGCTATATCTTTAGCTTGTGGTAAAACTTCTGTATATTGGTGTAATACTAATAATGAAAGTAAAATTTTAAAAGGTTTAGATAAAAACGCTATAGAAATTATTGGTAGTCAATCAATAGATAAAAAAGAAGAAATATTAAAAGCATTTGCCGAAGGTCAAATCACAAGATTAATAACTAAAGCCAAGATGACTGGAATGGGTTTAAACTGGCAGCACTGCAATCATTCTGTATTTTTTCCGACATGGTCTTATGAACAGTATTATCAAGCTATAAGACGTTTCTGGAGGTTTGGTCAAAAAAACGATGTAACTATTGATATGGTTATTTCTGATGGTCAAACAAGGGTATTACAAGCATTAGAACAAAAAACAAAAAAGGCAATAGAACTACATAAAAATTTAATTGATAATGTAAATGGTTCATTTGATAATAAAATAAAAGAATTTAACAAAGAAATAAAATTACCAAAATTTATATAATATGATAAAAGAACAACTAATAA
>Ga0070748_1001615_pt1 | contig 10490 bp, 8 predicted proteins | sample VirMetDEL_Nov_12_FD_77015 | JGI IMG/M metagenome (GOLD analysis project Ga0070748, IMG submission 77015) | Aqueous microbial communities from the Delaware River and Bay under freshwater to marine salinity gradient to study organic matter... | ecosystem: Environmental > Aquatic > Marine > Coastal ...
CGTTTTTCCATTGGTTTTGGCAAGGTACTTTGGCGCTGGCAGGATAAGCAGGGTACAGAGTTCGCTTTAGCGGCGCTGCCTTTGGGTGGTTACGTCAAAATGCTCGATGAGCGCGAAGGTGACGTCGCACCCGAAGAGCGTGATAGTGCGTTTAATAACAAAACCGTGTGGCAGCGGATGGCAATTGTCGCGGCAGGTCCCTTGGCAAATTTTATTCTTGCTGTATTTTTGTTCTGGGGGCTAATGCTCCTAGAACAGGTCAATATAGCGCCCATAGTGGGTAAGGTAGAGCCGGGTTCTATTGCTGCATATGCAGGCTTAGAGGCGGGGCAACAAATTATTGCCGTAGATGATAAGCCCACGCCCAGCGTGCAAGCCTTAAATAAAGCGCTTATTAGTCGCTTAGGTGAATCGGGTACTATCACCTTCACGGTTGCCTATGCTGATTCACATTTCCAATATCACTCTGAGGCCCGCTTAGACAAGTGGCTGCGAGAGGCAGAGGCACCTGATCCCATTGCGGGCTTAGGGCTAAGCCTACAGTTTCCAAAAACCCCTGCCGTAGTCGGTGATGTTGTTGCTGGCAGCCCTGCAGAGCGTGCGGGCCTCAAGGTCAATGATGTACTCCTTGGTGTGAATGAGCAGCGCATTGAGGATTGGCGCGAGTGGGTAACCTATGTGCGTGAACGCCCAAATGAACTACTTCAGTTAAGCATTGAGCGCGAAGGTGAACCCTTGATGCTTGAGTTAACACCTGAATCCCTGGAGGAGGGCGGAAAAGTTATTGGGCGAGTGGGTGTGCAGGTTAAAGAATACACACAGCCTGATGAAGTGCTCAGTAAATACAGCTATTCGTTTCTTGGTGCCTTCGTCGCAGGGGTCAATAAAACCTGGGAAACCTCTGCTTTTGTACTTTTATCAGTCAAAAAATTGATACTTGGCGAAATATCCACGAAAAACTTGAGTGGACCCATCAGCATTGCTAAGGTGGCGGGCTCTTCCGCTGAGAGCGGGTTGACCAGCTTCATTGGTTTTGTGGCATTGCTGAGTGTTTTTTTAGCGGTTTTTAACCTTTTACCTATACCGGTATTGGATGGTGGACATTTATTTTATTATCTACTTGAAGTAATTAAGGGGAAACCGGTGTCCGACAAAGTGCAGATGCTGGGCTATCAGCTGGGGCTGTTTTTGGTCATCAGTTTGAGTCTGCTAGCACTTTATAACGATCTTACCCGGCTTTGATGAGCTTGGCCTTGGTGTTCAAGTCCTAACCAATCCACTAATGATTAGACAATTTTATGATACGAGTTTCGATGCGCCTCTTTTGTTGCCTGTTTGTACTGCTTCTTTCTGTTGCTGCTAACGCACAGACCTTCCGCGTAAGCGATATTCGTGTTGAAGGCTTACAGCGCGTTTCGGCAGGTACCGTATTCAGTACCTTACCGATTCGCGTGGGCGATGTGCTCACCCAATCTGACATTCAAAATGCGACGCGCGAGCTGTTTAAATCGGGTTATTTTGCCGATGTTGCCATGAAGCGTGATGGCGATGTGCTTGTGCTCGTGATTAAAGAGCGTCCCGCCATCAATAAAATTGAGTTGAAAGGCAACAAGGCCATCAAAACTGAGAATTTGATGGATAGCCTTAAGGATAATAATTTATCCGAAGGGCAAATCTTTCAGCGCGCGACACTTGAAGGAATTACTCAAGCACTACAGCGTGAATATGTGAATCAGGGGCGCTATGGCGCCAGCGTTAAAATTGAAACCGAAGATATGCCGCGCAACCAAATTAAAGTGTTGGTGAAGATTGATGAAGGCAGCGTCGCACGTATTAAGCAAATCAATATTGTTGGCAATAGTGTTTTCACCGATGAAGAGCTGGTTGATTTATTTGAACTAAAAACCACAGGTTTTTGGTCGTGGATTTCAGGCAATGACAAGTACTCTAAAGAAAAACTGAAGGGCGATTTGGAGCGTATTGAATCCTATTATATGGACCGCGGTTATTTGAATTTCAAACTCGACTCTTCGCAAATTTCGCTCAGCCCTGATAAATCGCAAATCTTTGTTACAGTTAATGTCACTGAAGGTGAAATCTATCGCGTGAGCGGCGTCGAACTGGCGGGCGATCCTGCGATTGATGAAAACATTATGCGCGCGATGATATTGATGCGCGAAGGTCAAATTTTCTCGCAAATACTGATGACCACCTCTGAAGAGTACATGACTAAGCGCTTAGGTAACGAGGGCTACACCTTTGCGAAAGTTGAAGGTATGCCAGAGCGTAACGATGAAGATAAAACAGTAAAAATTACCTTTTTTATCGAACCTGGTAAGCGCGCTTACGTTAATCGCATTAATTTCCGCGGTAATACCAAAACTATTGATGAAGTACTGCGTCGCGAAATGCGTCAAATGGAAGGCGGCTCAGCCAACTCCGCGCAAATTGAGAACTCTAAAGTACGCTTGGAGCGTCTCGGCTTCTTTAAAGAAGTGAAAGTTGAAAACAAAGAAGTTCCCGGTACTTCTGACCAAATTGACGTTGAGTATACGGTGGAAGAACAACCTTCCGGAAGCATGGGCTTACAGGTTGGTTATGCGCAATATTCGGGTGTTTTGTTTTCAGCAAACATTCAACAAAACAACTGGTTTGGTACGGGTAAACAAGTTGGGTTTAGCTTTAGCCACAACAAATATCAAACCGCATATAATTTTAATTATAGCGACCCTTACTTTACTTCAGATGGTGTGAGTCGTGGCTTTAGTTTGTATTACACTCAGAGCGATTATGCTTCATACAATGTGACGCCTTACAGTACTAATGTCTACGGCGGAAAACTAAACTTTGGCTATCCTATTTCGGATATTGAGCGTATTGGGTTTGATATTGGCTTGCGTAGCTTAGAAGTAAAAAATACTGCTTATTCCTCGCAGGAAATTATCCGCTCGCCGTCATGGGATTCTAATTTAGGTTATATAACGCAAACGCAAAACTATGAGCTACTACAAAAAATTAGTCAGGGTATCGATTTTCCTGATGGCACCTATGAATATTTGCCTCTGACAGATGATGTAATGGGGGCCCCTGGCTTTTTGGATCTCTATGGTGACACTTTTAATGATGCGCAATTAAATCTCTATTGGCTGAAGTCGACATTAAACCGCGGCATTTTGGCAACGCGAGGAGCACAGCAGCAAGTATCGTTTGAGTTGTCTTTACCAGGTGGTGACTTGGAATACTATAAGTTTGATTACACTGGCCAGCTTTTTGTACCACTAACTCGTGCCTTGACTTTGCGCTTACATACTCATTTGGGTTATGCCGAAGCCTATGGTGATTTGGAAAGGCTGCCCTTTTTTGAAAATTATTATGCAGGTGGTTTTGGTTCAGTGCGCGGTTTTGAGCGTAATACCTTAGGTCCACGAGCTACTCCACAGCGTTCCATCTCAGCGAGTAATGGCAGTTATTTAAATTGGGATGATCGTAATGGCGATGGTATTGCGCAGTCTGCTGAGTTCTCAGAGCCGGCTTATGTACTTTGTGAGGATCCTAGCTTACCGGGTTATGCTAATAATATTGGATATTGTGAACCGGGCCAATTAGTGAGTTCTGTCAATACCAATGCGTCTGTGGGGCGCACTCGCGGTGCTTTCGGGGGCAACGTGTTGATTGAAGGTGGTGCTGAAATTATTTTCCCGCTGCCCTTTATTAAAGATCAGCGTTCTTTGCAAACGACCTTCTTTCTTGACGCGGGAAATGTTTTTGATACCAATTGCGGCGTAGGGCAATTAAACTGCTACGATGTCGGTTTCGAAAATATGAATGCTTCAGTGGGCTTGGGCTTGGTGTGGATTTCAGGGTTCGGACCTATGACATTCAGTATTGCTGAGCCACTGAATAAAAATGAATACGACCGAACGGAAATATTCCAATTTTCGCTGGGTCAAACATTCTAAATACATAACAATTAACACTTAATTTTATCAATGAGGTATAGATCGTGACTGCTACACAAAAACTATTTGCTGTCGTTGCTCTGTCGTTAATGTCAGCAATCTCTTGGGCCGAAGGAAAGATTGTTGTACTTGATCCAACTGCTGCCATCATGGGCACGGCGGCTGCAAAAGCTAGATTTGAAAAAATGCAAAAAGGTGCTGATTTTGCGGCAACTAAAGCTAAGTTAGATGGCCTCACTGCGGATATTAAAGCGCTGCAAGCTGCCTATAAAAAAGACAGCATGACCTGGGATGATACCAAACGTGCTGAGAGCGAAAAGAAAATGCAAAGTCTTGCGGCTGACTATCAATTTGAAGGTAAAAAACTTCAAGGTGAACAACAGGCTTTAGCGCAGCAATTAATGCAAGAAATGGCTCCAAAAATGGAGGCTATTGTTAAACAGCTGGTTGAATCAGAAAAAATCACCATGATCGTTGATGCGAAGTCGGTCATGATGGCTAAACCTGAACATGACTTAACACAGAAAGTTACTGAGCTTTTGAATAAAGCCAAATAGTGTTAGCGAACTCTCTGTGAAACGCTCTTATTCTCTTGCTGAACTTGCCACTATTCTCAATGCTGAGCTTAGCGGCAACCCGCAACATGAAATAAGTGCTTTGGCGACCCTGCAGACAGCGGGGTTGTCAGATCTAAGTTTTATTGCCAATCCCGCCTATAAAAAATATCTGCCTACGTCGAGCGCTGGTGCAGTGTTAATTCACCCTGATTTTGCTCATGAGTTTTCTGGCAATAAATTATTGCTAGTGAATCCCTATGTTGCTTATGCGTACGCATCAGCCCTGTTTGATGTTGCGCCTGTTGCGAGCCAATCTATTGATGCGAGTGCTGTCGTAGCTAGCGATGCAGTTATTGGCCGCGATGTTTCTATTGGCCCTAATGCGGTAATTGCAGAGGGGGTGCAACTTGGCGATGGCGTTGTTATAGGTGCAGGCAGTTTTGTGGGTGCTAATAGCATCCTTGGTGAGTGCACGCGCTTAGCGGCTAATGTGAGTATCTATCATGGCGTGACGATTGGCGCGCAGTGTATTTTTCACAGTGGTTGTGTGATTGGTGCTGATGGTTTTGGTTTCGCACCCAACGCAGGTGGCTGGATTAAAATCCATCAATTGGGCGGGGTGATCATTGGTGATAAGGTCGAAATAGGTGCTAATAGTTGTATTGATCGCGGTGCCTTAGACAATACTGAGTTGGCTGATGGTGTCATCATCGATAACTTGGTGCAAATCGGTCACAATGTACGCATAGGTAAAAATACTGCCGTGGCGGCGCACACAGCCATCGCAGGGAGCACCACAATAGGTGATAATTGCACTATTGCGGGGGCGGTTGCTATTGCAGGCCACCTAACCTTGGCTGATAGAGTTCATATTACCGGCATGAGTATGGTTTCTAGCTCAATTACTGAGGCGGGTTCCTATTCTTCTGGTGTGCCTTTGGCACCTACCAAAGACTGGCGCAAAAATGCGGCCCGTTTCCGTCAACTTGATGCACTTGCGGTGCGCTTAATTAAACTAGAGCGCAAGTAAGATATTGATTAATATAATTTTTTGGGGTCTTAGACCATGATGGATGTTAACGAAATACGCGAATACCTTCCGCACCGTTATCCTTTTTTGTTGGTGGATCGCGTAATTGAATTGGTCGAAGGCGAATCCATTGTCGCTTACAAAAATATTACGGTGAATGAAGAAGTATTTAATGGTCACTTCCCTCAGAGTCCAGTATTCCCAGGTGTAATGATTATTGAGGCTATGGCGCAGGCTTCAGGTATTCTCGGTTTTAAAACCATGAATAAAAAACCTCAAGATGGTTCTATTTATCTGTTTGCGGGCGTGGATGATGTTCGTTTCAAACGGCAAGTGATTCCCGGTGATCGCCTGCAATTAGAGTCTCGTGTGATTTCGGAGAAACGCGGTATTTGGAAATTTGAATGTAAGGCCACAGTGGATGGTGTGCTCGCGGCTTCTGCAACTATTCTCTGCGCCGACCGCAAGGTTTAGCAAAACAACCTAGCGAGAACCCATTTTGATTCACTCCCAAGCAATTATTCATCCTGATGCAAAGATAGGGGCCAATGTTAGCATTGGCCCTTGGACTCTTATTGGTGCCGATGTAGAGATTGGCGAAGGTTCGGTAATCGCCTCCCATGTGGTGATTAAAGGTCCGACAAAAATAGGTAAGCAGAACCAGATATATCAATTTTCAACGATTGGCGAAGACACGCCTGACTTGAAATACAAAGGTGAACCTACTCGTCTGGTAATTGGTGACAACAATATTATTCGCGAAGGTGTCACTATCCATCGCGGTACCGTGCAAGATCGCAGCGAAACAACCATTGGCAATCATAATTTATTGATGGCCTATGTCCATGTGGGGCATGACAGCGTAATTGGTAACCACTGCATTTTGGTTAACAATACTGCCCTCGCAGGTCACGTTTATATTGGCGACTGGGCCATTTTAAGTGGTTATACCTTGGTTCATCAGTTCTGCCACATCGGTGCTCATAGTTTTTCAGGCATGGGCAGTGCTATAGGTAAAGATGTACCTGCGTATGTAATGGTGACTGGCAGTCCCGCGGAAGCTAAAAGTATCAATGCGGAAGGCCTGCGTCGACGAGGTTTTAGTAAGGAAGACGTAGCTATATTAACCAAAGCCTACAAGATTATTTATCGGCGCGGCCTCACGCTTGATGAAGCCTTGGCGCAGCTCAAACCCATGCAAGATGAGTGTGCCGCGCTCAACCTATTGGTGGATTCATTGCATGCTTCAACGCGCGGTATAGTGCGTTAACATCTGTCTGTTTTTCATTATATGTTATGCGCCGGAGGGCTGAGTGTCTGATCACATACACATTGGTATTGTAGTCGGTGAAGCCTCCGGTGATATTCTCGGCGCAGCCTTAATGCTTGAGCTGCGCAAAATTTTTCCCTCTGCTGAATTCTCTGGAATAGGTGGTCCGCGTATGTTGGCGCAGGGCTTTCATTCCTATTTTCCGCAAGATCGTCTCGCCGTCATGGGATTAATTGAGCCGCTAAAGCGCTTGCCTGAATTGCTGCGTATCCGTAAATTTTTGCGTGAACATTTTATTGCTAATAAACCCGCTGTGTTTATCGGTATTGATTCGCCAGATTTTAATCTTAGTCTTGAGGGGGCACTCAAAGCACAGGGTGTTAAAACAGTACACTATGTCAGCCCATCAGTATGGGCATGGCGACAAAAGCGTGTATTTAAAATTGCCCGCTCAGTGGACTTAATGCTTACGCTATTGCCTTTTGAAGCGCGCTTTTATCAAGAACATAATGTCCCCGTTGAATTTGTTGGTCATCATTTAGCAGATGAGATTCCATTCTTTGTCGATAAAGTCGCTGCACGTAAGACCTTGGGTTTACCCGAGGAGGGACGTATAGTCGCGCTTCTGCCGGGTAGTCGCAGCAGTGAAGTTGAGCGCATGGGCAGTTTATTTATGCATGCTGCGGTATTTTGTTTAGAGCAAGATCCCAGTCTGCGCTTTATTATTCCTGCCGCTAATCCCGAGCGTTATCGCCAGCTGCACATTCAGCTTACAGATTATGTTGACTTTCCTATAGAGCTTTTCAATGGCCACTCTCATGAGGTGATGGCTGCTGCTGATGTCGTATTAGTTGCTTCTGGTACAGTGACATTAGAAGCTCTACTGCTCAAAAAGCCTATGGTGGTTGCCTATAAAATGGCGGCGCTTAGCTTTAAGATTTTATCTTGGTTGGTGACAACGCCTTTTGTATCGCTGCCTAATTTGCTCGCTCAAAAAATGTTAGTGCCTGAGTTGTTGCAAGGTAAAGCTACGGCGACCACGCTTAGTGCCGCCATTATGAATTATTTTGAAAACCCTGATGAAACAGAAGCTTTACGGCATAGCTTTGCGGATATGCATCAGGAATTAAAGCGCGATGCAAGTCGAAGGGCGGCAGAAGCTGTAGCCCATTTAATAACAGGGAGCACTCGGCAAAATGCTGAAGACTCTCCCTCAGCGAATCAGTAGGTAGTGTGTGCTTGAGCCTTTTATAAGTTGTTACAGCGGTTTATTAATGGCGGGCTGCGATGAGGTAGGGCGCGGCCCACTGGCCGGTGATGTGGTTGCTGCTGCGGTTATACTCGACCCGCAGCAACCGATTGTTGGCTTAGAAGATTCCAAAAAACTCACTGAAAAAAAACGCGAATTATTGTTTGATGAGATTAAGCAAAAATCGATTAGCTGGTGTATAGCGCGCGCTTCGGTTGAAGAAATTGATCAAATTAATATTTTGCAAGCAAGTCTATTAGCCATGAAGCGAGCGGTAGAGGGGTTACATATACAGCCAGAGCACGTCTTGGTTGATGGTAATAAATTACCCAAGTGGCATTATGCGGCTGAAGCGGTTGTGAAGGGCGATAGCCGAGTGACGGCTATAAGTGCTGCATCAATCCTTGCTAAGGTTACCCGCGACCGCGAGATGATTGCATTGGACGCCATTTATCCCGGCTATGGTTTTGCCGGACATAAAGGTTACCCAACAAAGGTGCATATGGATGCGCTGACAAGCTTAGGTATAACACCTATCCATCGTAGGTCCTATGCGCCGGTAAGAGCTTGTATCGAGCAGATGAAACTCTTCAAATAATGTGGATGTGTTTATGGCTATTCAGTGCGCGCATGATGGTCAGCATTTGGCTCCTGGTAAGAGAGTTCTGCTCAATAGCTATATGGGGTTGAGTTGCACCCCGTCGGCCACTCAAAAACAATATAACTATTGGCTGCTGCTGAATACTAAGGGTGCATTGGTTGATGGAGTGGTGCGCGAACTCAAATCATCCCCCTCGGTTTTGGTTGTCTTTGATCAGAGCTTAGCCAGTTTGGGCTTGGTTACTTCAACCCTAGAAATCACAGAAACCACAGAAAATGTGCTTTGGATTGCGCTCAGCGATTTAAAGTTCGTATGTCGTTATTAAATCTTTAGTCCATCACTTGCGCGTTGCGCTTCATTATTTCAGTTAAACGCACTTTTGCGTCATAAGAAAATACCATGGTTGCTAATTTCGTACATCTTCGTTTGCATACTGAATTTTCACTCGCGGATAGCCTAGTGCGCATCAAGCCTTTGGTGAAACGCGTTGCTGAGCTGGATATGCCCGCTTGTGCAATTACAGATCAAACTAACTTTTATGGCTTGATCAAATTTTATAAGGCAGCGCAGGGTGCGGGTGTTAAGCCGATTGCGGGTTGCGATTTTTTTATGGCGCCCAGCGATAGTGAGGGAAAGCCAACGCTGCTTACGTTGTTAGCGTTGAATGATCAGGGTTATAAAAATATTATTGAGCTTATGTCGCGCGCTTGGCGACATGGACAGCAACAAGGCGTGGCCTATATCCAACGCGCTTGGGTTAGTGAATACAGTGCTGGTGTTATAGCGCTCTCGGGTGGAAAGTTGGGCGATGTGGGCATGTCGCTGCTTGGTGGTCGTGCTGATCAGGCGAAAGAGTTATTGGTTGCTTGGATGCAAGATTTTCCTGATCGTTTTTATCTAGAGTTGCAGCGCACCGGGCGCGAGAACGATGAAAATCATGTGCATGCGGCTGTTGCCCTAGCGCAAGAGCTTGATTGCCCTGTAGTGGCAACCAATGATGTCCGCTTTTTGAAACAAGATGAATTTGAAGTGCACGAGGCGCGTGTTTGTATCAGTGAGGGGCGGGCGCTGGATGATCCGCGCCGCGAGCGTCGTTATAGTGACCAACAATATTTGCGCACTGCAGAAGAAATGTCTGAGTTGTTTAGCGATATCCCCGAAGCCTTGGCGAATACTCTTGAAATCGCTAAGCGCTGCACCATCAACATTAAATTAGGCCAATGCTTTTTGCCGGAGTTTCCTATTCCCGAAGGGCTGACGGAAGCAGAATTCTTCCGTCAAATTTCTTTTAAAGGGTTGGATGCTCGACTTGAGCGTATCCTCGACAAATCTGCGAGTGATTATGCTGCACAGCGCAAAGTTTATGATGACCGACTAAACTTTGAATTGGATATTATTATCCAAATGCAATTCCCCGGTTACTTTCTTATCGTAATGGACTTTATCCAGTGGGCTAAAGACCATGATATTCCTGTAGGGCCAGGTCGTGGTTCGGGTGCTGGGTCGCTCGTAGCTTATGTGTTAAAAATTACTGACTTGGATCCATTGCAATACGATTTGCTCTTTGAGCGGTTTCTTAACCCTGAACGGGTTTCCATGCCGGATTTCGATATCGATTTTTGCATGGATAACCGCGATAAGGTTATCTCCTATGTGGCGGATAACTATGGTCGCGATGCGGTAAGTCAAATTATCACTTTCGGTACTATGGCCGCCAAAGCAGTAGTGCGCGACGTAGCGCGTGCGCAGGGGAAATCCTACGGCCTTGCCGATACACTTTCCAAAATGATTCAGCCGACACCCGGTCTGACCTTGGCACAAGCC
>Ga0070748_1001616_pt1 | contig 10489 bp, 6 predicted proteins | sample VirMetDEL_Nov_12_FD_77015 | JGI IMG/M metagenome (GOLD analysis project Ga0070748, IMG submission 77015) | Aqueous microbial communities from the Delaware River and Bay under freshwater to marine salinity gradient to study organic matter... | ecosystem: Environmental > Aquatic > Marine > Coastal ...
AAGTAGAGGCGGTAAGATGAAGCACTTAAAGAAAAGTTATTGCAATAAATGTCTTTATTCCGAACATAAGAGATGGGTCAATGAGAATCAAGATAAAGTAAAAGAATACAGGGAAAAGGACGCTTGGACTCTTGTAAAACGATGCGCTCGCAGGGGAATCTCTCCAGAAGTTTTAGTTTCAACTTATGAGTCTCAAAACGGACTTTGTCCAATATGCGAATCTGAAATATCAATAATTGATTCAGCTATAGATCATAATCATAAAACAGACGAATTCAGAGGTGTTTTGTGCAAAACCTGTAATCGTGCTCTGGGATTGTTTAAAGACAACCCAACAATACTAATGAATGCTTATTCTTATTTAAAAACTAAAGGAAGTTATGGCGACTGCGAAGAAGAGTAATCCAGCACTTTGGGAGAAAGCCAAGTCTCAGGCAAAAGCCAAAATGGGGGGGAAGCACTCTGCCCGCGCTATGCAACTTGCTGTTTCTTTATATAAGAAGATGGGCGGCAAATATAGCGGTCCAAAGAAAGAAACCAGTCTATCTAAGTGGACCAAGCAGAACTGGCGAACTAAATCAGGCAAGCCATCTTCTGAAACGGGAGAGCGTTACCTTCCAGAAAAAGCAATCAAATCTCTGAGTTCTTCAGAGTACGCAGCAACGACTCGCGCTAAACGCGAAGGCACAAAGAAAGGAAAGCAGTTCGTTGCTCAACCTAAATCAATAGCAAAAAAGGTAGCTAAATACCGCAAATAGCACATACGAAAGACGGTCTAATTGTGCAAGGCTATATACTTTAATTTTGCCTTGTATAATCAAATTTAATTTCGTATGGACAATCCATTAGAGCAAGCTCTCAAAGAGAGCGGATATGAATTGGTGAGCGGAGAGTCGCAAGAATTAGCCACTCCAGAGCCTGAAATCATTGATGCAACCTCTTTGGGACAGCCTCAAGAAGTCTCAAGTGAGACCGTAGAGCAAACACCAGAGCCTGTAGCTGAGGAAACTCAAGCTGTAGAGCCACAAGAAACAGTTTCAGATGCGACGGTGTCTGAGGCTGCTACACAAAGCAATGAGGTAGACGTACCTCAAAGTTCTTTGGAATCTGCTGAAGAGCCTGAGATGTCTCAGGAAGAGTTTGAACAAGCGGTTGCAGGATTCATAAGCGAAAGGCTGGGATTGAATCTTGACAGCATTGATCAACTTACTGAGCTATTGAGTGCTCCGAAGCAAAGCGCTGATATCGACGAGCGAGTTAAGGCAATTGCCGACTTCGTTGCCGAGACGGGCCGAGACCCTCAAGACTGGTTTACGTACCAATCGCTGAATCCATCCGAAATGGACGATTTAGCAGCTGTCAAATTGCAAATGGCAGTTGAGTATCCAAACCTTTCTAACGAGGAGGTAGACCTTCTTTTAGGATCGAAGTATAAGATTGACGAGGACCTTTTCTCTGACGAAGAGATTAAGCTGTCCAAGCTCCAGCTCAAGATTGACGCACAAAAGTCCCGTTCGGAAATAGAGCGAATCCGTGATTCGTATAAGGCCCCCGTTCGGGAACAGCAAAGTTCTCCACAAGAAGAGATTCAGAGCCCGATTACGAAGGACTGGATTAAGACAATGTCGGACGAAGTAGACTCACTGGAGGCATTGACCTTCGAGCTGGGCGACTCTGAGTTCAACTTTGGTATTAAGCCAGAATATCGAAATCAGCTTAAACAAAAGAATACTAAGCTTGATGAGTTCTTTGATCAATATGTTGCAGAGGATGGTTCGTGGAACTTTGAAATGCTCAACGCACACCGTGCTGTAATTGACAACATTGACGAAATCGCAAAGGCTATCTACAGTCAAGGACTGAGTGATGGTCAGCGTAAGTTAGTGGAGAAGACAGCCAATGTTGACGTTTCTGGTCCTAAACCTACTGGCAACCAAAACACAAATAGTGTATATGAACAGGTAATGGCCGCACTTGGAAATGACACATCTCTAAAGTTCAAACTCTAAACTGCTAAAATAAAATGGCACTTACTCAACCTACCGACTTTTCGCCCGCAGCGTTTCGTCGTTTAGACCCCACGAAGTACGTCTCTTTGGGCGACTTCATCGATGAAATCAATGCTCCTGATAACCGCGACGCTCTTGTAAAGACCTACGGTAATCAAGGCATCACTGGCTTCCTTCAGCTTACTGGCGCCGTTAAATCTAACGGAACCGCTGACGAAGTTCAGTACTGGGAAGAGACTCGTCTCCACCCTGCACAAGTTGCTACGCCTGCCGCTTCTGCTGCAATCGCTGCTACAACTTTGACTTTGAATATGGCTGTTAATACTCAAAAGCCTTTGCGTGTTAATGACGTAATCTTGATTGGCGGTCAGGACCGTTTCATCGTTACCGCTGTTGCTGGTGGCGCCGAAACTACCTACGCTGCTTCTGCTACGGCTACTGTTGTTTCTTTGTCTTCTGCTGGTTTGACTGCTTCTGCCGCTGCCGCTTCTGCATCCTTCCCTATCGTTGGTAACTTGTTCGCTCAAGGAACTGACCAGAATGCTGGATACTTGGAGAGCAACGTAGTTAAGCGTACCAACCCTTATATGATCTTGAAAGAGACCTACAAGGTTACTGGTTCTCAAGCTACGAACGTAGGCTGGATCAACTTGGGTAACGGCGACTATCGTTGGTACATCAAGTCTGAGAATGACACTCGTCAGCGCTTTATGGATAAGCGTGAAATGATGATGTTGTTGGGTGAGCAAATCACCAACACTGGCGTTACTGCTTACGGCGATGGCTCTGAAGGTTACTTCTCTGCTATCGAAAATCGTGGTATCGTTAACACAGGTGGTGTTTCTGCACTTTCTGACTTGGACGCTTTGATCGTTGCTTTGGATAAGCAAGGAGCTGCTGCCGAGTACGCTGTGTATGTTAACCGCGCTCAAGATCTTGATTTTGACGATATGATTGCTGCTGGCATTGGCTCTTCTTTGACGAGCGGTGTTATGACGCAATTCGGTGCATTCAACAACAGCCCCGAAATGGCTGCTCACTTCGGCTTTGCTTCCTTTATGCGTGGTTCTTATGGCTTCCATAAGCACTCTTGGAAGTTGCTCAACGAGCCCACTTTGTTGGCTGGTTCTAAGTATCAAGGTGTAATGATTCCTTTGACGCAAGTTGCTGATCCCCGCACTGGCACGAAGGCTCCCGCTTTGGAGATGAACTACAAGGCAACCAATGGCTACTCTCGTGAGATGGAGCACTGGATGACTGGTTCTATCTTGGGCGTTACCAACACCAACGAAGACTCTTTGCAGTTTAACTACCGCTCTGAGTGCAACTTGGTTACTCGCGCTGCTAACCAGCACGTATTGTTGAAGTCTGCCTAATTAGGCGCTTAGGAGACGGGAGGGGTTTAGGCCCCTCCCTATTCTCCTTTTTATCTTTTATTGTTTTAATTCTATTTAATTATGGCACGTCCAGCAAAGGCCCCTGCAGCCAAAACAGCAGAAAAATTTGAACGTAAGGCTAAGGTCTATACGATTCCCAGAGGAGCAGGCATCTTGTTCCGTATCAAAAGCGACGCTATCATCTACGATAATCAAACTGGTCGCAACCGTCAAATCCGTTACTGTCCCAACGAGCCATCTGTATACGCAGACGAGCAAAGCTCTAATGCTATCCGCGCTCACGTATTATTTGAGGAAGGCGTTCTTGCTGTCCCTGCGGACCAAGCAAACCTTCAAGAGTTCTTGGATTTGCATCCTATGAATAAAGCCAATGGTGGCGGGACCTTTGAGGTTGTCAATACAGAAGCTAAAGCTGAGGTAGACTTGGATAACGAGTTCTTGCTTCACGACGCGGTCTCTTTGGTGCGTAACAGCAGTATTGACGAACTAATGCCTGTTGCTATCTATCTTGGTATGGATACCAACCAGAAAAACGCAGAGCTAAAGCGCGAGCTTCTTATGGAGGCTAAGGGCAATCCCAAGCGTTTCATTGAGTTGTTTGACAATCCTACCGTGCAGGTCCGCGCAATCATCAAGAAGGCTGTTGACTTTCAGATCCTTAACAGCAAAGAGGATGGAATGTATTGGTTCGATAGCAATCGTTTGATTGTTGCCACCCCAGTAGGACAAGACACTGTGCGTGTTATGACGCAGTTCTGCCTCACGGAAAAGGGAGGAACAGCTTTGGAATCTATTAAAGTTGAGCTTGAAAAAGCAGAATTGTAGCGTATATTTACATATGTGATTCAGGGTTCTCCTGTTTTTCATAGTGTGTTGTTGTGATTGAGGCCGCCCAAAAGCGGCCTCTTTCTATTTACTATCTTTGTGTAAATACTTTAGCTACAATGGCAAGCGTAAACCGAGTATATTCAGCACTTAAAGATTTGGTCAACAAGGACCAACGAGGCTTCGTGACTCCCGCTGTTTTTAACAGCTTTGCTTCCGTTGCTCAGATGAACATTTTCAATAAGTTATTTGAAGATGCAGCATTGAACAAGCGTATTCGCAATGCGCAGTCCGATGCTGGACGAGATAAGTCTCGTGTCAAACAGGCAAACGAAGACCTCTCTGCATTCTCAAAGACATCCACTATTTCTTTGACCACAGGTGTAGGAGATAAGCCCAGCGATTTAGCTCGCATCATTTCTATCATCACCACAGATTCTCCCGCCAAGAACGTGGAGATCGTATACGACGAGGAGAAGATTGACTACATCCTTCGCTCCACTCTTTCAGCGCCCTCTACGGGCTTTCCAGTTGTACTGATCAGCTCTGACGTTCAGGTGTTCCCGACGAGCCTTTCAAGCGTTAAGATGCGCTACTACAAGCAGCCTCAAGGAATCAATCCAGTGAGCGGAGCTAAGGTCACTACACAGCCTCGCTTTGGCTACACGGTAGTCGCAAGCAAGGAGGTATACAGCGCAGCGAATAGTGTTGACTTTGAATTACCAGAGCACTACTTTGCTGAGCTCGTTATTGAGATGGCTAAACTTATTGGCGTGAATCTACGCGACCAAGACGTGTATGCCTTCAGCGCTAACGAACAAAAAATGGCTTAATAGATGGCGCAGAATACTATATCACTTGAGCAGATTGTTACAGACTTTGTCTTTTCAATGGACAGCGATGACTTTGCTAACAACGCATCAGATACTGTCGTTCGGAACTTAGCCCTTCGTGGTATCCGCGAAATGGGCTTTGATATCTTAAAGCGCATCAAGGCAGCCAATCTTGCTGTCAGTGCCACAAACACCGTAACACTACCTGCAGACTATGTTGACCTCGTTACAATTGGAGTTGTTGGAGAAGATGGGCTTGTTTATGTCTTTGGAGAAAACAAGAACAAGAATCTTTTGGCTAACAACTCTGGAAATTTACCCGATTATCTTTTGGGATATAGCGACTTTATCTATCGCAACTTCGTAAACTCCACCACTGATGGACGGCTTTACGGATACGGAGGCGGACACTACAGCGGCGAGTACCGCATCAATATTGAAGAGGACCGCATTGAGCTCACTCTTGGAACAGGTGTGGCAGAGATTTACATTGAGTACATTGCTGATGAGGCGCGTGCTACGAATCCTTCTGTTCACGCCTATGCCGAACAAGCTGTACGTTCTTACATCTATTATAAGCTTATAGATCGCAAGAGCAATGTACCTGCAGTAGAAAAGGCCCGTGCTCGTCAAGAATATTACAATGAGCGCCGATTGGCTAATGCTCGTCTGAAATCATTTAGCAAAGAGGAAGCTCTTAAGACTATTCGCAAGAATTTCAAGCAATCGCCTAAGGCTTAACATATGGCTATAGATAAACTTGTTCCACGTTACCTCAACAAGGAGGACGACGTTCGTCTGGTAAAGAATGTAGAAATGACAGACGCACTTAATGTGCGCATCTCTGCAGATACCAACGGCGACGGTGGCGTGATTAAGAACGCCTACGGAAACGAGGGCGTGGCGTTTAAAGCGGGGAACAACTGGCAAGGAAAATCACACGCTCTTCCAGCTGGAACGAACAAGGTTATCGGGGACGTTGCTGACCTAAAGGACGGCATCGTTGTGTTCTTCGTTTGGAACTCCAATGAAGACCACAGCATCTATCGCTTCAGCACGGCCTCTGGTGTGGCAGAACTCGTTTATAGGGATTCTGTTCTCGGCTTTCAAGCGGACAGCTTCATAAAAGGGGACGTTATCAGAAACTTGGACGAGGACTCTCTTCTTTACTTTACTGACGGAATTACATCTCCGAAGAAAATAAACGTCTCTCGTGCCATTAGAGGGGGCTATTCGAGCGTCCTAAGCAATGGAACGGACTCCGAGAAGCTTGAGTTCATCACTCTGGCTAAAAAACCACCACTTGATCCGCCTACTTTTTCCTTCTTTACGGATACAACTGTACAAGAAAATAACATCTACGAGAATACGTATCAATTTGCGTATCGGTACGTATATCTTGACGGAGAAGTGTCGGCCATTTCAAAGTATAGTGAATTGGCCGTTAGCCAACAGCAATTACGTGATGGCCTGATTACGGATGAGCAAAAGCTTGTAAACAATGCTATACGCGTCAATGTAACAACAAGCATTGCTGACGTTCGCCGCATTGAAGTTCTTGCTCGTAACGGAAACACGGGCGCTTGGTTTATTATTAGCGAGATTGGAAACCCCTCTCTTTCGTCTGAGGCTACTTTGTATACGGACTTCAAGAATGATCAGCTATATCGTTTTATCTCTACAACAGATTCAGACAAGCTTTATGATGCCGTCCCTCTGACAGCTCAGTCTCAAACAATTTCTGGGAGTCGCTTGTTCTTGGGCAACTACACTGAAGGGTACGCTAACCAAAGGAATGACATTGCTCTTTGGCCTAACTACGACCTGCGACCAAGTGTTCAAAATATTGCTGTTGACAACGGCACGAACCCACAACAGTCTGGAATCTACATTGAGTTTGATTTATCTGCTCTTTCTTCTCCATCACAAGATTCAATTCTAAATATTGACTTTGCGTTCTCTCTTGGAAAAACACAGCTAAACTCAAGGGGACACTTTTTGCATTGGGTAGAGCTTGATGAAGACTTAGTAGAGTATAATACTGGTGCGCTTGTTCCAAATCAAAACGGTAATATTATTGTCAACACAAATCCAATCAACATATCTGAGGCAGTAACTGTGTTGGCTGGGGCATCCAAGTCTGATATTGCGGCACAAATTGCGTCTTCTATTGCTGGAAACTACAATCTCATTATAGATTCTACAGACAAGGATGATGATTACGCACTTCGGGTTGATGACTTACTACAGGCTCGTGGTAATGTTGCGGCTACTCTGGCTTGGCCAACGTTTCGTGGTAGATTTTTGTTTTTTAACGGTCTCGGAACCGTTACGGTAACAAATGCTTCTTACGATCCAACAACGTCAATTCAAAAGATGTTGGTGACTATAAACTCTTGCACGTTAAACATTAAAAAAGTTTACGGAAAGGATGCCCTCCTTAATAAAGCTGACTACAATAACGAAAAGAATTTTGCTGTTGATACTCCATTTATATATAGCGGAGACGGAACAACATACCCTCTGTATGTTAATACAGTATACGATTCCAACATTGACGATATCATTCCAGATACAAGCGCATCGTATACTGGAAACTTTTCTTCTTATGCCAACACAAGTGATGTTCCATATTCGTCCTGCTTTATAACAGATGGAGCAGATGGATACAAAGGCTTTAAGTCTGGCGCATCTCATAACTTGGGAATCGTTTATTATGACGATAGAAACAGGGCCTCTGGTGTACAACGAGCTGGCAAGATGTTTATTGACTGGTATGGCGACAGAACCAATAAAGGGGTTGCCAATGTGGTTATGCGGATTAAGAATACCGCTCCATCTTGGGCACGCCGTTGGTCTCCTGTGTACGTAAAACAAAGCAGCGTAGAAAGTTTCTTGGAGTATTCTGTTATTGAAGGCTACTACGCAACAAATACGGAAGCCATCAACTCAAATGCGGACACCTCAAACAATGATGTATTCTATCTGTCAATGCGCTCACTTGAGGGCAAAGATGATTCATATAAGGAATCAAAAGGCGCAAACCTTGAGTATGCTTTTGTCAAGGGAGATCGTGTTCGCGTGGTCTCATATGGCGGCTCTACGTTCCCAACCGATGTTGACTTTGAGGTTGTTGACTACAAGTACTTTACTGACGATGTAACAACAAACCCCATTCTGGACAGCAGTAACAATGACACTACATACAGCACTACGGGTTGGTTCTTGGTCGTTAAAGACAAATCACTTGCTGGCTGGGATAAGTCAAGCATCATTGCCAATACAGACAACTGGGATGACAAGTGCGTTGTTGAGATTTACCGAAAGCGTAAAACAGCTACCGAAGAAGTATACTACGAGATTGGCCGCTCTTACGATGTAAATGTAAACGGCGTTCTCGCTGGAGATAGAACCTCTATCCCTGTATATTCCGTTCAATGCGTTGTAGAAAGGCCACTTCAGTTCCGCAGTAACTACATTATGTATGCTGGGGACATTATGAGCGACGGAAGCGGCAACAGCTTTATCGTCACCAACGTACACGAGGCCGTTAGTGGCTCATTCAATTACTATGTTTATGCCACCCTGCAAACGGGCTCATTTACAGCCGCTACAAACTACACGGTAAACATCCAGAATTCATCTGACTGCGTAGTGCAGCTTGATGAGGGCGATATATACTTCCGCCTACGACAGCTACGTTACGGAAACAATCCTAAAGCATTTAATTTCTTAGTTAGATACGTGGAATCTGGAGCGGTATCAGATTTCTTTACCTCAAACAACACGTCTATTGGTAGACCGTTTACGGTGTTGCCTGACGCTAAAACGGTTTATCGCACAGGCTCTGTAACATACTCGGATTCTTTCTTGATTGATGTACAGACCAATGGTCTTTCTTCTTTCAATCCTACGCTGGCAAACTTCTACGACTTAAACTACATTCACGGCTCTGTGCGTTATATGCACAACCGAGATGACAGCGTCATATTCCTGCAAGACAAGAAGTGTGGACTATTCCCAGTCAATCGCAATCTTGTTCAATACGCAGATGGCGCACAGGGACTTACGGTCTCTACTGATGTTGTGGGAACACCTCAGTACTATCAGGGTGAGTTTGGCGTAAACAACAATCCAGAATCTGTTGCTGTTGAGTCTGGGCGTCTTTACTTTGCCGACATACGCAACGGAAAGGTTATCCGCATTTCTCGTGATGGCATTACGCCAATTAGCGAGCAGGGTATGGATTCCTACTTCAAAGACAAATTTGCAGACATTGTTCAGTACGCATCCGTCAAGCGAGTTGTTGGTGGCGTAGACGAAGAGAACGGGGAATACATCATTTCGCAAGAAGATATCCGAACTGGAAATGTAACTATAACGGACGGAGGATCAAGCACTTACGTATTTGGTCTTCAGACAAATGCTGGAAGCTCTGTTGTATTTGGAAGCATTGACTTTGATGACAACATCATCTTCAAGGCGGACACCGAGTACAGAAACTTTGACAATGTATGTGACAACTTTGAGGACAGCATCAACGCCGTTGTGTTCTTAGATCGTCTTGCTGACGGGCAGCCAATTGTTATTGGTGAGGAGTATATTGGCACAGCGCCTACTACCCTCTATGGTATTGCTACGGATACATCTTACAACTTCTTCCTTCCTGTGACTATTAATGTATCTGCGGGTACGTTTACGTTCCCTAACGATTGTGGTGATTTTACGGGAAGCATTGGCTCATCAACTGTTGTTGCAGAAGGGTTTACGGCTGGATACGACGTTGACAATTCTGTATGGAACACCTTGTATTCTTATCGCCCAGAGCGTATTGTATGCATTGACGATGTACTTTACACATTTAGTAGTGGAACAATGTATAAGCACCATAGTGGAGCCAATAGATCTACGTATTACGGGTCTCAAGATGGTACTGTTGTTCAAGTAGTAGCGGCATTCAATCCATCGATGGTAAAAACTTACGAGTCACTAAGCATTGAAGGAACAGCTGCTTGGGATACTGCCATTACCAATACAGACCAAAGCGCAGCCATTGCAGATACAGACTACGATCAGCGTGAGCGTAACTGGTACGCGTACGTTCCACGTGACAGCTCAGCGAATACAGGAACTACTACCATTACAGCTCTCAGCGGAACCTCTGAGGTATTTGCTCTTGGAGCTGTTGATTCCGTGTCTGGCTCCGATATTGCATTCACTTCAGATATCAGTTATATCACATTCCCAATTGGTTCAGCCCTCTACAAAGTAGATGGATCAACACTTGTAAGTATCACAAACACAATTGATAGTATCTCAAATGGTACTACCATTGCTTGTGCTTCTACAGTGTCTGGCGTGATTGCTGGAGATGAGATTGTAGCTATCGCGAATGGTGCCGTTGAGGGTGACCAGATGCGTGACT
>Ga0070748_1001618_pt1 | contig 10473 bp, 10 predicted proteins | sample VirMetDEL_Nov_12_FD_77015 | JGI IMG/M metagenome (GOLD analysis project Ga0070748, IMG submission 77015) | Aqueous microbial communities from the Delaware River and Bay under freshwater to marine salinity gradient to study organic matter... | ecosystem: Environmental > Aquatic > Marine > Coastal...
AGCTAAGCATGTTTACAAAGCAAGTTGAGCAACGTATTTACGGTATTATTAAAGACTTACCTATACTAAGAACGACTTTCTCTGAAACATTTACTGCTGGTGATGGTAAGGTTTTACCTGCAGATTGCTTGTATGTACATAGTGTAACTCAACAATCAAGTGGGACTACAGTAAATAGGAAGGCGTTGGTACAAAAAGATTTAGATTTCTTATTAGAAGCGTACCCACTATCTACACAAACAACTGATACAGACGATCCAGAAGTAAAGTATTATGCTTTAAATAGTAGTTCTACTAGTGACGAAACTGCTTCTCGTATGGTGTTAACACTAGCACCCAAGTGGGCTAAATCAGTTACTATTCAGGTAGATTATCAATATCAACCACGTTCTATAGTGGATACTGATGGTACGGAAGAACAGCCGTGGCTAGGTACAAACTACGATACAGCGTTGTTAAATGGAGTATTAGTAGAAGCCGCTAAGTTTATGAAAGCAGAACCGGATATGGTTCAGATGTACGAGCAACAGTTTGTATTGGGCTTGCAACAGTTACAAAATACTGTGGATGTAAGACTAAAGTCTGATTCATATAGGCCTATAGGGCAGCCACCTAAACCTATCCCTATGCAACAACCAACACCAGAACAACAGGGGTAATAGATGGCTATCTCACAAGTATTATGTACATCATTTAAGAAAGAGCTATTAGAAGGCACACATATCTTCGGCACCCACGAGTTTAAGATAGCTTTGTATACTAGCGCTGCTACGTTAAATGCGGACACTACTGCATACACCACGGATAACGAAGTATCTGGCACAGGATATGATGCGGGCACTAAAGTAATTGCAGCTACTACAGTCTCTAGTGGTGACGGTGTAGGGTTTGTTAATTTTTCAGACGCTACTTGGGCAAGTAGTAGTTTTACGGCTAGGGGTGCATTAATATATAATGCTACACAGGGTAATAAAGCTGTCATGGTATTAGACTTTGGCGACGATAAAACAAGTAATAACAGTACGTTTACAGTTGGTATGCCAGCTAATACGTCTACTGCAGCACTTATAAGGATTACATAATGAGTACATCTTACACTAGTATATTAAAATTAGGAAAGCCAGCTTCTGGCGATACTAACTGGGGTACTACTATAAACTCTCAGTTAACTGATATGCTTGAAGAAGCCATTGCAGGTAAGAAGACTGTAAATACTTGGTCTACTAATTCACATACTCTAAGCGAAGGTAACGGCACTACTTCAGAAGCTAGAGCAGCAATACTTTTGCTTACAGACACAGGCACACAACTTTCCGGTGCGGGCACATTAATAGTACCAGCGTCTTCTAAGTTATACGCAATCATAAACACTTCAGGGCAGACAATAACTGTAAAAACTGCTAGTGGCACAGGTATAGCTGTACCTACAGCACAACAAATAAACTTGATGTGTGATGGCACTAATGTGTTAGAACAAAGTAATTACATTGCTTCTTTGGAAGCGGCTGCAATGAATGCAGCTACCATACAGGTTAATTCAGGTCAAACTATATCAGCCATTGACACGGCAATGAATGCGGTAGCTGCAAACACAAAAATGCTCACAGAGCTTGCTATAAAAACTTATGTAGATGCTATAGGTAATTTTAAGCGTTCTGAAAGAATATACCCGTGGGCTAGCGCTGGTTCAGGCCTCTCAGGCTCACAACCACCATCTATATCTATAGCAGATGACGCTACTGAAACTATAGGTACATTTGACTTGTATGGTAATTCTCGTACGGTGTTTCAGGAACTAGATTTAGCTATAACTGGTCAACTTTCTTTCAGTGGCACTAAAACTGTCCCAACACTATCTGATGCCTCAGTTCGCGTACAGCGCAAGTCAAAAGGGGCTACAGGTACAAGCATTGGCGCAGTTACTGATGCAGATGCAAAACAAGGCGGCACTAATGCGTATTGGTACTTAATAAAGGTAGCTGGAGATCAGACAAGTAAAATAGATTCTTTTAGTTGGTTAGATGATGCAGCGGATGGCGCTAGTAAAAAGAAGATTCAAAGTGCTACTTATGATGATGGCACTAATAAGACAACTATTGTCTATGACAACAATAATTCTAGTACGGGGTTGTTTAGTAGTACAGGCGGTACGGTGTATGTAAGTTCTTCTGCGTTTGAGAGCGCGGGCACTTGGGTTACAGCAACACCAAACGTACCTAATGCTAGCACAGAAGCCCTAGATGAAACCTTTACCATAAGTAAAATCATAGACATAAATGGTTCTGGTAATCCAATTACCACTCAAGAAACCTTTACACTACCTACGTTAAAAGTAGTACCTGATTCAGGCGGTGCGGGTGACATTGAAATGCGTGTGCAAATACTTATGGGCCCTGTGAGTAATGTGGGGTCGTTTACTTTTAATGTGCTACAAGTAGATCAAACTAACGTGACGAGATCATAATCATGGACGACAATAAAGAAGCCTTATACAAAATAGAATCTCACGAAAAAGAGTGCGCGTTACGTATGGAACACATACAGTATCAGCTAAATACAGTTGATAAGCGTTTAGATCAGGGTATGCACAAGTTTAAAAATATAGAACGTCTATTATGGCTTCTTTACCCTATGATATTAGGACTAGACTTAATTGGTAAAAACTTTATTTAAACTAGGTTTTTTATTATTTACATCAGTTGCTATAGCAAACCAGCAAGATGGATCACTAAATACATATAACGGTGATGGTAGTAACGTAAATAGTAACAACAATACCCAAGACGACTCAGTATCAAATACTTACAATGGTGCTGGGTCTAGTAGTGAAATACCCGTTGGGTCAGCTATAACACCTTCTTATATGTCTAATGGGGTAGAAACATGTTTGAAGGGTATTGGATCATCAGTACAGACAGTTGTAGTTGGTTGGTCTAAAGGTAAATATAAAATAGATGAGGAGTGTAATAGGCGCAGAGACGCTAAGGTTTTGTCTGATTTAGGTATGAAAGTAGCTGCGGTTGCTAGAATGTGCGAATCAGTCGAAGTTTGGAGATCAATGTTTATCTCGGGTACACCATGTCCTATATTGTCAAATGGTAGGCTGATTGTAGGTAAGAGGGCTTTTCTAGTAATGAAGATGAATCCTGAAACTTACATACCGGACTACAACAAAAAGACTAAGGAATGGTACAATAAAATTCTACAGATAGGAGAAAATACTGATGATGCCGAAGAAGATAATGATGTCTCTGTTAGTGATAGGTTCCGCAGCTCACTCAGATCAGCTAGACAACCTGATTAACACATCTAACCAAATTGTAAGTCAAATAGATAAAGGTATTGCATATGTTGGTTCTGCCACTGAGTCTTCTTATCTTGGTACTTCTATGTCTGACGGTACTATTTCAGAGTCCGCGCATATCACCTCACAGCAAATTCAAGCATACAACGATGCTCTTTCTAATATGGCTAGTTACATGCCTTATGGTGATGTACAGTCTGTCTTAAACGAACAAGCAAATACCGAACTTGAGCTTATGGATGAAGCTATCGGAGTATTTACTGAAGCTGTTGTTGAGATGGTACAAGTTGTAGAGGTGGCGGAATTAGCGGAAGAAGCAGCTACTCCTGATGATAAAGCAGCTGTACAAGAATTTGTAGCTAATAACCAAGAAGTTCTAACAATTACACAAGAAGAAGTTACCGAATATAATCAGTCTATAGATGACATTGAAACTCATGCCAATAATGCAAGTGCCTTTACTGCTGTAGCCGCAAACGAAGACGCGGTAGGCTTCCTAGAGCAAGGTGCTGAAAACAACAACACTACTGCTGAACAAGCTACATTATCCTATAATGCTAATCAACAGTGGGTTAGTATGCAGTGGGCAGGCACAAACAATGCTACTGCTGTATTGTTAAACGGTTCAAACTTTGGTTTAGATATGTACGTAAGCGAGGCAGATATATTAGTTGCTGGTCAAGAATCAGAATACTACATGACTGGGCCTACAGTACAGGGCTATGATTGCTTTATGTACGGAGACTGTAACTATGAGCCTTGAGGATACGGAACTAAAGATTGGTGGTACATCGTTTAAGGGCGTATGGATTGCTATAGTTTTAGGTATCGGTTCTACTATTGGTGGTGGAGTGTGGACAGCAAGCAGTTTGTACTCTAGACTAGAGTCTGTGGAAGCTAGGGTAATACCTGATGTAGCGCCTATTGAAGAAAAAATATCGCTTATTGAGACACAGTTAAAAGATAACAATGTATCTCAGTTACAAGGTAAACTAGCTGCATTGGGTACTAACTTAGTTACCATCAAAGATAATTACGCTAAAATGGTAGAGTTCAAAGAAGAAATAACTGAACTAGAACAGAAAGTAACTAAGATGGAAACTGTAGTACAGAAAGCTGAGTTAGTTACAAAAGAAGTAGAACAATTTGAGGATGACATAAAGGTAGTTAAGAAAGAGATTCAAGATCTCTGGGATGGAATGGACTACTTATCTAATCCTCTAAAGTGAGGTATATATGTTACAGAATCTTATAGGCCCTATAGCTAATATAGCTGGGGGTTACTTAAAAAATAAAGCAGAAGAAAAACAAGCTAAACACAAAGCCAAGATGAAGGTTATTGAGAATGATGGTGAGTGGGAAGCTAAGATGGCTGATGCTTCCGCCCATAGCTGGAAAGACGAATTTTGGACGATTGTGTTAGCGATACCCGTGTTTATGGTAGGTTATGCTATTGTAGCTGATGACCTAACTATAATATCTAGAGTAGAACAGGGTTTTGCTGCTTTGTCTCAGCTCCCTGAGTGGTACCAATATTTATTGTTTATATGTATATCTAGCAGCTTTGGTATTAAAGGTGTTTCTAAACTAATGAGTCTAAGAAAATGAATTTAAAGTATTTTAAAGTAGAAGATTTTAACTGTCAGGAAACTGGTGAGAATGAGATGTGTCCTGACTTCTTACAGAAACTTGATGCACTGCGTGAGGTGTGTGGGTTTCCGTTCATTATAACTAGTGGGTACAGATCGCCTAATCACAGCATTGAAGCTGCTAAAGCTAAGCCGGGCACACACAGTCAAGGTATTGCTGCTGACATAAAGGTAGTAGGTGGTGCACAGCGTATGGCTATTATACGTAATGCTTCTATCATGGGTTTCAATGGTATTGGTGTTGCTAAAGGTTTTGTGCATGTGGACACGCGGGAGACTACCCCAGTAGCTTGGAAATACTAATATGCCACTAAATAAACTTCAGTTTAACCCCGGAATAAACAAAGAAATAACTAAATATTCCAACGAGCAAGGATGGAATGATTGCGACAAAGTCCGCTTTCGTCAGGGTTATCCTGAGAAGATTGGTGGGTGGCGTAGATATGGTGTTAACACGTTTCTAGGTGTTTGTAGATCGTTGCATCAATGGGTTAGTAATTCGTTTGTAAAGTATATTGGCTTAGGCACTCATGTTAAGTTTTATATAGAAGAAGGCACTACTTATTACGATATAACGCCTATACGCCTAACAACCACTATATCTAGCGCTTTTACAACTAATACAACTGCTGGCACTGAGAAACAAGTTAGAGTAAACCATGCTAGTCATGGGGCTACTTTGGGCAGTTACGTTACTTTTTCTTTAAATGTAGCTGCGGTGGGGGGCGTACCTGCGGATGATTTTAATGGAGAACACCGCATTATTGCAGTAGCTGAGGATGGTAATTCGTACACTATTGAAGTGGCTACTTCGGCTACAAGCGTAGCTACTGGTGGGGGCGTTACTGCAGTATACCAAATAAATGCAGGCCCAGACTCTCAGACACCTACACGAGGGTGGCAATCTAACTCTTTTGATGAAGGCACTTGGAATGGCAATGCTAATTCTACCGAAGACTTGCGAGTATGGAACCAAGCTAACTATGGGGAAGACCTTATTATCGGTGCTCGTGGTAGCAAGTTGTTTTACTGGGATACAAGTGCAGGTACAGGCACTAGAGCTGTAGAGGTAGCTGGAGTAAATAATGGTACTGCAGTTAACCTATCCCAAAGTTCGACTGGTAATATAAATAGTAGTTTTGATTTTATTGACGGGTTATCTTCTTCCGTTGTGCCTAATATTAGGGTTGGCGCTATAGTTACAAGCACTACCGCAGGAAAAATTGCAGCGGGCACTACGGTCACGTCCAAAATGTATAATAATACCGTTGTTAATATAAGTGCAAACCCATTAGATAGTAATTCTGGCGGTTATACCTACGTATTTGATGGCGACCCTATATCTACTACTGTTGACTCTAAAAAAATAACTGTGCGAGATGCTACATTACAAAGAGTCTATGAGGTTGGGCAATTCGTAACTATAGCAGGGTGCGATGGTGATATATCTGGCGTTTCAGCTTCGGTTATAAATGGGCGACATAAAATAGAATCAGTAGATTCTGCAGCTAACACTTTTACCACAGAAGAAATAGATGGGGCCGATCCTGCTACTGCGTCTACTTCTGGTGGAGGTAAAGATGTTACTGCACAGTATGAACTTTCTGCTGAAGTGCCTGTCGTACAGAACCATTTGTTAGTATCGGATGTTAGTCGCTTTGTATTTTGTTTTGGTACTAACGCGTTTGGAGATACTACAGAAACACTTAACCCTATGTTAATACGTTGGTCAGACCAAGAAGATATGTTTGACTGGCGACCTCGTTCTACTAACCAAGCAGGGGACTTTGAGCTATCGCAAGGCACCGAGATCGTAGCCGCAATTCAGTCACGGCAAGAAATATTGGTTTTCACAGATGCTGCTGTATATTCGTTGCAGTATGTTGGTGCGCCAGTGGTATGGAGTTCTCAGTTGGTTGGGTCAAACACATCAATAGCTTCATCGAAGGCCGTTGCTTACGCCAACGGAATCGCATATTGGATGGGAGTAGGCAAGTTCTACAAGTACGATGGGACTACACAACCTTTGAGATGCGATGTAAGGAAGCACGTATTTGATGATCTAGACGTGGGACAGTATGGGCAGGTATTCGCAGGTACCATAGAAGAGTATCACGAAATATGGTGGTTCTATGTATCAGATTCAAATGTAACTAAGGTAGCGCCAGATAAGTATGTGGTATATAACTACGTAGAAGATATTTGGTATATTGGTACGATGGATCGCAGTGCTTGGCTAGACTCCCCTGTAAATGATTTCCCACTAGCTGCTACTAACACAAATAACTTAGTGGAGCATGAAAACGGTAATGATGATGGGCAAGCCGCTGACGTGGTAGCAATAGATTCGTTTATAACGTCTGGGCAATTTGGTATAGAATCTGGCAATAGCTTTACGTTTGTGGATAAACTAATCCCTGATATGCAGTTTTTAGGCTCTGATTCAGCTAGTCCAAGCGTTGATATAACTTTACTAGCTAGTAGTGAGCCGGGAGCAGCCGATAATAGTCCCTTATCAGAGGGTGGTAATAGTTCTTTGGAAGTGCTGTCTTCAAATGCGGTAGATCAATATACAGATCAACTAAATATAAGAGTGCGTGGTAGACAGATGGCAATAAAAATTTCTTCCAATGCTGAGGGCACTAGGTGGCAGCTAGGTACTCCTACTATAAATATGCGTCCAGATGGTAGACGAGGTAGCTAATGGCTACAAAAATACGAAACACTAGTAAAAATTTTACTGTACCTTCGTTCCCTATACCCCCACAAGAGTATAGTGCTAGTTTTGAAGCTCAGCGCGATACAGTGTTTAGGTTATACTTTCAGGGGATTGATGAAGCACTCAAAAAAGCATTGCAGTATGATAGCAGTGATATAATTGACGGCTCTATACCCGACTCTAAATTAGAAGCTAGGTACCTACGAAAAGATCAAAACGATACTACAGAATATACGCTGACTGTTGGTGGGTTGATAGTGGACACTGACACGTTATATGTTGATGCGGTAAACAATAGAGTCGGAATACTTACAACCACCCCCTCAGAAGTGTTAGATGTAGTAGGTAATGTTCAAGCCACCGAGTTTATTGGCGACCTACGTGGTGCGGTAGTATTTAAGGCTAAGGCAGGAGAAGATTTAACGAAAGGCGATGTAGTCTATATATCAGGCATATCGGGCAACACTACGGTTGTTAGTAAGGCAGATGCCAATGATTCCGCTAAAATGCCCGCATTTGGGTTAGCAGCTACAACAGTTAGTAACAACGCTAATCTAGAAGTTTACACATTTGGTACGTTATCTGGCATAGATACGTCATCTTATTCGGAGGGTGACGAGTTATTTGTTAGTGACACAGCGGGGCAGTTAACTGCCACAGCTCCAACAGGAGAATCTAGTGCTGTACAAAAAATAGCCAAAGTTACTAGGTCACACGCCTCAGCGGGCTCTGTGAAGATAATGGGGGCAGGACGTACAAATGCTACACCTAACCTAAATGATGGCAACATATTCATGGGTAACGCTAGTAACATAACAACTACTGTGTCTTTTGACACCAAGGTGGGCGACTATATAACCGCGAACCCCATAACAAACGCGCAACTAGCTGGCAGTATAGAAAACAGTAAACTTGTTAACGATAGTGTGTCTTATGGTGGTGTATCCCTTGATTTAGGTCAGTCAGATGCAACTCCTGCGTTTAATCTAAGTGATGCAACTAACTACCCTACATCTAGTTTAAGTGGGACTATAGCTACAGCACAAATAGCCGATGATGCGGTCACACAAGCTAAAATAGCAGACAACGCCATAGGTAGTGACCAAATAGCTTCCGGTGCTGTTATAGCAGGCAAGTTACAAACTAACGCTGTGGCGACTTCAAATATACAGACAGACGCGATAACTACTGTAAAAATAACTGATGCTAATGTAACTACTGCGAAGATAGCTGATGACGCTGTTACAACCGCAAAGATAGCTGATGACGCAGTAACGGATGCAAAACTTGCAGATTCAATAAACTCAGCCATTACAGCCAACACAGCTAAAGTAACTAATGCCACACATACAGGTGAGGTTACAGGAGCTACAGCTTTAACTATTGCAGACAACGTAGTAGATGAAGCTAATCTTAAAGTATCTAATGCTCCAGTTAATGGTTATTTCTTGTCTGCGCAATCAGGTAACACAGGGGGTCTGACTTGGGCACAAGTATCAGGTGGCATAGCTGCGGTAGTTGATGATACAACGCCTCAATTAGGAGGTAATTTAGATGCCCAAGATAAAGAAATACAAGATGTAAAAGAGTTAGGTATTGGGTTTTCTGGATCACCTTCTTACAAACTACAATTAGAAGATGCTAAAGGTGCTACTAGTACAGAATTAGTTAGGATTAAAGAAACGGGTTCTCATTACGGTAGGATAATAAATTTTTATAAGAGTTCAAACCGGCATGGGAGTATAGGGTTAAGTTCTGTAGCTTATGGGCAAGGCATATATTCAGCCAGTCAGGTAGGGGGGCTTAAATTTCAAAACCAATTTACCACTGTAGTAGTTGAGCCTTGTGATGGAGATGGTGGTGACAAAGATAATTCTATTGATCTAGGACGTTCTAGTAATCGTTTTGACGATATATATGCAACTAACGCTACAATACAAACATCTGATAGAAGTCTAAAACAAGATATAGAAGAACTATCTGACGCGGAGCGTAGGGTGGCAGTGGCTGCAAAAGGTTTACTACGTAAGTTTAGGTGGATAGATTCGGTTGCAGAAAAAGGTGATAGTGCTAGAATACACTTTGGTATCATTGCTCAAGACCTTGAATCTGCTTTTACTGCTGAGGGTTTAGATGCCGGTAAATATGCTATGTTTATTAGCACTACTTGGTGGGAACACGAAGGCGAAAAATATTACGAGCAGGCACACATACCAGAAGGCGTTACAGCTACAGAGGTAACAAGACGCGGTGTTCGGTATCCCGAATTACTAGCATTCATAATCGCTTCACTATAAGGCTGATTCATGGCTAAACAATTTAAAGATTTAGATGAAGCACTCGGATGGTTAGAGACCTATGAACCTACCACAAAAGGTGCGTCTGCGCAGTCCACCACTGATCGGTTTGATGAAAAATATGCTGAGTTAGATTCCGCATCTAAAAAACTAATAGACAAGCTGCGAACAGAGTCTTCTTACGACAAGAGAAACACTTGGGATAACCAAGGCAACGCCTCCACTTTTCGCTCTACAGTAACTGATAACCCTTACTTTACTACCTATAGGCCCGCTAAATACGCTTTGGCTGACATTGATGCGGATGGGAAGATAGACCCTAACTCTGACACTTTACTTCTTGGTAATTATATGGCGGGGAGGCGAGGAGACGAGCTATTTGGAAATATACCTTCTGAGGGTGCTCAAAGAAGTAACCAAGAAATTTTAGATTATTTAGCCGAAATAACGTCTGACCCTGAATTAAGCGCTGCGTTTGACTTCGATGAAGATGGAAACCTTACC
>Ga0070748_1001627_pt1 | contig 10450 bp, 8 predicted proteins | sample VirMetDEL_Nov_12_FD_77015 | JGI IMG/M metagenome (GOLD analysis project Ga0070748, IMG submission 77015) | Aqueous microbial communities from the Delaware River and Bay under freshwater to marine salinity gradient to study organic matter... | ecosystem: Environmental > Aquatic > Marine > Coastal ...
GCGCAAAAACGTTTCTTGTGTTAAATCTTCAAGGAGTTGCGCATCACCGCCACACCAACGCAGTAACAAAGCGCGCACGAGGCGCTGATGACGCAGTACCAACTCCGCAAATGCTGCGTGACTTTCACCTTCCAAGGCTAAGGCTAAGAGCAACTTATCCATTACGACTCCTTACAGACTTACATTGATATAGTGTTATGGTTAACTATAACACCCATAACAAAACTGTAAACCCCTCGCTAACCATTTAAACGATTTATGTGTTGGGAGGATTTAGACAGGAAAGAGAGAAAAGGCGACACCAAACGAGGAAACGAGCCGGAACTAGATAAGCACCGGCTTTATACCAACTAATCTTGCGCAGAGTGTGCATTTACGCTGGACGCACCACTGGTATCGGTATCCGCCTTAGGAGCTCCATAGTAATCGACGGTAGAGGCTCCGCTGGCCTTGGCTTTCAACTCGCCACTTACCGACACCGCGATATAGGAAGCGCCACTGGCCTCAACATGAGCTTTAACAACCTGCATTTTTTTAGCCTGTAAATTGCTCGCCCCGCTGGCATCTGCCCTTAAGTACTCAACTTGGCTGGCTGACCTTATCTCTAGATTACTCGCGCCGGAAATATTACAGACAAGTTCTCGTCCATTAATTTGCTCCACATGCGCATTACTCGCACCCGACAAGCCCAGCTTAAGCACAGGGTATTCCAAGGCGGAAATTTTTGCCTCGCCCGCACCACTTGCTTCCAAGGTTAATTGCTCGCCCCGCAACGGGCCCGTATTCAATTGTGCCGCGCCCGAGAGCTCCAGATAGCTCAAGTCTTTTAGCCGTAAAGTCACGCGAATACGTTTATTTTGCTGACTAAACCAACCGAAAAAACCACCTTCATTTTTAACATCTATCATAAGTTTTCTTCCTGTTTGGTCGACACGCACACGAGCTAAAATGTCCGCATCCGCATCAATCCGCAAATACTCGGTGCCGTCTTGCACTAATTCAACCTGAGTATCGCCATCGACCACCAGCTCACTCACACCTTTAATCGGGTAGACCTTAGCCACAGCCTCCGCATTGAGATTAAAGCTTGCCAGCAATAAAGGGGTGGCAATTAAGACTAATTTTACGAGGGGATATTTCATAACTTATTCCTATAAAAATTTATTTATCGTAAACCTGACACACCAAGCAAAACTAAGGCACTTGCAATACATCAAAACCGGCTAAGGCAACGATGCTATTGCGCATTGCTCCCTCAAGCGAATCTAAAGCCAATACTGACTGACAGAGCTTCTTACCGCGCGCCTCCAGCTGACCGCCCTTATCTTTCATTGCCGTTTCTATGTGCCGCCCAAAGTTATTCATGCGCTGCTGGAATACATCTATACCACCCCCCAAGATAATTTCTTTCCCGAGAGACATGAATACTGTGCTTGCTATTTGCTCCAAAGAGGACTCAACCGCCGCCTCCATGCGCTGCTCAAAAGCCTCACCAAAAAACTTATCCGCTACATTTTCATTGCCGTTAATTAGCATGGGCTGCTGTTCAAGATCAAAGTAGCGATTCACTTCCTGTTTACTATCTTGCAATACAGCAAGCAACTCTGTGGTTGCAGTATTATTTTCACCTAGCAGCTCATCAAATGCAGATTGCACACCCACTATCGCCATATCGACACCATCCAATGCCAAACTCTGTGCAACCGGAAGAATCGCACGCACCTGCTGCGCATAATCACTCACCAATTGTTGTTGGGCACTATTCAGCTCTACCGCCTTGCCATCTACAAATAATGTTTTATTGTTCTTAATCTCGTAGCGAACCCTGTCATGCCCCAATACAACTATTGAATGATGACTGATGCTAACCTGATTATCGAGTTTGATATTGCAGCCATGGCTCGCGCTGGCATTTTTTATATGAGCATCGTTTGAGTTGATATCGCCTGCATTGGCACTGCCCGCATTAGCACCGAATGAAACCACCAAGATAACGCTGGATAATAATTTGTTCATCTTGTTTCCCTCAATTATAGATTTACTTATTGCACGCTAACTTTTTGTGTAGCCTTGGCATTAAGCAGCTTATTCATTCAGACGTATTTATTGAGCCGTTTGGATTCAAATGATCTACATTTTTTAAAAAAAATAATTAGCGGTTCCACTGCAGCATTTTCCGTTCACAACTAGCCTGTAAATACAAGTCTGGCAGAAGGGGGATATTTGGCGATAATGGGGCCCTTATTTGAGCAACTCCAGCCACCATCCACTGGCTACAACCGCAACAAGCCCATTTGGGCTGCCCATTTTTCACCCTTGTTGCGCCTTTTTTATTCTTTTTGCATCACTAGAGCTACGCCATCATGACCACACTACCCAGTATCGCCCAGCGCATTGCCGCCGAATTAAACGTGAAAGAACAACAAGTTAGCGCCGCTGTGGGGCTGCTCGATGAAGGCGCAACTGTGCCCTTTATCTCCCGCTACCGCAAAGAGGTGACCGGCGGCCTCGACGATACTCAAATGCGCAACCTTGAAGAGCGCCTACGCTATTTGCGCGAACTAGAAGAACGACGCGCCGCTATTTTGAAGTCAATCACGGAACAAGAAAAACTCACTCCTGAGCTGGAGCGCGACATTCAACAGGCCGATACCAAAAATCGCCTTGAAGATCTTTACCTGCCCTACAAGCCCAAACGCCGCACTAAAGGCCAAATCGCCAAAGAAGCGGGCCTTGAACCCCTAGCCGAAGCCTTGTTAGCCGACCCATGCCTAGCGCCCGAGGCAGAGGCAATTAAATACCTAAACCCCGAACATAAAATTGACGACATTAAAGCCGCGCTTGATGGTGCCAAATATATTTTGATGGAAAAGTTCAGCGAAGATGCAGAACTGCTTGGCGGCCTGCGTAATTTTTTGCAGCAAGAAGCACATATCAGCGCTCGCGTTGCCACCGGCAAAGACACCGACAGCTCGCAAGAAGTACAAAAGTTTCGCGATTACTTTGAGCACGATGAGCCACTCAAAAGCACACCATCCCATCGCGCGCTCGCCATGTTCCGCGGCCGCAATGAAGGCATCCTCACCATCGCCATTAAAGTCGGTGAAGACATTCCCGGCGCGGCTCACCCGTGCGAAGCGACTATTGCTGAGCACTGGCGTATCAAGGATCAAGGCCGCCCTGCCGACACCTGGCTCGGCGAAGTCGTGCGCTGGACCTGGCGCGTTAAACTCTTAACCCATTTGGAAACCGATTTACTCAGCGAGCTGCGCGAGAAAGCAGAAGACGGCGCCATTAAGGTTTTTGCTTCCAACCTTAAAGATTTATTACTCGCCGCACCTGCAGGCCAAAAAGCCACTATTGGCCTCGACCCCGGCATGCGCACTGGAGTGAAAGTTGCCGTGGTAGATGCTACCGGTAAAGTATTGGATCACGGCGTTATGTACCCAACACCGCCGCTGAATAAAATTGCCGAGTCTGAAGCCATGCTGGTTCACCTGTGCAAAAAACATAATGTTGGCCTCATCGCCATTGGCAACGGCACCGCCTCGCGTGAAACAGAAAAGTTCGCAAAAGACGTACTAAAAGCCCACAAAGAAATTACGGCTAGTACTGTGATTGTCAGCGAAGCTGGCGCGTCGGTTTATTCAGCCTCTGAATTTGCCGCCAAAGAATTCCCCGATTTAGATGTGACTATTCGCGGCGCAATTTCGATTGCTCGCCGCCTGCAGGACCCATTGGCCGAGCTGGTAAAAATTGATCCAAAATCAATCGGTGTCGGCCAATATCAACACGATGTATCCCAATCGCAATTAGCGCGCTCACTCGATGCGGTGGTGGAGGACTGTGTGAATGCCGTTGGCGTAGAAGTGAACACAGCGTCTGCCGCTCTGCTCGCGCGAGTATCCGGTTTAAATACGACACTCGCCAACAACATTGTAGAATTTCGCAATCAAAACGGTGTATTTAACTCCCGTGCCGCTTTGAAAAAAGTACCACGCTTTGGAGAAAAAACCTTTGAATTAGCCGCAGGGTTTTTGCGCGTTGCCGGTGGTGACAATCCGCTTGACGCCTCTGCAGTTCACCCTGAATCCTATTCAGTGGTCGAAAAAATTGCGGTAAAAAACAACCGTGACATGAAAGGACTTATCGGCGATTCCAGTTTTTTACGCGGCATAAAAGCGGCCGACTACATTGATGAAAAATTTGGTCTTCCTACGGTTACCGACATTATTAAAGAATTGGACAAACCTGGCCGCGATCCGCGCCCAGAATTTAAAACCGCGCAATTTCAAGAGGGCGTCGAAACCATCAATGACCTTGTGCCCGGTATGATTCTGGAAGGCACAGTTACCAACGTGACTAACTTCGGGGCCTTTGTAGATGTCGGCGTACATCAAGATGGCTTAGTGCACATCTCAGCGCTATCTCACACCTTTATTAAAGACCCACGCGAAGCGGTGAAGGCGGGCGACATTGTTAAAGCCAAGGTTATGGAGGTTGATGTAGCACGTAAACGCATCGCGCTTTCACTGCGCCTTGATGATGCCCCCGGAGAAAAAACCGAAAGCAGCGCAGGCGGAAAAGGTGGCAATCGCCCGCAATCACAAAATCAAAACCGCAATGCACAAAAGAACAACCCTACACCTAATGCGATGGGCAGTATGGGCGCGCTCTTACAACAGGCACTTAAAAAGAAATAAAACGCTTCGCAGCGGATAGAGAACTCAATTGAACTCAATTGAACTCTCTATCCGCTGTTTATTTCATGCAGATCTTTTGATACCGATCTATTCTTAACTACCTAACGACTAAAAGGCACTCACTATGAGCACTTTTCCACCCTGCCCCAAATGTAGCTCTGAATACAGCTATGAAGATGGCGCACTTCTAATTTGCCCAGAATGCGCTCACGAGTGGAACCCAAGCGCAGCGGCCTCAGCTGAGGATGACACCTTGCTGATTCGTGATGCCAATGGCAATCCATTGGTCGAAGGCGATACCGTTACACTGATTAAGGATTTAAAAGTAAAAGGCACATCGACCACCATTAAAATAGGCACCAAATCTAAGATCAATCGTTTGGTTGACGGCGACCACAACATCGACTGTAAAGTAGATGGGCACGGTGAAATGATGCTGAAGTCAGAGTTTGTAAAAAAAGCCTAATAGCCGCGGGATAACACCGTCCTATCCAGCAACCTATTCAACACACCAATTAATACCTCGCCTTTTGCTGCCGTCACAAGATATCGAGTCATTTATATGCTTAGTATTTTTATAAGATTGATGGTTTTTACTGCCGCTCTAAGCAGCAATATGAGCGAGGCCAAAAACATTACCTATATGGGCTTGGGCGGTGATCGAGATGCCTATCATAACGAGCTACTAACAGAAATCTTTAAATACAGCCCAACACAAAATTACCAGATCAACCGCTACAGCGAAGACCTCCCACATCACCGTTCCTTTATTTTTTTAGACGAAAATAAAGGCATTGATATAGTTATTGCCTACGCCACCGAAGAACGCGATCAAAAATATCTTGCCGTTCCCATTCCCATACTCAAAGGTTTGAATGGCTGGCGTTTGTCTGTTGTACATAAAGACAACATAGACATACTTAAAAATGTAGCAAACCTAGCTGATCTCAAAAAATTTAAAGTAGGTCAATTTCACGCTTGGACAGACAGCAAAATTTTAATGGCGAATGGACTCCAGCCCGTCAAGGGCTCCGATTTTATCGGCCTCTACCATATGCTAAACAAAAAACGTTTTGACTACTTACCGCGTTCAATCCTAGAAATTGACCACGAAGTAAAGTCACTTTCACAAACGGAACGTATTGATGTGGTAATTGAACCCAATATATTGATTTATTATCCAACCGCATTTTACTTTTACGTAAAAAAAAGCAATACAGAACTGGCACGTGACTTAACAAAAGGGCTAGAGGCGATTATCCGCAATGGAAAATTTGATGAGATTTTTTATCGACACTTTGGAGAGATAATCACCAAAATAAGAAAAGAAAAGCGAAATATAATCGTATTAAAGAATCCATTACTGCCAAAATCTGCCCCTTTAGAACGCAAGGAGCTTTGGTTGAATTTATTCGAACCTCATTAACATACCGAAAGGTACAGGTCCACGCTGCTATGGTGTTGAGTTAGCAATATCTTTCAGCATTTTTTCTGCCTTGATGTTACCTTGATCGGCCGCTTTTTTTAGCCACTGTTGCGCGGCTATAACGTCTCTCTTCACACCCTGCCCTGCAAAATACATATAACCCACAATCAACTGCGCCTCGTCATAGCCCTGATTCGCGGCTTTTAAATACCATTCAAATGCCGAGTTTGGATTTTTAGCGACGCCCAGACCGTAATCATACATATAGCCCAACATGTATTGCCCGTTGCGCTTTCCTGCTTGAGCAACCCCCTCAAACATCGCAAACGCAAGCGAATAGTTTTGCGTGAGAACTTTTCCCTCCATATAAAAATGGGCAAGAACATAGCGCGCATCTTGATGGCCTGCAGCGGCGGCTTTGCGATACCAGCGCAAGGCCGCATCTACATCTTGCGCCCCGAGCGCACCGCTAAAATAAATATTTCCCAACTGATATTGGGCATCTATATTTTCTTGCGCAGCCGCAGCCTCAAACCAGGTAACGGCGCGAACTATATCTTTTTCTTGCTGTTTACCGTCAAAATAGAACTGAGCCACTTCATATTGCGCAGGCATAGAGCCTTGCTCAGCAGCTTTAACCAACCAATTTCTTGCTTCCTCAACGTCCTGCGCAACCCCATCACCTATAAAGTACATTTTTCCAAGCTGATAGCTCGCTTCGGCATAGCCTTGACTAGCCGATTTTTTAAACCAAGAAATAGCACGCGGGGCATCCTTAGGCATGGCTAACCCATCTCGCTGCATGACCCCCAAATAGTATCTCGCCTCTGCATTTCCTATATCCGCCATCTGACGAAACTCAGTGAGCGCCACTTCGTACTTTTGCTTTTTATAGGCCTTGATACCATCACTTAAACCAGCAAATACAGTAGCGCTAAAAAGACATCCAAAAAAGATAAGCAGCCATTTCATATTATAAATTCCTGACACCTAATGATTTTCTTAACTTCAAAAAAAGCATTTTTATAAAGACGGAAAATTAAGCCCATAAACGCCATGCGATTAAACATTATTAACTTATGGAAAAGAGTGATGCTGTGCTTGGCGGGAGACTTGATTAACTGACACTTAACTTTCCGTTCTACGAACGTTCTAACTCTTTACTGAATATCATGTAAGTGCCCACTGAAGCAGGCACCTACAATCAACACTCAAAAAAACCTTTTTTTGGCACCTTCAAGTAAGGCACTTTATCTGGGGTACTTTAACTAAGGTACTTTAAATACAACTTTTACTGAACCATCCACAGACCCGCTATCTATGTAGCCAATCATACTGGGGTTTGCAGATATTAAAGCTTTTACTGCCGCATCATCCCCTGCATCTTTTGGCGGAGTACCCTTACCCGTAAACACCAGTTGCGACCAATAGGCTTTATATTGACTAGCGTTTTTCTTACAAATCGCATCGTTAAACTTATCGCGCGCCGTACTGCCCTCATCCTGATTAATAGGTACAGCCTGTGAGCCATCGGGGAAATTTTTTCCCTTACCTAAAAACAACCGAGATATATCATCCTCGGTGAGCGAACCTACAGGCGATGACGGATGAACTATGACAGACACCTCTGCATAGGTAAAACTCGCGACACACAAGAGTACTGCTGCCGCCAACGACTTACTTGTTAATTTCATAGTGGCAACTCCTCTTAAAATACAGATTGCAAAGCAAATGAGAACACTTTTTGCTGTCTATTACCCGCAATATCATCCACATCATCAATTTGAAACTTCAATGCGGTACCTGAAGTAATATCCCAGCGAGTACCTAGCGTAATCACGTCGCGCTCTTCAACTTGCGATTGCGCCACACCCTGTAAAACGCCAATTAAGAAGTTAGTGCTGCCCACTTGCGGCAATGCAACACCAGCAGGAATTCCAGCTTCAGGATGAGAGGTTTCGTCAGCAGATTTAGCAAAAGTTAAATGCACAAGCCAGTCCCCAAAACGTACGCCACCCATGACATACTCTCTAACACGCTTGGCCAAAAGACTGTCTTTCGCCTCTAATTCCGTATGCTCTAATGCCGCAACGAATGTACCTGTATCTATGTTGATACCCACTTGAGCAAATGTAGTTGTATCTTCCTCTAATAATAATTTTTGGCTATTTTCCGGAAAATTAAATGCCGTTAAGGTATCGGCGAACCCCCCCATTGTAAGTGTCTCGGTTAAGGGTGCGTTGCGCACATCAACCGTCAAGTCTGCTTGGTGAAAAGCTCCGCGCAGCGTCCACCAATCCTTACCCAATGTTGCCGCCATACCTATTTGATTGCGTGTTTTGGTAGGTGCCATAACACCACTAAAATTCACCTCATCGTCAAAGCTACCAAAATAGGCCTGAAATGAGGTATCAAACATACCGAGAGTATGAGTCGTATAGACATCTATACCATCTACATTATTAAAAGGGAGGCTATATACTTCTTGCGGTGGACGGATCCACGGATATGTGTAGCCTACATCGAGCGAGTCTGAGTAATTATAAAAAGGGGTTCTTAAGCGTCCAAAACGAACCTTAGTACTATCAGTCGCCTGCCAGGTTAAATAAGCCCATTCAGTATTAACGCTATAATCACCGCTACTGCGCGCAATAAGTTGGGCGGTAGCCGTGAGTTTATCTGAAACTTTTCCCGTCACTTGCAGACCTAAAAGATTATTCTTTATGGTCAGTTCCTCATCGCTAAATCCGCTGTAGGCTAAACTATCGGCATCATCAACAAAACCGCCACCCACTGAAATAAAACCAGAGATATTCAAATCACTCGCAAATACCAAAGGCGATGTTACTAATGATGTTATCGCAAGCGCTAACAAGGTTTTTTTACTTTTACCATACGTATACTTCATAAGCTTTAACTCCTCAAAAATAAGTGCGCTCCTGCACCTGATTTCCTTAATGTACAACTCACATAAAAACCCTCGAGCACACAGCACCTTGGCTGCAACCGAAAGACCATCCACTAAAAAACTACACGCGAAACTGATTTGATATTTTTCCCAAACCCTGACTTATTTTTTGTATGTCACGACTAATTTCATCAAGCTCATTGGTGCTTGCTGTGACCAATTGTGTATTGCGATAAATACCATTCACATGTTCAGACACATCGCTAAAGGTGTGTGACTGCTCATGAGTGGCCGCAGCAATTTGCTCATTGATACTACTAATTGTTTCTACATTATTTAAAATGGAATTTAATACCTCACCCGAAGCAGTGGTGGCCTCTACACCGCGATTGGCACGCTCCACGCTGCCCTGCATTGCGGTTACAGCGCTGGCCGACACATTGCGCAACTCACCAATGACTTTGTGGATTTCTTCCGTCGCTTGACGCGTACGTACCGCTAGACCGCGCACCTCATCGGCCACCACGGCAAAGCCGCGGCCATGCTCACCCGCACGAGCTGCTTCAATAGCTGCATTAAGTGCGAGCAAATTAGTTTGCTCCGCTACATTTTGGATAGTATTGAGCAACTTCCCTACGTCCGATGAAAACTCTTCAAAGCGATTGACCACTGCAGCAGCACTGCGAACTTCATCTGCTAAGGTGCTAATGGTGGCTACATTTGTTGCCAATGTAGCCTTACCTCGCGCTGCTGCACTACTGGCATCCTGCGCCTGTGCCGACGCATTGCTGGCAAACTGGGCAATTTCATTAACTGTTTTGACTAACTCCTCAATAGAAACACGCATTAGTGAAATGGCAGACGCCTGATCATTAATGCGTTTTAAATTATCACCGCTAGAATTGGTCAAGCGCGAAGCTACCTGCGATAAACTTTTTACATCGTGGCTCACATCACCAAATGAACCGTGTAACTTCTCAACGAATGCATTGAAATATTTAACAAGATAGAGCACCTCATCTTGCCCCGCATAATGAATTCGCTTAGTGAGATCCCCCTCTCCCGACGACATTTCTTTGAGCGATGAGGTAACAGCATTTATGCTGGATGTAATTGAACGACTGATAACAAGGCTAATAATAATCAAGCCTGTTGCTATAATTAACGCGATGATAAATGCGATACGCCCAGCACGCTGGGAGGACTCTATAGTGGTACGAATTGAGTCGGTAAAATGTTCGCCTGTTGCTTTCTTCATGGTTGCTAAAGACTTCCGCAACGATTTTAACCGTTCAGCATTTTCAGCGGCTTCTACGCCCACAGTTTCATAATCTACTGTGCCCGCAATAAAACTCTTTGCGATGCGCACGGATGTTTGATGCCAAGCCTGCAATTGAGAATCAATTGCCCTTA
>Ga0070748_1001629_pt1 | contig 10449 bp, 10 predicted proteins | sample VirMetDEL_Nov_12_FD_77015 | JGI IMG/M metagenome (GOLD analysis project Ga0070748, IMG submission 77015) | Aqueous microbial communities from the Delaware River and Bay under freshwater to marine salinity gradient to study organic matter... | ecosystem: Environmental > Aquatic > Marine > Coastal...
ACGTGAGGTTGCCGCGACGATCCTCAATGATCGGTAGGTCGATGATCTTGCAGTGCTGAAGAGACATATAAGCGCTCCAAATACGCTGGTAGAACCCATTCCGCCTACTCTCGACCATCTTTAGAGCGGTAGGGCTTGAGCAGCCGTAGTGTCAAAAAAACATGACCACCACGATTTCTATGTTCTATAGCAAAATTTGAACCACCCATCCATGTCACGCACGGAAAGCATTGCATGCGTCGATGGTTCGATCGATCCAAGTATCCGCAAGCCCAGGATAGAGAGGCAGACTGAGTACTTCGCCAGCCAGCTGGCTGGACAACGGCAAGTTTAGGTTGGCGAAACCTTGGTAAGCCTGCTGCTTATGAATTGGAATGGGGTAGTGAATGAGGCTCGGCACACCGCTGCGTTCCAAGTGAGCCTGGAGCGCTTCACGCTGCTCGCAGCGAAGCACAAACTGATGCCAGACATGACTGCTCGCAACTGCCGGCGCTTGCGGCAAACGCAGGTGTGGATTACAGATCTCGGCGAGGTAGCGTGTGGCTATCTTTCGGCGTGCGTATGCATCACTTTCCATGCGCAGCAGTTTCACTCGTAGAAATGCAGCCTGAAGCTCATCCAACCGCGAGTTGACACCCTGAACCTCGTGCACGTACTTGCGGCTAGAGCCATAGCTGCGCAGCTTACGCACCTGTTCGGCAAGCGCATCGTCGTGCGTGGTCAACGCTCCGGCATCGCCGAGCGCGCCAATATTTTTTACCGGAAAAAAACTGAAACCCGCCGCGTCGCCAAGCGAGCCGGCTGACCGGCCCTGAGCGTCAAGAGCACCATGGGCTTGGGCCGCATCTTCGATAAGCAAAAGATCATAACGATCAGCGAGTGCCCGCAAACTCGCCATATCGGCGAGCTGACCATAGAGGTGCACGGCGATCACGGCTTTGGATCGCGCACCGATAGCCGCTTCAACAGCGGCAGAATCTATGTTGAACGTTACGCTATCAGGCTCCACCAGCACTGGAGTCAACCCCGCCTCGCTTACTGCCAAGGCCGTGGCGATAAAGCTGTTGTCCGGCAGAATGACTTCGTCGCCCTCAACCAAACGCCCCAACTGGATATAACCGCGCAGGATCAGGGTTAACGCATCAAGGCCATTACCGACACCAATGGCGTGTTGCACGCCGCACGCCGCAGCGTACTCTGCCTCAAACGCAGAAACCTCCGCCCCCAGAACATACCAACCAGATCGGAGTACGCGCTGGAAAGCCTCGGTCAACGCGGCTTCATCGCGCAGATTAAGAGCAGCAAGATCAAGAAAAGGAAACATGTTACTCATCCAGATAGCGCACGATACGTGCAGGATTACCTACAACAAGTGCGCGCGGTGGGACGTCACGAATGACGACAGCGCCAGCACCGACCATAGCGCCGCTACCAATAGTTAGACCCGGCAAAATGACGGCAGCAGCGCCGATCGATGCGCCTTGTTCAATCACGGTCTCGGCAAAACTATCGGGGTAATGCTTGGAGCGCGGTAAGCGATCATTGGTAAACGTAGCATTAGGGCCGATAAACACATCGTCAGCAACACGCAAACCATCCCACAGATAGACCCCACACTTCACCGTCACCCGATCACCCAGAACTACATCGTTCTCGATGAAGCAGTGTGCATTTATATTGCAGTCCCGCCCTATACGCGCCCGCTGCAAAATCACCACGTACTGCCAAACCGAAGTGCCTTCGCCGATCGACTGGCTTTGAACGTCCGCAGATGGATGAATGGATGCCATATATCGCCTCACTTACTGAATGGATGAGGGTAGCAAGCCTGATTTGCAGCGTCACGGAAGAACACCTTAACGGCCAGCGGATTTCCAGTAACATGAGCCAACAGTAATTGCCAGGATTGGACGGCATGGCGAGCGAACTCGATCGTATTGGTTTTTTGATTCATAACCCTGAGATGTTTAATCACTACCACGCTGTTTGGCAGCACCTGCCAGCGGGCAGTGTGGAAATCGCGGTCACCGGCAAAACCCAGCAAGATATTGATACGGTCATAGCAGCCAGCGAACGGCGGAATTTACCTTGGCGTGATGCCCGTGAGCTGCTGGCACGCAAGGAGCGCTACAACACGCTGGTCTCCAGCTTTCCACAACACTATCTGCGCGGCGCCGACTCCCCTTACCTGCCCAAATCTATCGGCCGCTGCAACCTGAGGTTCATGTACGCCAATGGCAAGGCAGGCTGGAACTTTCAACCGTGGAATCAACAGTACGACAGCATCCTGTGTTTTGGCCCCTACCAGGCCGAACATCTGGAGTTCTGCCGGAACACGCTAAAAGTCCAGATGGGTTACCCGCGCTTTGACCGCTTCTTCAACCAACCCCTCGATCGCATTGCAAGCTTGACCGCACTCAAGCTTGATCCGTCGCGCAAGACGGTAGTGTGGCTGCCTACCTGGAGCACGCTGAGCTCAATCGATCTGTTCGCAGTCGCCATTGCCCGGCTGCAAACGCACTACAACGTGATCGTCAAGCCACACCCCATCACCCTAACCGACGAGCCTGCACGCATGCGCGAGCTCGAGCGTTTCAACTGTGTGATTCGTGAGCACATCGATAACGTCGAGCTGTTCCAGCTGGCCGACTTCCTGCTCTGTGACTACGGTGGCTCAGCTTTCGGCGGTATCTATACCGACCGTAATGTACTGCTCCTAGACCTGCCTAATGCCGAGAGCGACCCGTTAATGGGTGAAGACTCCTCAGACATCTGGTTACGCAAGTACATGCCACACCTCACTGCGCAGCAGGCCGGAAGGCTAGAGGAGATGCTCGATGACGAAGCCTTATGGACGGCCCAGCGCAGCGTGCGCGCCAGCCTCAGCCAGTACTACTTCGCCCCATTTTATGGTTACGCCGGCCAGGTTGCTGCCCTGGCTATTGCCAACGCTGCACGCTCACTAGCAGGAAGAGCCTAATGGTCATCTGGCTGATCGGCCTATCGGGCTCCGGTAAAACCACCCTAGGCAAAGAAATAGTCAGTCAGTGGAAAACCAGCGCGCCCAACACTGTCTTGGTTGACGGTGACGAGGTGCGGCGAATATTTCGCCAAGACACCCAAGCAGCCGATTACAGCATGGCCGGGCGGCGGCTCAATGCCGAGCGTATTTTCGAGCTTTGCGCCTGGCTCGACGCCCAGAATATCAATGTGGTGTGCAGCATCTTGTCGATCTTCCCCGACCTGCGCGCACGCAACCGGGAACAGTTCCAACGTTATTTTGAGGTGTACCTTAACCCGCCGATGCAGACGCTATTGGAACGCGACACCAAAGGCCTTTATCGCAAGGCCCTGGCCGGCGAAATGAACGATATGGTGGGCGTGGATATTGCCTTTCCAGCGCCCACTGCTGCTGACTTGGAAATTGACACCAGCCAACCAGGCGACGTCAGCGCACTGGCACGTCATATTATTGAGCAGGCACAAGAATCGGCATGAGCAGCGTCAGCTATCCCTACAGCCAAGGCGACCGCCTGGAAGAGCGCAACACCTATTTCTATAGCGAGTATCACAGCGCAGCATTCTTTCCTGCTTGGCGCGCCAGCCGGCAGGCAGCACTGGCCTGCCTCCCAGAGCCGCAACGCCTCGGTTTATCCCTCCCCGACCTTGCTATAACGAATGGCTTCAACACTGCAGCACTGCTCGCTGGCTTGCTTACTGAGGCACCCGACAATCTGCAGAACAGACGCACTGCCGAGCGCCTGCTGCAACGTTTCGAAGTCAGCAAACGTCTCTATCGCAGCTACAACAGCGACTTCAGAGCCGTGCTCGACAGTGGTTATGAAGAGCTGGAGCTTTATCTGCAGTTCGCCTCGCTATGCCTGCACTACGCCGCACAGCCAAATTCGCTGCCCTTCCTCAATGGCATGCTGAAGAGCCTGGACACCTTAATATCCATCAAGGAACGCCTGTGCCCGGAACAAGGCGCGCATTTGGCGTGGCTAATCCACGCCGAACATAAGTGGGTGACAGGCGTTGCTGCAGCCGTGGCGGTAGAAATAACTCAATGACATATCTAAACGATGTAGTGCTAATTGCGGCCCACAGCGCACGCAGCCAAGCCTATGTGCAAACGCTTGCCGCGCATGAGCTGATGCCGTCCCATGCCCTCGTGCTTGGCGAGGCACCGCCCAGTGAAACCGGACCACTCGCCCCGGCAAAGATCGTGTCGGGGGTTCTGCTCCCGGACCTGAGCATTCCCCTGAGCAAAACCCTGGCCGACACCGGCGTGCCCAGCACTTACCTCGCGACCCGTGACATCAATGCAACAGAGGTTCTTGAGGCCGTACGTGACCTTGCCCCGCGCCTGGTGATTTTTTCCGGCTATGGTGGCCACATCGTAAAGGCCCCGCTAATCGAGCTGGGTATCCCACTGCTGCACATACACAGCGGCTGGCTTCCAGAGTATCGGGGCAGTACCACGGTCTACTACAGTCTGCTGGAGGAACGCACCTGTGCCGCCAGCGCAATACTCCTCGACATCCACATTGATACGGGCCCAGTACTGGCGCGAAAACACTATCCGGCACCGCCCATGGGTACCGACATAGACCGACGTTATGACACGGCGATTCGCGCCGACCTGCTGTTGCAGGTACTACGTCGCTACCAGGCCAGCGGCAAACTGGATGTGCTCATGCACCAGCAGCGGGAGGACGGCAATACCTATTACGTCATCCATCCGTTACTCAAGCATTTGGCTTTGCTAAGCCTGCCCGAGAACTGATGCAGCAGCAAAGACGCCCACCTCGATAGCGGCTCAGGTAAAGGGTTGGCCTTGATAGCTATAGTGCTTGCGAGCCTCATGGAGGTTCATCCGCCGCTGGGCAGCAGGCAGCACCTGAGAGCGGCGACGCAACACGACAAACAATTTATCGACATCCTGACTGGGCACGAATGCCTTGGTCATCTTGCTGTCTACCAGCTCAAAGTAGCGCTCCATAATGTCGAACTTATGATCGAGATCGCCATCGTCCCCTGCCGTCCCAGCACCTGGACCGAACACATTGTGGCTTTCGAAAAACAACCAGCCATCTTCATTAGTAAGGTGCCAAAGCTTGGCCACAAAGCTTTCAAACTCGACAGACAAATTACCGTCGATCGTGCAGTGATTGGCGAAGGAAAGCACAACGTCATAGCGTTTGAGAGGCGCCCAACTGCTGAAGTCTGCAACCTCAAAGTGAACGTTGCGCTGATCAAGCGCTTCTGCGGTGATACGACCAATTTCGACCAGAAAGGGGTTGTACTCCACAGCATCAACTGAGCCCGCATGACGGGCCAGCTCGATAGCCATAAAGCCGTTGTTACAACCGATTTCCAAGACACTCATGGCGGGTTTCAGCCACGAGGTGAAGCCATAGGCCTGCAAACGTACTTCGGTCGGTTTGACACCGGCCAGACCGATGCGGGCATAACCTTGATAGGCATAGCCCCCGCAGTAAGGCTTTCCCCAATGCTTGTTCTGCATGTCCAATAAACTGAATACCCGATCGAGCAGTTCGGTGCGTTGCGGTGCCACCAGCTGCGTCACCACCAGATCACGCCACGTGTAGTAACGCGCCAAGAACCCGAACGATGAATCACCGACAGGATTAGCACTACTCAGATAGCTCAGCAGCTGATGCATCAGAGTATCTGGCTGATCCGCATCCCCCTGCTCTAATACCCATTGCGCGCTGCTGGTTTCTACCTGAGCCATAGTGGCGGGCACCCATAGCTGCTCACGCAGACCTTTGACAAGCTGCTGCATGTTTGGATGCTGGGCACAGACATCTGGCCAGAGCGCCTCCAAATAAACGGGACTCAGCAATACCCTCATGCATAACTGCTCCCATAAAGCGTCCGCCTCTTGAGCACTTATCGCCTGTAAATACTCGCGGGCCTTTTGCTCCAGCGTGTCAGCGGGACGAGGAAAGCGGCTCAGAATCGTAAGAACTGTTTGCCGGGGGAAACACAAAGGCATGGTGAGCGCTCCAAAGCTTAATGAGTCAGGTCAGCCACAGAAAATAGCCGGTGATAGAGCGCCAAATCATCGGCCGCATCCACTTCGCCCCATACTCCTTGAACGGGCGACACCGCAATTTGCCAATCGGCCTGCAAGCCAAGACGTAACAGCGTGGTCATATCCAACCGATCCACCTCTGCTTCACTGTAACCGGCCAACAGCTCGCGCACTTGCGCCCAGCCCGTTGGGGTGAACTTCAGCAGGCCCATATACTGCCCTTCGATCTCGGCTACATTGCTGCAGCGCTCACCGATGGTAGCCAAATAGCCGGCGCTATCCAGACGAAAGCTTTCGGCGTCAGCAAGAGGGTCGTCAAAACATTGAGACCACAGCGCGTTCCAGTGTGGGTCGTAAGCTATCGCCAGATCTTGCTTGGCAGCCGCTAACCCAGAAACGGTTGCCGCACTGTAAAAAATATCGCTGTAACTGACGATGCAATCTTCCGCCGCCAGCCAGCTATCGGCGGCCAATAATGTGCGCACCATATTGCTCTGCTGCCAGCGCGGGTTTTCAAAATAAGTTAACGGCTCAACGAAGCACTCAGCGCGGTAACCACGCACCACAGCCAGTTGCTCGATACCTGCCCCACGCAACGCCGTTAGCTGCCAATCCAGCAAGCGTCGACCATGCAGACGAGCAAAGCATTTGGGTTCGAGGGTAGTCAATTCGCCCATACGGCTGCCGCGGCCTGCCGCGAGAATGATGGCACGTGTCATTAACAGCTCATTCCTTATTCAGACATTGCGCAAGAAGTGTTTTGTCCAGTTCGGCAAAAGGCATCTCTCGCTCCGGGTGCCACATTATTCCCATGAGCGGCAGATGTTCGTGGGTGAAAGCCTCGACCACACCGTCATCACTCCGCGCCAGCACCTGCAGGGGTGCGCGGAGCTCTCGGCACCCCCACTGGTGATAGCTATTGACCGAAAAAGTACGGCCATTAATCGACACCTGATGACGGTTACCTACATGTCCTGTCACGCGTTCTAGGGGAATGCCGAACGCATCCAGCACCAGTTGCGCGCCACGGCATAGCGCGAAAAGCGGAATCTGCTCAGCCAGCGCACGGGCCAATAAAGCACGCTCCACGGCATCACGCTCGGGAGCATCTCCGCCGTAGTTAGCCAAATCATTCCCGCCAGAAAGAATCACAGCACAGGGACGCAGATGCGCCCATAGCGCCGCTAATCTCTCGAGGTTATTAGGTACAGGCACAGGCAGCAGGTCACTCGCAGCCAGCCAATCCAACAGGCGCTGATCGAGCGCATCGCGGCGCTCGCCTCGATCAGGCAAAACGTCGACCCGCTGACTGACCAGCACCGTCTTCACCGCAGCACCTCAACTCGACGATTCGCACAATCGATGCTGAGCATCTGCGCTGCCGCCCATTTACGATAAAGCACCTCACCCGCGCCGATCACCGCCGGCAAACCCAGTTCGTTGGCGCGAATAGCCATATGTGAATTGGCTCCACCGTACGCCGTGATAAAGCCCGCTATACGGTGAGAAAAAATCCAATCGAAACCGGGGTCGGCACTGGGAATAACCACAATGGCCCCTTGCAACCGATCACGCTGCTGGTAGTCCACTACGGCAGCCGTAACCTGACGCTGAGTAATAAAATTTGGCTCGGTCTGGGGCATGTGGAAACAGAGTGCATCCTCTGCCCGAGTAATCAGCGGCGGTAGAACAATCTGACAGGTCTCGGCATAGCGCCGGCGCCCTTCCTCGATACTGGCCGCAATTAACTCTTTAGGGTCGGCGCTGGCGGCATGCAGCTCTTTGATAACCTGGATATTGGCGTAAGACATGTCATCAGCACTAAAGCCCAGGTCTTGGCCCAATTCACGAAATAGCGTGAGCGCATCCGACAGGTTGCGGGTGAAGACGAACTTGGCGTACTCACGCAACTCGATGCCTGCTTGAAGAAAATCGAACAAACCCACCACATCGTGAGACAACCCATGCTCGCTTAGCAGCCGGCTGATCTCACGCATTTGCGCCAATGACAGGGCAAAACGCGCCTCATCGGGGCGAGGCTCAACAGCCATGCGCTGCCAGTCGAAATACAAGTCAGGGGCTTCGTCATAGCGCGGCGATAGGATGTCGTAGGTACCGGGACGCAAATGCCCGTAACGAGCAAGAAAGGTCGTGCGATTGAGCTGCTCAAAATCCTGTGTCATCTGCCCGCTGACAGTGGACAAACCACTGAGAAAAGCATCGTACTCGACTTGATTGAGCACACCGACAGTGACCAGCGAGCGCAGCAATTGCACCGCAATGAATCCGGCGCGTGCCAAGCCTGCAAACGGCAGAGTGCCGTAGCGGCGACAATCTTCCAGCAACCAATAGATGCGGGTGACCGGGTCGGTGTCCGCTCCCAGTATTTCATCACGACGCGCCAATAGAACATCGAGCTTTTGCCGATCCGTACGCCACAACCCCGTTTCATTGTGCACGATACGATTGGTCAGATTACGCAGACTGTCTGCCAACCGCTCGCATTCGGCCTCAGTAAATCCTTCGTTCTGCAAGGCTTGCAAACGTTGCGGCAAGTCCAATGTGTAGCAGGAGAAAACGATTTCAAACTCAATCTTGTCATGCAGGTTCGGCGCAGCCAGCAAGCGCTCAATGTAATAATTGACCAGCTTGTCAGCTAGCGCCCCTTCTATATCGCGGGGGATAAACGAGTTGAAGCTGACGCGCACATCGATATACGGCAAGCCATGGAAGTGCAGCATTAACGGGAAACTGCGAAGGTTGCGATAACCGTAATTATTGCGCTGGTAGGCCCAAATCATATCGGTGACCAGCTCGCGATACAGCGACAAGGCCAATGGCCGAGGGCGCACACCAATAATCTCTGCTGGGTTCCAATCCGGCATCACGCCGAACACCGTGCGCTCGCCATGCAAAAAAGGTTGTGGCCGAATCCCCTGGGCGATGCGCTCATGAATCAAACGAACCAGCTTGGCATGGCTTTGCGCATCTGTCGGCTCGCCTGTCAGCACCAAGGGGCGAACCTGGAGCAGGAACAACCGCCCCTGCTTATCCATGGCAAATTCGATGTCGATGGCCTGCCGACCAAACAGGCTCTGCAACTCTCGCAACACGTCCACCACCGGGGCCAGATCCAACGGAACCTGTGTCGCGGAGTGGTGGGCGTAAAAGGTTTTGAGCTCGTTGGAGCGCCCCGACGTTACGCTGTCTGTTAGGCCGCTACTCTCATCATAATTAATCACGAAATAGGGGGCCAAGGTGGCTGGGTCAAGCCCAAAGCCAACGCCCGCAAGGCTCACATCCGTGACCATCGGCTGCACGAAAAACTGATCATCCGGCCATGCGGCTTTACCGCCCATGGAGTCAAGCACGCGTTCGACGGCGGCCTCGACCTCATCGTGAGTGACATTCAGACAGGACTCGTACTCACCCGCTGCCGAGGCCTGCTCACCATCCTCACGAGCGCTGCTACTGCGCACGGCCATGTGGGGCCAACCCGCCCCATGCAAACGCGCCAGACAAGCTCCGGCATTCAGTCGCCAATCCGCCACGGTAAACAGCACCTGGGGCAATACAACAGCGCCTTGCAAACGGCCAGCCAGCAGTGCGAGCGTTCCCGCCTTGGTGGAAAAAGCCAGTGCCTGATCGGTCATGTTTTCGTCGATTCCTTCAAAATTGAACATGCCGCACTGCCCCACTGCGAGAGCAATAAAACCACCTATTAACGCAACTGGTTAAACAAATTCAGCCCAGCAATCTTCACATAGCTCTGCTGCGCAGCCTCGAGAATGATGGTCTGGAACGAGAGCCGCGAGAGTGCTTCAGCGTAATCCAGCTCACGCAGATCAGCCTGCACGGCTTTGTTGACCAGGGTGACGTCTTCGTTATCGATTTCGGTGGTTTCGATCAGGCTCATCCGCGCGCCGATTTCCGTTTGCACTTCCAGCACCCTACCTAGACCGTTATCCAGGTTGGTAAGGGCAATCGCTACCTCGTTACGTACACCGAGGTTACCGGCCGGCGAAGTGGGCGAGGACTCCAGCGCCTGGCGCAGGCGGCTGATGGTGTTGAGGATGCTGCGCTGCTCCTGAAACTGCGGCTGCACGCCAAACTCGTCGCCGCCGGCCGCAGCCGCGGGGGCCGACAGGGTGAAGTCGGCACCGAACACACTGAAAGTCGAAGGATAAGGGCCTGCCGCCGTACCACTAGCAATCGCCGGGCTACCGGGTCCCACTGGTTGTGAGAACACCTGGTAATTGGTGGCATCAGTGAAGCGCAACACAATGCCAGAGGTCGGAAACTGGCTATCGAAAGCAGCCTGATTGCTGATACCCGCCGGAGCAACCACTGCAGTCGAGTTGTTGGTCGAGGAGCGATTAACCGCAAAC
>Ga0070748_1001638_pt1 | contig 10404 bp, 10 predicted proteins | sample VirMetDEL_Nov_12_FD_77015 | JGI IMG/M metagenome (GOLD analysis project Ga0070748, IMG submission 77015) | Aqueous microbial communities from the Delaware River and Bay under freshwater to marine salinity gradient to study organic matter... | ecosystem: Environmental > Aquatic > Marine > Coastal...
AAGTACTACAAGTCGGTAGACACCTACTCTGAAGTGGATGTGTACGCAGTACACAAGATATTCAACATTCAAGACCCCTCTGGGGCCATTCAACATGCCAGCAAGAAGCTCCTGCTATCAGGGGTTCGCACTGGCGGCAAGTCAGCATACGACGATGTGCGTGAAGCCAAGGACACCTTGCTTCGCTGGCTTGAGCTCAACGAGCTCGACAACCTATGACCGAGTTTCTTCAAGAACTGAAGGACGCGGTACTTTCTGGATTCTATGTCCCAGAGCTTGAAGTGGTTTACCTCAGCGGTGATTACTTCAATATACCAAGGGTGCTTGCCCTGGACCTCGGACACTGAATCCACAGGCGCAATCCTTGCGCTTTTTTGCAATCAACAAAAGGACTTGTTATCAGTCCCCTACAAAGAAACAACCATGTCCAAATACTCCAACACTTCCGCAGTGCCTCTTTCTATTGCCGTATTTTTGGCAACTGACAACTACGACCATGACGCAGCAACCATCTCTGCCACTACGTTGATAAAGCCACTGCGCCAGATCATCCTTGGCAGTCGTGTGCCTGTCGAAGGGAGCGAAGTTGACCTGGGGCAGATGGTGGCATCGCGTGTTGGTACTGCCATCCATGATGGTATTGAGCGGGCCTGGATTGGTAATCATGTCGGTGCACTCAAGGCACTGGGTTATCCCAGTGGTGTGATCAACCGCATCCTTATCAATCCCAAGCCAGAAGACCTCAAGGACGACACCATTCCAATCTACCTGGAGCAACGCTCGCACAAGGTGGTTGGAAAGCACACGGTGTCAGGGAAGTTTGACTTTGTAGGGGACGGGCGTGTTGAAGACTTCAAGACCACCTCGGTCTATACGGCGATCAACAAAACCAATGACGACAAGTACATCCTGCAAGGAAGTATCTACCGCTGGCTCAATCCCATGATTGTGACCAAGGATGAGATGGCCATCCAATTCATATTCACTGATTGGTCTGCAGCCCGCGCACGGTCTGAAGCCAACTACCCGCCTAACAGGATCCAACAAAAGATTCTGCCGCTGAAATCAGTGGCCGAAACTGATCTGTTCGTAACTCGCAAGCTGATGCAGATCGACATGCATTGGGACTCCCCTGAGAGTTCTATCCCACTGTGCACGGATGAAGATCTGTGGCGCAGTGACCCGGTGTTCAAGTACTACAAGAACCCGGAGAAGTCAGTTCGCAGCACCAAGAACTATGACACCAAACAGGAAGCCTATATCAGGCTGGCTGAAGAAGGTGGTAAGGGCATTGTGCTGGAAAAACCTGGACAGGTAATGGCTTGCAAATACTGCAGTGCCTTCTCCCTGTGCAGCCAAAAAGATGCCTTGATCTCTCAAGGTGATCTGGTTCTTTAACCAAGGAAAACAATGCTTTCATTTGACCAAATGGAATATCACCCGACTTCAGAGAAGTTGGTGAAGATCCTGTGCGCCAAGGTACAGAACGATAACCCCCTGTTCTTTCGGGTACTGGTAGGGTATTACTTCAGTGTGGTGGCTTCTACCATGCGCTGCACCATCGCCACACACGACAGGGGTGACCTCCCTGTAAACATGTTCGCCCTGAACCTCAGTACCTCTGGTTCGGGCAAAGGCCACTCGACCAACATCATCAAGAATCAGGTACTGCATCAATTCCGTCAGCGATTTATGGAAGAAACCTTCCATGTGCTTGCCGAGCAGAACCTGCCCAAGCTGGCCATCAAACGGGCTGCACGCAAGAGCGTGGATCCAGATGAGGAACTGATCCGTGTGCAGAAGGAGTTCGATGGTATCGGTCCCCTGATGTTCAGCTTCAATGAAGCTACGGTACCAGCCATCAAACGTCTGCGCCACAAGCTGCTGATGTGTGATGCGGGTAGCTTGAACTTGCAGGTTGACGAGATTGGTCTGAACCTCGCTGCTGCAAAAGATGCTCTGGGTGTATTCCTGGAACTGTATGACGTTGGCTTGGTTGAAGACAAGCTCAAACTCAGCACTGCTGAGAACGTGCGTACAGAGGAAATTGTTGGCAAGACCCCTTCCAACATGATGCTGTTCGGTACGCCAGCGAGCTTGCTCAATGGTGGCAAGACCGAGGAAGAACTGTACTCCATGCTGGAGACAGGCTATGCACGACGCTGCTTCTTCGGCTACAGCGCACATGCCCAAGGAGACAACAACCAGACACCTGAAGAGGTGTACCAGATGTTGACCAACAAGGACAGCAACGTCTACCTGGAAACCCTGGCAGATAGCCTGGAAGCACTGGCTGACATCATCAACGTCAACAAGCGTCTGGTGATCAGCAAGGAAACCAGCCTGCTGCTCATTGAGTACAAGATCAAGTGCGAAAAGGATGCCCTTAAGCTGACCGAGTACGAGGAAATCAAGAAGGCAGAGCTTTCACACCGCTACTTCAAAGCATTGAAGCTGGCCGGTGCCTACGCCTTCATCGATGACTCCCCGGAGTTGACCGAGAAGCACCTGTACCACGCCATCAAACTGGCAGAAGCATCGGGAGATGCCTTTGGTCGCTTGCTTACCAGGGACCGCAACTACGTCAAGCTGGCCAAGTACGTTGCCACCGTCAAGCGTGACATCACGCAGGCAGACATGGTGGAAGACTTGCCTTTCTACCGTGGAGCTCAAGGCCAGAAGGCAGAGATGCTGTCACTGGCAATTGCCTACGGCTACAAGAACAACATCATCATCAAGAAATCTTTCGCTGATGGTATCGAGTTCTTGCGGGGTGAAACCCTCAAGGTGACTGACCTGGACAAGATGGTCATCAGTTACAGCAACGACATGACCACCGATTACATCAATGAGTACGCACCGTTTGACCAGCTTCACAAGCTGACTCAGGCCAAGGGTATGCATTGGGTAGCGCACCATCTCAATGGTGGTTACCGTAACGAGGAAAACTGCATACCGGGTTTCAACCTGGCAGTGGTGGATGTCGATGGTGGGGTTAATATCAGCACCGCGAAGTTGTTACTTAAGGGCTACAAGTTCTTGTTGTATACGACAAAACGGAACACCGATGAAGATAATCGTTTCCGCGTTATCTTCCCCATGAATTACGAGTTGAGCCTGGATGCCAGGGATTACAAGGAGTTCATGGCCAGTATTTATAGCTGGCTTCCGTTCGATGTGGATACTGCCACCAATCAGCGTGCTCGCAAGTGGCTGTCCAACGATGGGCACTATGAGTACAACGATGGTGATCTGTTGGATGCCCTGCCCTTCATTCCCAAAACCAGTAAGAACGAAGAGCGCAAGCAGTTGATGGACACGCAGAGCTCGATGGACAACCTGGAACGCTGGGTTATCAACAACATAGGAGATGGCAACCGCAATAACCTGTTGTTGCGCTACGCCATGATCCTCTTGGATGCTGGATTTGATTTCGACGGTATCCGCTCACGGGTGGTATCGCTGAACGAGAAGATTGCAGACAAGCTGACTGAGGCTGAGATCATGACCACCATCATGATTACTGTGGCCAAGACCATCTCCAAACGCTAATCAGGTTGTGCCCTCCGGGGCACTTCTTCGATCAAACAAGGAAACGAATGACGACAAATATCAATGACCATCTGGTACTGCTGGTAGGTAAATCAGCAACCGGCAAATCAGCATCGCTGATGCAGTTGGACAAACCCGAAGGGGTCATGTACCTGAACTGTGAGGCTGGCAAACGCCTGCCGTTCAAGTCCAAGTTCAAGCAGTTTGTCATCACTGACCCGCTGCAGATCAACGAGGCATTTGACGCAGCCGAGAACATGCCAGAGATCCACACGATTGTGGTGGATAGCCTGACCTATCTGCTCGACATGTATGAGTCTGTCTACGTCCTGACTGCTACCAACGGTATGCAGGCTTGGGGCCAGTTCGCTCAATACTTCAAGGTGCTGATGCAACAGTATGTTGCCAAGTCATCCAAGAGCGTGATATTCACCGCCCATACAGCAGATACTCTGAACGAGTCCGAGATGCTGATGGAAACCAAGGTGCCTGTCAAAGGCTCACTGAAGAGCAACGGCATAGAGTCCTATTTCTCTGTCGTGATTGCATCCAAGAAGGTGCAATTGAAGGTATTGAAGGAGTACAAGTCAGACTTGCTGACCGTCACTCCTGAAGAAGAAGCACTGGGATTCAAGTATGTATTCCAATGCAAACTCACGCGAGATACCGTCAACGAACGGTTGCGTGGGCCACTCGGGTTGTTCGATAACAAGGAAACTTTCATCGACAACAACATGCAACTTGTACTCAATAAGCTCGGCGCATATTACGCTGAGTAACTGACAGCTTTCACCAACAAACTTTCCCAAGGAAAAAACAAATGTCCCTCCTGAAATCCCTCGCATCTGATGCATCCATCGCCCAGGAAACCGATTCGGTTGGTGGTAATTCCCCACTGGAATCGGGCCTGTACCCGTTCACCGTGGCCATGGCTCACCTGAACAAGTCTGCCGGTGGTGCACTGGGTATGGTCCTGTCGCTGAAGTCGGCAGACAACCGTGAAGTCCGTCAAACCCTGTGGATGACCTCGGGTACCGCCAAAGGTGCCAAGAACTACTACGAGAAAGACGGCGAAAAGCACTTCCTCCCTGGCTTCAACCACGCCAACGCGCTGTGCTTGCTTACCACCGGCAAGGAAGTCTCCGAGATGGACACCGAGAGCAAGGTCATCAAGCTGTACAGCTTCGAGGCCAAAGCCGAAGTGCCTACCAAGGTCGATGTCCTGACGGATCTGCTGGGCAAGGAAGTCCTGATCGGCCTGCTCAAGCAGACCGTGGACAAGACGGCAAAGAACGACCAGAACATCTACGTTCCCACGGGCGAAACCCGTGACGAGAACGAGATCGACAAGCTGTTCCGTGCCAGCGACCGCATGACCACCGCCGAGATCCGTGCCCAGGCAACGGAAGCAGCCTTTGCTGACACTTGGGAAGCCAAGTGGAAGGGCAACACCCGCAACAAGGCCAAGGGTGCTGCAGCCGGTGCTACTGGTACGGCAGGTGCTCCGCGTGCTGGTGCAGCCGGTGGTGCGAAGAAGCCATCCAGCAGCCTGTTCGCCTGATCATGGGGATTATGGTAACCATCTGGGCAACCATTTGGATCGATACCAGCAAGTAACCCTGTAGCCCCAGCAATGGGGCTACCTTTCTACAAAGGAAATACATGAACAACATTGCGTCACCACGCACGGATGATCCTGGCATTGAACAAGAGATTCAAGCCAAGGGTCTGACAGCACCTCGCGTTACACCAGCAGACATCCACGCAGTCATACACAACGTGTATTACTTTACGGCATACGATGGCGCTTATGCCGTCGCTGCTGGGATCTCTGCCCAGGAACTGAAGTTGCTCACCTTCTGTGTGATGGTTCTGGCCAACGGTTTCACCGTCACAGGCGAGTCCGCTTGTGCCAGCCCGGAGAACTTCGATGCTGAGATTGGCCGTAAGATTGCTTACGACAACGCAAAGCAGAAGATCTGGCCGCTGGAAGGCTACCTGCTCAAGCAGCGTCTGCATCAGGAGGCAGCATGAGCTCTGTACCTGATGTTGTCGTCATTGACGACCTTGACTCTTTTGTCAAGGCTCTGAACCAATGGCATACCGCGAAGGTTGCCACTCTTCAACACATGCTGACGATCCCAGAAGGAACGACAGTTGAAGTCCCCGGTGAGGCTCCATTGAGTCTTTCCGGTGATGTTAAGAGAGCCTTCAACTTAGGGATTACCCTTAGTCTGATGGAACTCGGAGAGCTCCCCTTCTACACAGATGGGGATGGTGAAGCACCTGCTGAAGGTGCTGGCGCACTTGATGCAGTCCACTGACCGTATCAAGGTCGTTGGTTTTGACCCCAGCCTAAGAAACTGGGGGATAGCCATGGGTACTGTCGTACCTGGGGAGCCAGAAGGTCTGAAGCTCTACGCTTTGGGCCTGATCACACCCGTAGTAACCAAGAACAAGCAGGTTCGACAGAACAGCATGGATCTTGAGTCAGCTAAACAGTTGTGCGAAGGTGCCATGGCTGCAGCAAAGGGGGCTCAGGCCATCTTTGTTGAAGTCCCTGTGGGTAGCCAGTCCGCAAGGGCCATGGCGTCCTACGGCATCTGCGTTGGTGTGCTTGGCGCTCTTAGGGCAACAGGAATACCCCTGTTTGAAGTTTCTCCAAATGAAGTTAAGATGGTTGCCTCTGGAAAAACGTCAGCTACGAAGCTGGAGATGATCACTTGGGCCATGTCTAGGCATCCAGAGGTTGACTGGCCAACGTATTCACAGAAAGGGGCCATCTTAATCACTACTTCGAGGGCTGAACACCAAGCAGATGCAACTGCTGCAATTTACGCGGGTATGGCTTGCACCTCTTTTCAACAATTATTGCCTTTTCTTAGGCAGCAAATCAGCAAGGTCAATTATGCAAATTCAACTCAAGCAGCGTGAAATCGAAGAGGCGCTGAAGGGATACATCAACAAACATGGTATTTCCCTGCTCAACAAGGAAATCATCATCTCCTTCACCGCAGGTCGAAAGGATAGTGGCTTGTCTGCGGACATCTGCATCGAGGACGCCCATGCAGCATCACAACTCCATACTGATGACACGGGCAGCAGTGACTCACCCCCTGCTCCATTGGCTTCGGGAGATCCTCCTGAAGAACCCGTTGCTGCTCCTACCAAAGCCTCCAGCCTCTTCCAGAAGTAACTCGGTGTGAAGTACCTGATATGGGCTGGGTACTTACTCTTGTCGATAGCAGCCGTAGCACTAGGAGGTGGCGTACTTGCTGCCGTTGTAGTGGGCGGGTTGGCCATCGCAGCGATTGGCACCGTTATTTTCTTGGTATCCTTTGCGGCAATTGCCATCAAAGACTACTTCGAGAATAGGTGACTATCCGACAAGGCAAATGACAGAAACTGACAGCAAGAAGCGCCCTTCACCGGGCGCTTCTTATTGGAGTTACTTGAACAGACTCAACCCGGCATTCACCGTGGCAAGGTCATCCAATACATAAGGCAACTGCAGTGGTCCTGCGGTCAATGGATTGTTCCCGATCCGCAGGAAGATCGAAGAGTCCAGGATAGACGGGATCCAGTCGAAGTACCCCTGAGCCAACAGCAGCAATGCCACACGACCAGGATCCCTCTGGAACCTCCTGCGAATCACACGCTGGATCCGCAGGAAGTACTTGGTGAACATGACCAGACCGTGATCATCCAGGTACTGCAGCTTCCTGTGCATAGGTACATCGTAATTGATGAAACCATCAGATGCTTCCTGAATCGCTTCAGTATGTGTCAGCTTGTCCAGTTGGCGAGTAGTAAGGTGCTTGTACAACGCATACCGTGCTACAAAGTCACTGAGTTGGGTAATCCTGCTCAATGTCTTATAAGCCTGCGTGTCATGGGACATGTAAGCAATCTTTGCAGCAGATACCACGCCTTTGTTCAACTTAGCCGTGTACTTCTCTGTTTTCCTGACGAATAGCGATCTATATGAGTAAATGTCTTCTTCAGAGGACAAGTCCTCAACAATAGTGGGCATCAACCCATCATCAATGAGTTGCTTCACAGGATTGCTGGCTATTGCGCTCTCCAACCTAACAATTTCTAGCTGAACATCGGGGAGTGTCGTAGTAAGGAAGCCAATGGCTACCTGAGCTTTCAGCTTGAACAGTTCATTGGAATCCCGCTGGTAGTCCTCAGCAGCATCCCAGGCAACCTTGGAGTCCCGTAGGATGTCCATATTGGACACACCGTGGAGTTTGAGAAGCATCAGGTTACTACCAATGTTACCCATCATCACCGTTCCGGTCTTGACCACGATGATGTCCTTGGCTTCCTGTACCAGAGCCAACCATGCTGCCTCACTACGGCGTACCACCACACCACCACGCTTGGAGTACTGCAGTGCTTCATCATCGGTCATGCCCTTGATGACCTTGGCATGAGCCGCCAGCGCCCTGGTGACTAGGAACACAAAGGCTTTCTCCACCGGGTTGCGATCTTCCTCGGCCTTGTCGAAAGCCAGTGACAGGGACAGCTTGCGGTAACCAAAGCTGATGTCCATATTGGCAGCACTGACCTGCATCTCATCGCTACCCCAGATCTCCCGGATCGCCTTCTTGGTGGCCCTGGGCAGCATCCTGTAGAGCTCACGCAACTCAGGATCCTGGCTGGTAGGGCTGATGACCAGGAAGGCATGGTTGTCCTTGGCGTAGGTCGCCTCAAACTCGTCATGCAAAAGCTGCACCACCTTACGGTTGTTGATGGTTGAGTTTTCCTTGTCATAGATGCTGCCGTTCAAGGCACCTAGCACCGTATCAAAGCGGCTGTCTCGCTCCAGTACCGTGTCCTTGGTATCGGCGTGCATCAGGTAGGCAAAGTTCGCAGCCTCACCCTCTGCATTCATCACCGGCACCGTGTAGTTCTGATCGATCTGATCAGGATCCCAGTTGGGGTCTGGATTGCCCATGGCCGCAATGGCAGCTTCCTTGGCAGCAAGCATCTTCGCGTGGGCCTTGATCGACCTGTCGGCATCGTGCTTGGATCCCTTGGAGCGCATCCCGGTAAAGGAGAACATGCCAGAGAGCCAAGGCATCAGACCACCATCCCGCAGCACGTACAGGTGCTTGATGTCCTGGTCCGTGTCGTGCGGGTCATTACCGACCCTGGCACCCTTAACGTAGCCTTGGTCTACCAGTGCCTTGCCTGCCTCTTCCGTGGCCGTCTTGATGTCTGTGTGCGGGTTGTAGACCTCTGTGACGTAGCCTTTGGTGAACAGTGCCTCACTGCCATTGAACAGACGGTCCTTGGAGTCCTGCAGCGCCTTCTTGTGCGTCAGCAGCACCATCCTGATACCGTTGCCGCCATCCTGGCGTGCGTTCTCTGCCTCCATCATGCTGATCGCTGCAAGACGCTGTGCATCGTTCACATGGGTCAGGGCGTACAGGGAAACCAGCACATCCACAACCTTTGCTGCCTCTGTCACTTCAGCCGCAGTCACCTGACCCATGTAGGGTGAGCCATACATGTTGGCAATGTTCTCAGCATTCCTGAGCAGGTAGGCAATCTTTGCCTTGCCCGTCACCATCTGGTAACCCAATGCCTTGGCCTGCTTCAGCATGAAGTTGCGGTGGCTTGGCTTACCAACCAGCTTGGCTTCAAAGTTGGCAATCTCCTGCTTCAATGCTGCAGGATCCTTCAACAATGTCTCAAGTTGGGCTGTATCGAAATGATCCAGCAGTACCTGGCTATCTGTGTGCAACAGTACAGTTGTAACAGCAACCTTCTCTTCATCCGAAAGATTGACACCAGCATCCACAAAACTCTCAAGCACACCCTTGTTGGTCAGATCGATCACCGACTTGCGCAGTCCCTCGAAGTGCTTGATCTTGCGGAACAGTTCCTGCACCGTTTCCTTGACCCCGTTGATCTCGCCCAGTACACCGGCTGCAAGGCCATTGATACCACCGAACTGCTGGTTGCGGATCTGCTGAATACCGCTCACCACCACCTTCAACTGGGAATCCACCAGGATGTTGACCACGTTGGAAGCAGCCCGAACATAGGTGTTCTTGCTCTTCTTGAACATGGGCGAACTGATCAAGCTCCCAATTTGGGACTTAGCCGTCCTGCGGGTATCCTTCATTGCCTTGTTGGCAAAGGCCATCCAGCTAGGAATCTCCCGCTTGAGCATGGCCTTCTTCTTGTTCTCCACCCGAACCAGTTGACGTACCAGAGCAGCGAGCTTCTGGTCGGCCTGCTGGCCTGCGCGTGTGTTCGTGGCCTTGCCGTTCAATGCCTCCAGGATTTTGTGGAACAACCTGAAGATGGTACCGGAGATGGTACGGTCTGCCAGGACTGCTGAAGCACGCTTGGTAGGCACCTTGAGCAGTGCGTTGAATCCTTCATGTGCCAAACCAAGGGCAGCGAACCTAGCCAGATGCTGTGACCGCTCACCAGCATCCTTGGTCACGTTGTTGAACAGGTAGTCGTACAGTGCCTGTGCGCTGGCCTTTTCATAGGCATGGGCCGTTGTCCAGTCACCCTTGTGGAAGTCCTGTACCGTGAGGCGTTCACGGGTTTCCTTCTCCAGCTTGGTCAGTTCCGTCCTGATCGCATAGGCAGTGCTGTCGTTGCCATCGAGGACCGTGGTAACAGCAGCTTCAACCTGCTCCGCTACAAAGGCACTCTGGTTGTCGAAGACAAAGCCAGAAGCCATCAGCCTGGAGTTGAAGGATGCCACACCTGTGGTCAAGGCTTGTGCCTGAGCGTCTGCCTGTTCCTGTGTCTGTCCCTGCAGCACTGAATCCTTGAAGGCACTGTCCACACCGTAGATCTTCTCCACGATGCTGGAGATAA
>Ga0070748_1001639_pt1 | contig 10397 bp, 8 predicted proteins | sample VirMetDEL_Nov_12_FD_77015 | JGI IMG/M metagenome (GOLD analysis project Ga0070748, IMG submission 77015) | Aqueous microbial communities from the Delaware River and Bay under freshwater to marine salinity gradient to study organic matter... | ecosystem: Environmental > Aquatic > Marine > Coastal ...
CCTCTAGTAAAGAAAGCGTATTCAACCTGCACTGTATTAGCTGAGGTTTGAAGTTGTAGTTTACCAGCTCCACCCGCGTAGAAAGGAAAGAAAGCAAATTCAGTTATTTTTAATTCCATTATTTGAGTACCATCTGCTGTTTCAACTACCACTTTATCAGTACCAGATGTTGATCCAGCGGAGTTTAATCCAGTATGTTTTAAGTAAACATACCTAGGTGAGTCTACATTTGGAACTATAATACTATCACCACCGGTAGTTGTAGCTGTTATTTTTGATATATTAACTATTGGTGACACTACAGTTAAGCTATCGGTTACAGTCATACTAAGGGTATCACTAGAAACATCTGTACTTGATAATGTTAATGTTGCGTTTAATGTTGCCATATTGTTTTTTTATTTATGTGCTTCGTGAATATATTTTGTTTTACCATTTACTTTTTTAGCAATGGTTAATTTTTTTCTATTAGGTCTATGTGACACCCAACTTATATGTATCCAGTTAGGATTTTTATCTGTACCAAACTCCCATATCATTTTATCAAAGTCTAAGTTGTCTTTAATGTAATGATACATTTCAGCGTTTGTTTTGTACTTGAACGTATCGTCAATATCAATAGCTTGGCCTTTCATGTGTTGTGATCTAGTTGAACCACCAATAGCAGTATTAACTGGCTCACCTCTAAAAAAGCTATTGATTTTTATTCCTCCACCAACCCACTCACGTAGTGGCTCAAATAAGTTTTCAGCAACTTCTTTCATACATTTAAGTTGATCTTCGTTTGGAGTGTTATCTAAACCTCTTCTTTCGCCAGTCCTACTATACGTACCTTCATGCCAACTAACGTGTTTGCTAATGTTCTCCATTATATCTCAAATCCTAGGTTTAACACCATAACTCTAAATCTTTTAGCTGTGCATTTTTCATCACAGAACAAACAAGCTTTAATTTCTAAAACTGTAAATGTACCTAGTCTAAAGTTAAATTCATATTTTTGCTTTTTGTTTCCGGCAGCATAACCGTTTATCCAGTTTATTTTCATAGTTTATTTTTATTGTGAATCTCTAATTGCTTTTTCAGTTGGAGCGCCTTTATCTCCTTTACTTCTCATTTCTTCACCACGCGCTCGTTTAGCGTGTATGTTAGCCCACAGGCCTTTCTTTTTTTCTAAAGGAGACTTCATCTCGTCGATGTGTTCTTCAATCACTTTAGCTTGTTCGCCGTGTGCTTTAACCGCACCCTTTAATTGTTTAACAACCTCTTTGAGGTTTTTGTATTTCATTTTAAACGCCATAATTTTTATATTTTATTTTAACATTTCCACCTACGTCTAGCTGCTCTACCTCTTTCACCAGTCCAACCCTTAGATCTGGCGCAAAATGATTTTCTACGTTTAGCAGCTTTACTACCTCGTTTAACTTTTCCTGTTACCGCTGTTTTTAATTTACTACCTGGGTTTTTAGCTTTGTATTTTCTAACACCAGCAGCTGTCATACCAGCGCCTTCCTTTGTAGTTCTAAAATTACGGTTTTTTCCTTTGGTAGTTTTTCTTACGTCAGGTTTTCTTTTTCTTTTCTTTTTTCTTTTATCAAACGGTGATCCGTTTTCCATCATTTTAGGACCATTGTCAGGGACACAGCTACCTGACTCTTCAGCTGGACGCCCGTCTGGATTAGGCTTGTAACCATCCCAACATCTTTTAAAAGGAGCTGGATTATCAGTCATCATATAAGATCTTCTTCTTCCGCAACTTGTTACAGCGAATGGATTATTTTTTTGTACGTATGCCATTATCTTATTATATAGTTAACACCAAATTTAAAATCATACCATTCTCTATTCCAGTACTTATTATACTTACCTTCAGCAAATATACCTAATTGTTTATCTATTTTTCTACCAAATATAACCCCACCTGAATAATCATACCATTGCTCACCGTTATTGTATTTGTGATAAGAGAACTCTCCTCCGTCGTCATAGTGGTATGGTAGTAAATTACCCCAAGCGTGTAACCAATAGCTTTTACTGTATTTGTAGTAATCAAAACCAACAACTATAGAGTGTTGTATAACTCTACTCAACTCGTTTCTTTTTCTAGTAGTGTAATCTGCTAGTACTTGTGGTATAACAACTTCTTTCCAAACATCAGCACTGTTAGCAACGGTTGTTCCGCTTGGATCTTTATACTCACTATTTGCAACATCAATAGTGTAACCTTCTTGTATTGCTAAGTAAGTGTAATGTAAGTTACCATTATCCAAGACCCATTCTTGTAGCGGATCATAACCGTATGGTTCTGCTAGTCTGTGTACAGCACCTATACTAAACGCTAGGTTTTTATCTTTTTTAAATCTATACCTTTCTGATAATTCAAAGTACTCTATATCAGCAAAACCATCTTTTAAATACTCTACTTTAGCGGCAAAATAATTAACGCATAAAGGATCGTCACAATCATCTTCAGAACTATATCTAATGAAATGATGTTGATCTATAAAGTCTATACCTTGTTGTCTAGCGTAATCTATTTCAAATAAATATTCAAACCCCTGTACTTTACCTACAGTTGCAGCGTCTGTATAATTAGACTCTGTACCATCGTAAAACGTTTGTGCTTTATTTTCGTGTCCAAATCTAGCTATCTTTCTAATACCTATAGTTATAGAATAATCATAAGGAGTTTCTATTGTTGATGTTTGTAATCCATCAATAATTGAAAACTGTTTTACATCAGATATAGACGTTCCTCCGTTTACAGCTCCGTATACAGTAGAAAACTTTAATTGATTTTTTAGTATTTCCTGAACGTCATATTCGTATCCTTTGTAACTAATTTGCGAATAACTAAATAACGGTAGTAAAAGTAATATTAATATTTTCTTCATTTTACAATTTTCTTTTCTACTGTTCCGTCATCGTATATAAAAAACAGTAATTGATTTTTAGTTATTTCAGCTGGTCTACCTAATATATCTGTTATCATTATTAAGCTTGACATTCTTTTTGGTAACGGTCCAACCCAAGTTCCTTCACAATAATTATACGTAGCTTGGCATATAGTATCCCACCCGTTTTCACAACAATAATCATCTATACTTATTACCCAAGCGTAACAAGGGTTGTTTAACCAATAAGGTGAACCAGGCCCAGTAACACAGCCAGCATCATAGTTACAACTGTTATCACTAACGTTGGCTTCAAAGTCATAGTTATACGCGTTTGGATCCATACATCCTTCAACCACAGCCACACACGAACCGTTATCAGTATTAGCTGTTGAATCATAGTTAAGAGCACTACTGTCGGTACAACCATAAACATAACTAATACAACTAAAATCTTCCGTATTGGCTGTGGAATTGTAGTTAAGCATAGAAGGGTCAGTACAACCGTAAACATAAGGAGTGCAATTACTAGGATTATATTCGGCATTAGCTAAAGGATTAAAATTAAACATCATTGTGTCTGTACAACCATAAACAAACGGCAAGCAACTACCGTCTTCAGAGTTAGCGGTTGAGTCATAATTAAACATAGTAGGATCAGTACAACCGTAAAAATACGCTATACAGGTATCAGGAGTATTTGCTAGTGGATCGTAGTTAAACGCTAAGCTTTCCATACATCCCATTATAACTGGAACGCATCCACCGTTATCAATGTTAGCTGTTGTGTCGTAATTAAACGCTGTTGAATCAACACACCCCCATATTGCTTGAGTTAAACAAGAGCCGTTATTATAATCAGCTACAAAACCTTGCGTATAATATTCTAAATAAGAAGAATTAGTACAACCCGGCGTGTAGTAACAACTACCATCGTCTGTGTTTACAGAGTCCACGTAGTTAATAGCTAAGCTGTCCATACATCCAAACGTTTTTTCAACACATAAGTTACCACAGTACGTTGGTGTTTTGTATTTATACATAGGTTGTATAAAAGGTGGTAGCACTTCTATTATAGTATTACCGAGTGGGTTTGTTAGTTTGAACCCACAATGTGGCGTTGTTAGTTGAGCTTGTGCTGTTACGTAAAACCTAAACTCTACTTTTTGTGGAGCGTTTAAATTTATAATAAAATCTTGAGTATAAGCGGAAGTGTCTATATGAAACTGGTATACGTTAGTATCTTGCGTTACCTCTAAGTAAGAACCTACCCAACCATCACCTATTAAATCGTATAAAGTTAAAACGTAATCACAATTAGGTATTAAAGACATTGTGTTTGCGTTTGAATCATAGTTGTACATAGTTGAATCAACACAACCAAACACTTTTAAAGTTGTACACGAACTATCGTCTGTGTCAGCCAAAGGACTAAATTCTACATACGCGGGATCCATACACCCAAAGACGGGAGGACAAGCGTCAGACACAAACACGTGTGTTGAGTCGTTGCCAAACGCTGGATTAGTACCGTGTACTAAAGTATCATTACATTGAACTAAGTAATAAGAACCATCTAACCCACCCCATAAAGCTCCGTTTAAACCGTCACCATAAGAATCGTATATTGTAAAGGTTAAATCACCCTCAGGTAAACACCTTTGCTCTACCACAGAAGCGTAATCAGGCTGTGAACTATAATTGTTACCATACGCTAACAGTGCTCCAGACGTATCATAAACACCCCAATATGTTTCACCTTGGTATTGATCTAGGTTAATTATAATAGTTGTAGAAACACAGTTAGGTGGTGGGCCCTGTGACAACAGAGTGAGTGGTAATAATAATAGTAGTAGTAGTTTTTTCATTTTAAAAATCGCTCATTAATTGTTCATCTATTTCTTCCTGTACCTCTTCTCGCGTTGCTACCATTTTAAAACTAAGATCAGCTTGAAATCTAGCTACTTCTTCGTTGTCTTTAAATATTATGATAGTTGGTACAACTGCTATTTTATGTTTCTTTTGTAGCTCCGTATTTTTACTTATATCTACGTAAGACGTTGTTTTTACTTCTTTTAACTCTGACACCCACTCAACGTCGTTAACCTCATTCCAACTTGCGTTAAAAATAGATACTTGTATTTGAGCTTTAGATACGCCAGCTACTAACATAAATAATATAATCAACATGTACATTGTGAATATCTGCCAGGTGACGTCTAGTTTTTTCATCTGTTATAAAGTTTGTCTTCTATTTTTTCTAAAGCTTTTTTTATTTCTTCTACATCCGACTGAGTGGTCATTATAGTCTGCCTAATCATCTGGTCTTTCATATCAAACTCCATCCTAGTTATTTCAGCCTCTGGTATTTCTTTTAAAATCTCTTCTTTAAGAATATTAACATCCACTTGCACAGGCTCTTCTTTAGCCAACTGTATTTCTGCCATCAATGAATACCATCCAGCTATTAAAGTAGCTATACCAAAACCTAAGGCTATCATAGTTTTGACACTCATTTTAAATGTCGTATCTTCGTTTAATTCTTTTGCCATTTATACGCTTGTTTTTTTATATATAATTACGTGTTTTTTGCTTTATTTAATCGTGATAGTAACACAATCCACTTTTTGCTTTGGTTTTCATTTTACATCTTTCTTTGTTAGACTTTATTTTACTACACTGAACTTCTTTAGTCCCTTGTTCTACCTTAGCGTGTATTGTACAGTAAGATTGTCCTGGTTCTATTTTTGTACCACACCTTTTTCCAGATTTATTTATAGCAGCGCATTTAATTTCTCCAGTTTCAGTTTTTTGTTTTTCAATATTTTTTTGTACTTCTATTTCTTCAAGTTTTTCTTTTTCTTTTTTCTTTTCTTCTTTTTTAATTTCTCTTTTTTTCTCTCTTTCTACTTTCTTTTTTTCTTTTATTTCGTCTTCTACAGCAACAACATCAGAATCATCTATTTTTAAATCCCAAGTATTCCAACCCATTAACAAAGCAAACCTTTCTAAAGCGGTTATGTCCTCTGTTAAAGCTGCATCTACGTTATCTACTTTTTTAACAAGTCTATCTAACGGTAGGTTTGTGGTAGCAGAAATTATGTTACCAATTATAGAGTATATAGGATTGTCAATATCTAGTAAGCTCATTTCTTTTCTTACCTCCTTGTTATACTTTTCTGTTTGTATAGCCGAGTAAAGTTTTCTACCTTTAGAGCTAATAGTTGGAGACAAGCCAAAGAATTTTAATATAGTGTAAGTATGATCAGAGTTCCAACCTTTTTTCTCTTGTTTATTGTATTCTAATATAGTGTTTTTTAGTGTTAACGCAACGTTCCCACCAAACCCAAGGCCACCAAGAATAGAATCAACCATAGAGTTTAAAGTTCTTTGGTAAGCCTTTTCTTTTTCTTCATCTTCATCTCCACCTATCAAAGCTCCTAACGCTGTTTGAAGAGCTGAGAATATTAAGTTTTGAACAGCCATGTAGTATATAATTTTACCTACATTAGTTTTAACATCACCTCTACCGTTGGCTAAATCTAAAAATGCTTTCTTAGTTAATCTAGCATACTGCATTGGAGTATTTTTAAACGCTAGTATGTACCTTCCTAATGGACTCGCTTGTTGTTGTGATATCATATCAGGTCTAGAAGACTGCTGTGACTCTTCTGTGTTTTCTGCAAAATCTTGAAAAGCCCTAGCTTCCGCTTGCTCCTGAGTCATTCCTTGTTTTAAATAAGTATTTACTCTGTTTCTGTAAAAAGTAGCACCACCAGAAGATATCGCGAAGCTATCCGCGATTTGTGTAGGTAAAAATCCTTTTGTTAACAAGTAGTGCAACATAGCTTTAACTCTATTAGCAACCCCAACACCCTCAACTGCTTGCGCTAATTCCGCTTCGTTAATACCTCTTTGGTTACCAGCACGTCTCTGTTTTAACATGTCAGAGTTAAATATCATCGTGAAGTCTTTTAAAAACTGTGGAAAGTTTAATAATGCTCCACCAGCTTTTAAAGGATTGTTGTCCGACCAGTTCAAGTAATTGATACTAGATATAGTTTGTAACAACGCAGATCTCATATTGAAAAACATAATTGCACCAACAGATTGGTTTGCCCAGTTGTTAAAAGCGTTTACTAGTCTATTGCTACCAGCTTCTCGTTTTCTTCCAAACTCCATTCTGTAAAGAATATCCTCCAAAGACTCTCTAAACCTAGTACCGTATATCGCTTCTATTTTGTTTATATTATCTCCAACTAATCTACCATCATTTCCCCAAACACCAAACATTATTTCTTTGTTTTGTCTCCATTCAGCTAGATGATCTTCTCTGTTTATTTCGTTGTTTATTTTATTTATATCGCTATCTATATTTTCTACTGTCCAATATTCTGTAGGTTCTAAATAACCTAACTCCTGGTTTGTTATCAACTCTAAGTTGTTAGCAAACTCCTTTGTAGACACATCGCCTTCAACTGCCGCGACTAAAGCTTTTAAGTCTCTTTGTGATAAACCAGGAACTTCCATACCGTTTTTATTCCAAAGATAAACTCTCACAGCTTGTTCGGTAGTAAAACCCCCTACAATCTCTTCTTTTAATACACTCTTTACATCGGGAAATTGTTTTAATAATTCTTTGTACTGGTTGTTTAGTTGTTGTTTAGACACGTTCATAGCTTCATGTGCTCTTCCAAATGGATCAAACAAGGCTTTTTTGAAAAACGCCATTTGAGCTTCACCTTGCCTACCTTTACCGACAAACCTGTATACCAGTCCTTTAAAATCTTCTGCTGAGTAAGGAACCCAAAACTTCCATTTACCTTTAGCAGAACCACGTATTTTAGCTTGAGCATCAGAAAACACAGCTTCAGCTTTAACGCCCTTAGTTTGTTCTAGTATTCTATTTAAATCTAGTTCTGTTTGAAAATTATTATCTAACGCTTGATTAAATGTAGAGTCTATGTTTCTACTAAATTGTATTTTAGCTTGAACAGAAGAACCTTTAATGTCTAGCTCTTTTAACATGTTAGCAACAGCTTCAACGTTAGGCAGAGCATCGTCAACAAAATATATATCGTTATAACCTTCTGTAAATTTATTAGCTATCCACATAGCTTTAGCTTCACCAGTACTATTACCTAAACCAGTGATATTTTCTATAGGCATGTTTATACCTTGTTGTTCTAGCCAGGCTTTTATTGCTGGCGCTGATTCTGCTGGTCTAGCTGTAAGTATATAATTATTTTCAATACCGTACTTTTCAATTCTGTTTCTAAACTTTTGCATTAACGGTCCTTCAACACCACCTCTTACATTTATAAAGTCACTAAAATCAAACTCATAACCTTTAGCTGCAAAATCAGGTCCTAATATAGGCCACTGACCAGATGTTATTTTTACAACATCATTACCTTTTTTAGCTATAATAGTATTTTCACCTTTGTCAATTAATGTTTCATCAAAATCAAAAGCAGACATACCTCTTGAAGGTGTCTTATGATTTATAGCTTTAGAAAGTAAAACCGCTTTGTTAACTATTCTACGGTTTTCAAGTTCCATAGCAGATACTTTTGGCGTTACAAAGTTTTTGGAATACGCAACTAAAGTTTCGCTAGGGGCTTTTACTCTATGTTCAGGTCTAACAGATTCATTACCTATAACGTTTCCTTTAAAATCCGGATCAACAACTATAATAGGTCTTAAACGTGGGTCAAACTTTACAATGTCATTAAATATTCTACTAGACCAACCTAGATTTTCTACAGGAGAACCAGGTTTATATTTCCCCGTTAACAACGATTGGTATCCAGCTGTTTTAATAGCTTGGTCCATTGTTTTAGGTATAGCGTTAACGTGGTAATCTTCAAAGAAAACATCTAGCTCTGCTAAAGCTTTTCTAGTGTTTATTTCACCATCTTGAACAGCTTTTAATAACTCTGCTGAACGTATCATTAAAGTGTTATTAGGTTTAGCGTGATCGTACTCCATAGTTTTACCTAGGTTGTTAAGAGTAAATATATCCTCTGTTATACCAAATAAATAAGCAGATCTTCTACCAACAGCGTCCATACCACTAGATTCTGTACCAAAAAACATTTGAGCGTCATGCATTCCAAAACTATCTTCTGGATCAACAAGCCTGTTAATCATGTTTTCAAATCTTGTTTTATAAGTTTGTCTGAATCGTAATGCTTGATCCTTTCTAGGTTTAGCTGTAGTTAAAGAAATTACACCTTTGTTTTTTACAAGTTCTTTTTTAACAGCCTCTGTTTTTTCAGAATACTTTTTCTTTAACCCAGGGTACATTTTATTTAATCCTTGTTCTCCTGTTTTTTGTAATTTAGTAAGCTTTCTAGTTATACCATTCATAGATCTTTCTCCAGCATTATAAACTGGCAGTATAGTAACTCCTGGTATAACTTGATTTATTAAAGCTGCGTAATCACCAATTCCCTCTGTAACTTGTTTTCTGTTGTCGGATATTCTAATTCCTTCAAAATTTGCAATTTTAAAAGCTTGCCCACCCTCTTCGTTTATACTAATACTTCTATTACCTATTTGAGCGGCTCTAGCGTAACTACCTACATTATCTAATACAAACTGTATAAGTTGTGTTTTTTGTTCTAAAGAAGCGCTGTCCCAACCTTTAGACGTAGGTTTAATCCCTATGTTTAGCATTTCAATTAAAACTTCTTTTTTAATATTATCTCTAGCTATATTTATAGAGTCAGGATCATTATAAGTTTCAGCAATACTCTGATCAACTCCTAATATGTTTTGTAACTTATTATCTAAAATAGCATCGTCAACTCTACCATCCATAGTTTCTATCAACCCAGGCATAGAGTCGATAGCCTCCACTTTAACACCATCTCTATTTCTTTTAATCATAGCGATGTTTTTAATTTGACCCGTTTCTCCATACAGCTCGTTATAATAAGCGGAGTGTAACGACGGTGGTATACCAGCTAGTTTCATGAAATCAATAACTTGATCTCTATTAATTTTATAAAACTTATTAACTCTATTTCTATCACTATATTTCATAGTAGGAACGTAGTTGTTAAAACCGTAATATATTGACATTAATTCTAAGAAGTTTGCATTAGCCTCTCTTAGTTTAGGAAAATTATCTAAGTTTTGAGCCGTTACTTTACTGTACAGTATGTCAGACATACCGTTTTCAAATCTTAACCTTTGTTTAGTTAAATCTGTACCATTCTTATCAAACCATTGTTTAGTCGCTTGTTTAGTTGTTACACCACCATACATTCTTACAAACGCTTTTACGGTGTCGCTAACGTTAACTTCTCTTCCCACGTAATCAGCTTCGCCTCTAGGGTTTATTCCAAACCAAGATTGGAAATCGTTTTCACTTACAGCACCCGCTCCTGTTGTTGGTTTTTTATACTGTGGGTATCCATTACCAATACGTTTAGAAGATCTATTATATCCTTTTTCTAATAGAACAGTGTTTAAACCTGTCGACTTACCAGGTCTAGC
>Ga0070748_1001641_pt1 | contig 10394 bp, 8 predicted proteins | sample VirMetDEL_Nov_12_FD_77015 | JGI IMG/M metagenome (GOLD analysis project Ga0070748, IMG submission 77015) | Aqueous microbial communities from the Delaware River and Bay under freshwater to marine salinity gradient to study organic matter... | ecosystem: Environmental > Aquatic > Marine > Coastal ...
AGAGAAACACCTGTTGAGTTATTAGCAACATTCCATCCATATGAAGAATTATAATTAACTGCCCCACTATATGATGTTGAGGAAACTAAAGACCCATTTTTATAAAGTTTTAATGTTGATTCATCATATGAACAATGCAAATTCAAAATAACGCCCGTTGAAATTGATGTGGAGGTTAAATTTTGATTGTAAGTATTTACAGTAAAATAAATAGTGCTATTTGCTCCATAAAGAGTAACACCTTGTGTAAATGTGTTGTCAAGCCTCCCAGCTAAACCATAAGTTGATTTTGTAGAGTTTATCCTTAACCAAATATCCATTGTAAAGGATGAAGGATTGTAAATACCTCCTGTAAGACCTGTGTCAAAATAGTCATTTGTTCCATCAAAATCAATACTACCCCCATTCCCACTATTAAAAGTAGGACCATTTGTTAATGAGTAACCACTACCCCCTACTAAATCAGTCCAAGTAGTTCCACTACCAGGGTGTGATTTTTTATTTGCAGCATCAACTGTGAAAACTAAGCCATCTTCTATTATATTTGGTCCTCCGTTAGTTGCCATTATAGTCCGAATCTTGATTTTAGTGCGTTGTAGTTTTGGGTGATTTCGGCTACAGTTAGACCTCTATCGTAAACTGAAGCATAAGCTATATTTCCATTTAGAATTCTAGTCGAAAAACCTCGATCTTTTCCTATCTGTAAGTTTGGGAAAGCAGAAGTACTACTATAAGTAGTAGGAGTTCCAGTTGATGGGGTTTCAGAATTATCATTCTTGTAAAAATTTACAGTTCCTGAGTTAAAAACTACAGTAACCATAGTCCATGTTTGGTCAGATATACTGAGATTACTGTCGTGGCTCCAAAGACCGCCTCTCCAAAATGGCCAAATCTTGCCAGTTGCCATAATTCCTATGCCACTATTTGAATTAGTTCCATCGCTAATCATAAGCCCTGTATAGTCGCCTTGAGTGCCTATTCTTTTTACCCAGCAGCTAAATGTTATGTTACTAAAGGTTATGCCTAAGTTAATGCTTCCAACGTAATCATCTGTTCCATCAAATACTATACTACCTCTACCATCAGAACTAAATGTAGGACCATTTGTTAATGTTCCATTATTGCTACCTGCTAAATCAGTCCAAGTAGTTCCACTACCTGGGTATGATTTTTTATTCGCGGCATCAACTGCGAAAACTAAGCCATCTGTTACTACGTTAGGTGAAAAAAAGAATGCCATTTGTTAGAGATTAAAACGTGATTTGAGAGCGTTGTAGTTTTGGGTGATTTCTGTAGCTGAAAGTTCTCTATTATAAACGCTTCCTTGAGCTAATTCTATGGGACATGCCTTATTACCATTATGACCACCAAATTGAAAATCAGCCGTTCCTCCCGCCCATGTCCCCCCTATACTTAAATCATTACTAATCTGGACTCCATTAGAGTAGGCTCGCATTCTATTATTGGTGACGCTATATGTTATACTTAGTAAGTAAAAATCAGAAGTCGAAAAGTTTGAGGTCTCGCTATTTCTATTTTCAGCTGTTCCTCCAGCCTTATACCTCCATTGTATGTTTGCTGAACCTCCAGTATATCTTAACATAATATTAATTTGGTTTGAACCATTTATTTTATAATTCATAATAAATTTTTCACCAGAAGTAATAGTTAAGTCTGTAATTCGTACAAAAGTATTAAAGGTTCCTTCTGTAGTAGGGACATATGATTCGAAAGAGTCAAAGTCAATGTAATCATCAGTTCCATCGCATACGATTAAGCCTCCGTTGTTAGAACTATATGTAGGGTTATTAGTAAGTGTGCCTGTAATACCACTAACCAAATCTGTCCATGTAGTTCCACTACCGGGGTATGATTCATAATTTGCAGCATCAACTGCAAATACAAGCCCATCAGTTACTATAGGAGAAGCGCCTGTAAATCCAGCCATTATATATCGGCATTAGGGTCAGTCCATTCACTACCTGTTAAAATGTTTAAGATCTCATCGTGTGAATAGGGGCCTTCCTTAGTTGTTAAATTTGATACAGAAGTAGGCATTGTATCACCTTCGTATTTTACAAAGGTTTGTGAACCACTTACGCTTAATCTAAGGGTATGAATTGAAGTTTCTTTTACTTCTGTAAAATCAATACTACCGGTTTCAGTAGTATCGAATATTACGTAATGTCTATGGTCAAAGTCTGAATGCATGTTTTATAATTTTTTAACAAATGACTTAAATGTATACCCGTTTCCGTTTGTAACTCTTACTCTTACATCTGCACCACTAATATCTGCGGTAATTTCGGGAATAGTTGAATCACTTAAGTGTTTAGTAGATACATCTGTAAAGGTAACATCTCCATCATCATGCGCTACCATGAATTGACCTGCGCGAGCGCCGACTGTGCTGTCCTTTAATATATAATCGTATATCGCGCCGTTATATGTGGAAGTAGCGAATGTATCTACGTTGGTAGCGGCGTCAGATCCAATAACTGTTATTATTGTAGATATTGTGTTAGTTTCGATTTCTCCACTTGCAGTAATACTACCATTTACATCTATACTACCAGTAAATTGGTGAGTATCGTCTAATGTATCTCCAAAAATTGTCGAACCACTAGAAAATGACATTGTTACGTTAGTAACTGTGGAATTAATGATATACTGTTCGGCGACTATATCACCTGTTGCTATTATATTGCCTAAAGCTTTTATATTACCATTAACTGTTAGTTTTTCATCTGGGGTACTTGTACCTATTCCTACAGCATTGTCACCTCCTGTGATAAAAAGTAAATGTTCATCACTAGTTCCTTCTATTCTAAAATCACGAACAAGTGCCCCACCAAATGCTCCTCCGTCTTCATTAAGAATAAAGCCCTCATCTTTTTTAATTAAAACACTCCAAGAACTTCCAAATCCTAGTGCTATTTGATCAGTTTGTAAGTTTACATATTCCCCTGATCCTACAGTTTTAAGGTTTCCATTTTCAGAAACAACAAAATTTGTTGCTATAACATCCCCACTAGTTTCAATATCTCCACTTGCGCTTATTCCACTTGAAGCTGTGATAAATGAATTTATTTTACCACCAATTATAAGGTCTTCTTTAATAGTAATATTTTTACTAAATTCAGCTGAACCTGTAACTTCTACAGTTTTTGTTAATGACCCATCCCCAATTATTTTTAATATTTGTGAAGGTGCATTTGTTTTACCTTCTGATACTCTAAGGGATAAACTACCTTGTATCCCTGTTTTATCAACATCATCTATAAGTGCTACTATTTCGGCTGATGAACCTGAAGTTTCAACTTTACTAAAAGAACCACTGTCAATTATAAAATTAATTCTACCCGCTTCATCATTAACTTCAGCACCTTTTGTTGTTCTAGAACCTCTAATTAATATTTCACCACCTCTAGTGGTGTCACTAACTTCTTTAAAATCAAATGCTTTAAGGGGATTATTAACGCCTATACCAACTCTAGGATTATCTCCTGAAGCACTTATTACTAATACTTTTACATCATCACTCCCACCAGCAGATTGAGAAGGAACTAAATATTCTACTCTATTATTAGTAAAATTTCCTTCAAATCCCCCTAAATCTTTATGAAGAGTAGATGTAAAAGAAGATGAAACTAGTCCCCCTGATACAGATGATGAAACTCTTGAAAAAAATGAAGAGGATCTAATAAAGGATGCTGATATAAATCTCATTTTTTACTATTTTTTAATTGATTTTTTAAATCATTAATTTGTTTTTGTTGGTCTTGTACTGCTTTTATTAAGATAGGAACTATATTAGTATAATTAACATTTAAAGTATCATTTAAATCAGAAACTAATTCAGGATGGGTTTCTTGTAATTCTTGAGCTATAAGACCTGTAGCTTTAGGAGATTCTGTAGGGTTATCTTTCCATTTATAGTCTTTAACTTTCATAGACATTATATCTTTTATACCTTTTTTAGTATCAATAATGTCTTTTTTAAGTTTTTTATCTGAGCCTTGTACAAATTGTCCTACATAGGTTACACTGTTTGCATTACCTCCAAATTGGGTTCCATAAATATCATAATATACTCCACCTATATTAGTTCCTCCGTGAACACCACATTGAACTTGAAAATCTATAAATGGAAACGCTGGGCTGAATTGGTTCCCAGATGTTGGACCCAGTTTAGTTCCTATTAATAGTCCTGCTGGAGTAGCGCCTCCTCCTGTTGCATCTAAATTTAAAATTTTAGTAGCATGACCTTTTGAGTTATCACCTACTACGTGTAATCTAGCAGATCCTATAAGTTCTCCAGGACTACCTTGACCCATCATGTATGCTTGGGTATTTGATACGCTAGTGTTACCTATTTTATGTGTAGGAAATAATATAAAATGACCAGTCGTTCCATCAAAATTAGCATAGTTTTGTTGAAAGTTTGATCCTTTTGAAAATACAAGACCTTCGCTCCACGTAACTATATTATTACTTAAAAGCTGTGAGCTTACACCACTTACAGTAATATAATCTGATTGAAGTTGTCTCCCAAACCAAAGTCCACGTTGTGGTGATTCCCTTCCTATAACAAAATAACGGAAGGTGTCGTTCCAATAAATATCATCAAATACTCCTGTAAAGCCCCCACTACCATCACTACGTTGGATAGTCCCATCAGCTCCCTGTGAAGATGCTCCTCCTCCTCCTGCACTATAGCTACCTGTTCGGTGGAATTGACCCGTACTAGTATCATATACAACTGTTTTAAAGGCAGTATTAGAACTATCTGACAAATCTGCAAATAAGTTACCACTAGCACTAACATTGCCTGAGGCTGTTATGTGGTAGAGATTTACATTACCATCACCCCCATTCCCAAAGTCAATTCCTGCAGGGTCATTTGTTGAAGGACTTGCAAATTTTCGGTCGTTAAATCTATAGGAATCTCCATATATAGTACTACTAGCACTTATTTCACCCTCAACAGTAAATTTATGGGTTGGTAAAGAAGTACCAATACCTACCTTGTCTTCACCAGCATCCGCAAAAATCAAATGTGTATCATTATCACCCTCTACTCTAAAATCAAAATTCGCATTACCCCCCTCATTTAATATAACACCTTCTGCTGTGTTCATATCAAGGTGTGAGAAGGTATCGCCTGCACCTACCCCAGCGAACATTCTAATTTGACCCAGGCCTAATGCTAAACGAGTTCCAGGAGAATTACCTACACTATGTATATTGGTTGTTATTATTTTACTAGCACTTACAGCACTTGCACTTATATTACCTTCTACATGGAGTTTTTCAGTAGGAGATGTTATTCCTATACCTAAATCTCCACTACCTAATAAATAACTAGACTGATCTTTTCGTATTACAAAGTAACCATCATCATTCTCAGCTGCATCTTTTAATATAATAGCAGCATGGTCAAAATTATTATTATCTACACTACCAATTAGTGCTAGTGGTTGGACTCCATCTTCTTTATGTAGTATAAATCTAGGAAGCCCCGTATTGAGTTCCATACTTCCAGATAAAACAGCGTGTATATCTTCAGTAGCTAAGAAAGAAGACCCAGCTTCATATCCTACTTCAAAAGCATTTATACTAGCGGTAGTAGTAGTTTTACTTAAAGCAAACACTAAACTACCTTTAACACCTGCTGAAGTTACTTCATTAACTTTAGAAAATATTTCTGCACTAGCACCACTAATAGCCGTTGTTATATTGCTTATACCAAAAGAAGATGATTCAACTAAGAAACGAATTCTACCAGTTTCTTCTCCTACTGTTATGACTCCATCTTCATTAGTTCTTAAAGTAATGTCTGCAGGAGAGTCAGAACTATCAGATCTAATATCTAAAGAACCTAAAGGACCTTTGGTTCCTAAACCTATACGAGAGTTGTTCCCTGATTGTGTAATATATAAAGGAGTACTATCATAATCAGCTCCAGAAGAACTTGCGGGAATAGTGAAAGAAATAGCTTTACTAGTAGGTTCTGCTTGTAAAATACCTATTACGGCATCAGGTCGTATCGTATTCGAGAACCCAGATGCCGTTACAGGACCATTTGATTGGTTTATAAAAACTATACTTTTATTTGATGTGACTATCCCCATAATTATTTAATTTTCTTTTTCAATAATTTTATTTCTTTTTGAAGAGTCTCAATCATATTTTGTTGTTGTTGTACGGCTCCTACTAAATAGGGCACTATTTTAGTTTCAGATACCATCCAAGGATCTTTTTTAGCATCTTTTGCTTTTTTAGCCCCTACCTTAACGGCTTCAGGTATAACTTTATATAATTCTTGGGCAATAAAACCTAATTTAACATCTTCTTCAACATTAGTTCCTTTCCAATTAAAATTTCTTAATTTAAGTTTTTTTATTTCATTTAAACCTTTATCTGAGTATTTTATATTTTCTTTTAGTCTTTTGTCTGAAAGATTACCTAAAATTATACCCCCGGGGGTACCGATAGAGCTATAATCAACTGTAAATATACCACCTACCTTATTTAAGTCTGAGGGATCAAAACCTCCATCAAAGTAATAACCAGTACCCATATAAAAATCTATAAACGAACTATTAGGATCGGGTTGACCAAAACCACTTGCTAGGGTTACTGCTAAGCCTTTAGGGGCATCTTCTACTTGGCTGTTTGGGGATAGTCTCTGTGAATTATAAATTATACTAGAATAATTATGGGGTAAGTTGCCCACACTAAGTCCTTTACCTATAGTATGATTATTATCTACACTAGTTGTTCCTGTAATATACTCAAATTTAAATTTTAAAGAAAGATTAGTTACTAAAGGTGTAGCTCTTACTGTAAATAAGATTTTATTAGCTGATATCTGTTGTGGAAGGACTGTTGTCCAATCCCCTGGAGTATCCCCAACGTCATCTCCATATGCAAAAACGTTAGCGTTTGAATTGACTGTATTTTCAGCAACAAAAGTTGCTGTAGTTGTATCTAATTCAAGGATAGGAACAAATGTACTACCATCTGCAGTGTTCGAATCATCACCAAATTCTTTAACTACAATTACATCATTAGGGAAAGTAAGGTTTTTAATTGCACGTGGTGTCGTCGCGACGACACCGCTAAGATTTCCCGAAGCACTAATTTCTGTAATTCTTACAGCAGTATTTACTGTACGATCACTGGGAAGTTGTATAAGGAAAGGAACATCTATAAATTCATTCGGTGTGGGCCATTGACTGAGGGCTGTTGCAGAAACATTAACAGTTGAGGTAGCGACAGTAGAAGTTTCTGTATTTGTAAGAGCAGCGGATTGATATGTTCCTCCAATACTTGAAGGTAAATAATCAGAGGGTATAGTACTACCTGTTATTGATGAAGTTACTGCTCCTTGTACAAATACGGCACTAGCACTAATTATACTATTACCGTCCATATTTAGATCGGTAGTAGCTGTGTGGTCACCTAAATTATCGGATCCACCACCACCTCCGCCACCATAACTTCCTGTTCTAAAAAACTGGCCAGTAGTAGGATCATATACAACTGTTTTAAAAGCAGTGTTCGAATTATCTGAAACACTTGCAAATAGGTTACTACTTGCACTTATATTACCTGAGGCTGTTATATCACCTACTAATTCTATACTACCTGTTGTTTGGCTATTAGTAGTTATAATATGTTCAATAGAATCAGAACCATCGTTCTTTTCAAAAAATATTCTACCATCATTTGTATTGATGGATAATTCTCCTAGCTCTAGGTTAGAGGTTGTTGGGACTTTTCCTTCAACTGAACTGCGTTTTAATTTAACTACTTGCGCCATATATATGGTCTATTTTTAGAATTCTTTAACAGTATGTACTGCTATTATAAATAGTAAAAAGCCTTGGAAAACCAAGGCTCTTTACAAAAGTTGTATATATTTAAATTTTTTAGAATGTACCTCCGTCGATTACGTTAGATACTGTAAATGTTCCATCACCATCCGACATAAGAATCGATCCGTCACTACCTTGGGCAACAGAAACTACATTATCAGAACCATTTAGGTGAATAAAGCCATTATCTTGTGGGTTGGTTGCATCAAATAAAACAATTCGTTTTTCAGAACCGGCGCCACCAGCTTCCCAATAATCACTTGTACCATTCCAAAGTAATGAACCCGTAACTGTTGTACCACCAGTAGCGTCTGTGGCTTCAATACCACCTTTTGTAGCACCGCCACCAAAGTTAACTCTTATAACTGAGCTAGAAACATTAAGGTTTTCAGTGTCTATAAATGTAGTTGTACCTGAAACTGTTAAATCACCAGATACTGTAGCATTACCTGTTATATCTACTCCCGTACTAGTTACGCTTAATCTTTCTGTATTATTAACAAAAGTATTTACTTCGTTTGTAGTACCAAATGTTATATATTCTTGAGATGCGTTTGTACCAATTTTACCTAAACTAGAATTAATTATAGAGGTAATTGAGGTTTGTGCAGCTGCAACTGAAAGAGCACTACCTGCACCACCATCTATACCAGTACCAGCAACGTCTGTATTTAAGGCGTCTTTATCAACTCCTGTATCTTTAATACTAATTGTTCTAGCACCTGAACCATTAAATGTAGTACCTGTATTGAGTTGTAAAGTTACGTTATCAACTGTTAAAGCATTTGTAGTAGTACCTATAGGAGCAAGACCATCTAATGTTCCAAGGTTGGTTGCAATATCTGAAGCGATACTTGATGATAAACTATTAATTGTATTTGAATCAACTAAGTTAGTTGCAGAAGCGGCAATTGAACCCGTATTAACACTAATACCCGTAGAAGCTACAGTAATAGTATCATTACCAGGAGTTGCTAGTACTGTTAAGGTTCTAGATGTTGTAATATCACCACCACCCGTTAAACCATCACCTGCAGTAATATCTACTCCGGAGTGATCAATATGTTCATTGGCTTCAAATCCTGATAAATTATCATGTACAATTGCACCATCATCTGTTGATATTGATACTGCGGATGACCCATCAAAAGTAAAATCAGCAATACCAGTACCATCAGTTAAGGAATTAGCAACATTGTCTGCTGAACCGGCACTAACCTGTAATTCTTGGAAGGTTGAACCATCATAACGATAAAATTTATTGTCACTAGCAGAGTGAATAAGTAAACCATCAAATGCAGCATTTGAGCCTATATTAGTGGCTAAACCAGCTCCATCATTTACAGAGTCAACCCTAGTATAGGGTAATCTTAACTTATTATCAGTTTCGGCTATAAATAAGGATCCTGTTAGGCCATTACTAAATGAACCCGTACCTAAGAGTAATTCACCTTGTACTGAAGAGGGTGTAGTTAGGTTAATTCCTTCTATACCACCTCTTTTTAATTTAATTACTTGCGACATGTTTTATGTGTGTTGTTGTTGTTCGATTAATCAAATATACATATTAAAAAGTTCCTAAATCAAGTGTCCCTCTTAAAATTATATCATCTGTAGATAAAGTACCAGAAACATTTAAAGAAATGTCTGATGAGCCTGAGATATTTACTGAACCAGTAACTGTAAACGTGCTGCCATCTTTTAATTGTAAATCAATATTAGCATTATCGTCTACAACGATTTCAGAAAAGGTTGCCCCCGCAGATCCACTGAATATTATGGATCCGCTTAGGGGTTCTATTATTATATCTCTGTTATATGCCACTAGTTATAAATATTTATTGGACCGTTTCTAGTGAAGGAACATCTGTTCGTTCACCTTTTATTTCCCAGTAAAAATGAACATTTTCTCTATCATCTCCACACCCAAAATATAACCAGTTACTGTGTAATTTTTCAAAATATAAGGGTTGCCAATTACCTATAGGGGTAATTTGGACAGTGATTCCTTTTTTATCTACCATTGCTCTCCACTCTGGGGGAAGAAGAACTTTTAATTCTTTAGATTCGCCTCGGCAATAAATACCGTGTTCAGGTCCCTCGAGTGCACCATAAACTAGGCGCTTATTCTTGCGAGTAGGGTGCGGTATATCGAATGACTTTACCCTTGCACGGATTGTGCCGTCTGAAGTGATATCGTCGGTTATTAGTTGAGAACCTGTAATTGTTAAAGAACCATTTAATGTTGTATTCCCCTTAACTAATAATGAACCCGTTAATTCTAAAGCTGAGTTAGCATATCCGCTTTCTCCGGCTCTAAAGAATTTAAAGTCTGCTGAAGAAGTTTCTTCATAATAATCCTCACTAAATAAAAGTTGAAGATTTTCATCTACTTCACCATTATAAAAACTAATCTCATTACCAACACCATTTCCTACACTGGGGAAAAAACTTGTACCTATAGAACCACCTATTATATTAGCACCATAAATATTACCGCTTGAACTTATA
>Ga0070748_1001642_pt1 | contig 10391 bp, 9 predicted proteins | sample VirMetDEL_Nov_12_FD_77015 | JGI IMG/M metagenome (GOLD analysis project Ga0070748, IMG submission 77015) | Aqueous microbial communities from the Delaware River and Bay under freshwater to marine salinity gradient to study organic matter... | ecosystem: Environmental > Aquatic > Marine > Coastal ...
TCTAAGAACAACAAACCCGGCACCATGCCGGGCTTGTTGTTCTATTAGTAATACTTACGTGGTCCCGACGGCCGTGCTGCTGCGGCCCTTACATTTCAGATCGTCGAGGCGCTTATCTAGCCAGCGCTCAAACCCACTGATCATTACGCTTACGTCTTACCCGCAACATGGTCGGTAGGATCAGCCCAGCGAGTAGCCCCGCCCCGGCAATGCCGCCGCCATACACCATGTAGCGCGTCAGTACCTGTTGGTTTTCTTCGCCCAATTGCGCTTGCAGCTCACGTAGCTCGGAGTTGGCTCGGCTTAACTCTATATCCAGAGTCGAGCGGGCGGTTTGCAGCTCGTCGATCAGGGTTTTGCGTGAGTCCAGGGTTTCCTGCATGCCCTGTACGCGGGTTTCCCAAGTGCCATTGATGCCTTCTAGCTCGGCACTCAGGTCGCTCACTTTTTGTTCAAGTTGCGGCAGGTGTTCGGCCTGACCGGGTACTTCTTGCAGGTCTTTGTTGGCAATCCACACGGCATCGCCCCCTTCGCCGCGAACCTGGCTGTAATCGCCGTCGGTGCGCAGCAGGGTGACCTTCTGCCCGGAGGTGAGTGTGCCAACGATACGGTAGCCGTTGGTTGGGCCGCTGCGCACAAAGGTATTCAGGCTGTCACTGACCCAGCGCGTATTACCGGCATTTGTTTCAGCGTGGGCGCTAACGCTGGCCAGTAGGCAAGCAGCCAGGGTGAGGTGGTGCAACGAAGGGGCACGGGAGGGGAAATGACGAAATAGGAACATGGGGCAATCTTCACATGGCGATTGAACGAAACCCTGTAAACGGGTGCGATAAAAGCCGGCCAAGCGAATGAGTGAAGACAAATACGCGATCAGGATGGCGCACTGCAGCAGAGCTGCCAGGTGGGCAAATGGCCATGCAATCCATCCAGTGGGCCGACAGCAGACAGACACTGGGGGAGTGAGAGGAGTTCACTTACCTTGGCCGAGAAGGTGGATGTCGGGCGTGGTTAGCACGGCCTCACCGTTGCGCGCGGGCCGTGCTGTTTTACTTTTTAGCCGCGCCTAGTCTTTCTCTTTTGCGGGGGATGCGTTTGTCTGTTGCATGGCTGTGGACGTGGCGGCAGTGGCACTGCTGTCGGCCACGCCGGTGGTGTTGCCGAGTAGGCTGCCAGTCGCGGTTTGCAGATAGGCTTGCAGTTGCTGAGTCAGCGTGTCGCCCGGCATCGGGGGCGCCAGTAGGGTGGCTTGCGGGTGTGCGCCCAGTTGGTAGCGGTAGCGGCGCGGCTCCATATCCTTGGGCAGGATCAGGATTTCTTCACCCTTGAGCATGGCCACTGTCTGGTCGCTGCCAGAGGGTTTGATGATGGCGAAGCCAGGGTCGTTGGCCGGTAGGCTCAGCAGGTCGCGGCCCCAGCACTGCTGGCGCACTGTGCCGCCAAGCCGACCCATGATGGTTGGCACGATATCGACTTGGCTCGCAACGATGTCCTGGGTGGCGCCGAAGGTGTTCTGGATGCCAGGGGCAATAAGCAGCAATGGCACATGAAAGCGGAACAGGTCCATTTCGGTCAGTTGCTCTTTGGCGGCAAAACCATGATCGCCCACCACCACGAACAGGGTGTTCTTGAAGTAAGGAGCCTGGCTGGCTTTTTCAAAGAATTGCCCGAGTGCCCAATCGGAATAACGCATGGCTGTCAGGTGCTGATCAAGCGAGTCATGCCCGCTAACCTGCTCGACCGGCAAGACGTCCGGCAGGGCGTAAGGGGTGTGGTTGGAGAGTGTTTGCAGCAGCGCGTAGAAGGGTTTGTCCGGGTCTTGCTTGAGTAGCTCCTCGGCAGCGCGGTCGAACATGTCCTGGTCGGACACCCCCCAGGTTGGGTCAGCCACCACCGGGTTCACAAAGTCATGGCGGCCAATAAAGTTGCTCATGCCTTGGTTGCCGAAGAAGCCGCGCTGGTTGTCCCAGGCAAAGTCGCCGTTATAGACATACAAATCGTTGTAGTCACGGGCGCTGAGTAGCTGCGCCAAACCGGAAAACCCATGGCCGCCTTCCGGGGTCTGCATCAGGTATTCGAAACCGGGCAGGTTAGGGAAACAGGCCATGCTGGCGAACATGCCCTGGTGCGTGTGGGTGCCATTGGCGAAGAAGTTTTTGAATAACAATCCTTGCTTCGCCAGTCGGTCAAAATTCGGCGTGATCGCTGCGTCGCTGCCCAGGGCACCGACAAAGTGGCCCGCAAAGCTCTCCATCAGAATCACCACCACATTGCGCACAGGCAGCTGGGTGTCGCTTGGCGACAGTGAGTCACGGCGTACGGCAGCGGTATCAGGGTCGACCAGCGTGTCGTGGGCGCTGAGCAGTAGCTCGCGGGTTACTGCAGTGGCCTCGGCAGCCGGCATGCTGGCTTTCCAGACCTTGTGGCTATCGTCCGCGTAGCGACTCTTCGCTGCGGTGTACAGGCTGAGCGCGCCATTGAGACCCAGCTGATTGGCAAACATTGATTCGGTGGTAAACGCATCGCCCCAGCGTAGGGGCGGGCCCTGACGCAAGGTGCCGCGCGCGGCGAGCACGGAGAGCGTCAGGCACAGCAGCAGTACCAGGCCATGGCTGGCGTATAGCGCCATGGGCCGTTGTAGCTGTGGCTGTTGGTCGTTGTCTTTGCGGCGTGTGAGCCAGTCGATCCTGCTCAATAACAGGATAAATGTGCTGCTCAGCAGGGCCCACGCCAGCAGCAGGCGTACCACGGGGAAGCCATACCAGAGCATGCTCAGCACGGTCGCGGGGTCTTCCTGTAAGTATTGGAAGACCAGGGCATTAAGGCGCTGATGAAACTCCTGATAGAAGTTCAGCTCGATCAAGCCGAGCAAAATCGCCAGGCTGGCGCAGGCGCTTAGCCACAGCCGTTGCCAGGTGCGATGTGTCATCGCCGGTCGCCAGGCCAGGGCTAGCGTCAGCGGTGCGCAGATAAATACCACCAGGCGCAGGTCGAAGCGCACGCCGTTGCTAAAGGCTTCGCCCAGCCCCTGCCAGGCGGCATCGTCCAGCAGCTCGCGGTTAAACAGCAGCAACGCCACGCGCAACAAGGACAGCAGCAGTACAAGTAGCACCGCGCTACTGAATAAGAAGGCCAGATGCTCGCCGAGACCGATCCGGTTGAAGGTATCGGGTGTGGCTGCGCGTGCAGAGGAACGGCGGGGCATGAATGAGCAGCCTTATAAGAATAAGTGGCGAACGGATTAAATGAGGATCAAGCCCCAGGTCAGGCCGATCAGTAGCAGGGCGATAAATTGCGCGGCGCTGCCCATGTCTTTGGCCTGTTTGGACAGTGGGTGAATGCTCAGGGAAATACGATCGACGGTGGCTTCGATGGCAGAGTTGAGCAGCTCGACGATCAATGACAGCAGCGGCACGATCATCAGCAATACACGCTCACTGCGTGTGACGTCGACCCAGCAAGCCAGCGGCAGCAGCAGCCCATTGAGCAGGAGCAGTTGGCGGAACGCCGCTTCGCCGCGATAGGCCGCTTGTAAGCCCATAAGTGAATAGCCACTGGCGTCGACAATGCGTCGTAGCCCGGTGCGGCCTTTGAGCGACAGGGCGTCATGCGTATCTAAAATGGGTTTGCCGTTCATGCTGGCAGCTCTAGCTGTTCAGGCTGCCAGTGGCGTTGCGGGGGATATACAGGAGGCGCGTAATCGTGGGCGGGGAAAGCATGCATGGCTGAGCGTCCAGTGGGGGAACGCTCGCCACACTAAACAGCCATGCATCAACAGCCTGTTAAGAGGATGTGAAAATTTCGTCAGTTGCCTGGCTAAAGCTCACCTTAAAGCAGGTGCCACCCTCGGTCTGGTTATGCACCGAGATCGTCCAGCCTTGCTTGGCACAAATCCGTTTGACCAGTGAAAGCCCCAGCCCCAGTCCTTCGCCGCGCGCCTGGGGGCCGCGCACGAATGGTTGGAAAATCTGTTCGTGTTGATCGTGGGGGATGCCGGCGCCGCTGTCCTCCACACGAAACCCGTTGCCTTCCAGTACCAGGCGGACAAAGCCGTGTTCGGTGTAATGCAACGCGTTGCGCAGCAAGTTAGCCATCACCGTGCTGAGAAATGTGGCGTTGTAGCAGCCACTGTCGCGACCTTCTTCGGCGAATTCAAAGGCCAGCCCCTTGCCTTTGAACATGGGTTCCCAGCGCTCGACCTGTGCAGCGGCGACACTGGCCAGGCTACTGTCTGCGACAAAGGCCGTTTCATTGGCTTTGTCCCGGGCCAGCTGCAAAAAGGTTTGCACCAACTCGCGCATTTCTTCGCTGGCCCTGGCGATACGCTCAAGTTGTTGGCGTTCACGGGGCGACAGGGTGGCTTCGGCAAGCAGCTCGCAGGAGGTTGCGATGACCATCAGCGGCGTACGCAGCTCATGGCTGACATCGCTGGTGAACAAGCGCTCGCGCTCCAGCGAATGCCGTAGCTGGCCTAGGGTGCTGTCGAAGGCAGCAGCCAGTTGACCCACTTCGTCATCGGGATAGTCCGGTGCCAGGGGCGGAGCCAGTGTGTGTTGCTGGTCGCGGTGACGCACTTGTTGCGCCAGCCGGCTGACTGGGGCCATGACTTTGCGCGCCATCACCAGGCCCAGCGCCCAGGCACCCACCACGGTCAGTAGAAAGCCGGCAAAAACCACGTTGAACAAGGCCTGCTCACGCGCTTCGAACTCATGTTGCTCTTGCACCAGCTGATAGGTGTTGCCGTTGATTTCTTTTACAAACACATAAAAGGCCTTCTCCTCGTCAACCACCTCATTAAATCCCTCCGGTAGTCCCGCGTACTGCTCTGGAATAGCGTACTCGGCAAGGTTGGAGGCAAAGAATCGGGTGCTGGAGTCGAGGCGAGGAGTGATGCCATGTTTGAGGTCTTCATGCAGCACCGTGTCCAGCTCGCGGTTGAGCTCCTCGGATACCAGGTGCTCTTCAATGACGTGCACCACGGCCACGATGCTCAAGGAAAACACGCCGCTAACCAACACGGTCATGAGCACAAAGGCAATCAGGATACGTCGCGCGAACGGCTGTTTAGACGCCATGGGCATGCTCCGCCAGGCGATAGCCAACGCCATGCAGGGTGTGCAGCAGCGGTGTGGCGAAGGGCTTATCCAAGACCTGGCGCAGTTGGTGGATATGGCTGCGCAGGCTATCGCTGTCGGGGCTGTCATCGCCCCAGAGGGCTTCCTCTAATGCCTCGCGGCGGATCACGGCCGGGCTTTTCTGCATCAATACGGCCAATAGTTTGAGGCCGATGGGGTTGAGCTTGAGCGGTTTGCCCGCGCGGCTGACATGCAGCGTATCGAGGTCATAAATCAGGTCGGCGACTTTCAGTTGGCGTTTACGGCTGCCTTGGCTGCGGCGCAGGATCGCTTCAATCCGTGCCACCAACTCGGAGAGGGCAAACGGCTTGATCAGGTAGTCATCGGCACCGACATTGAGCCCCTGTAAGCGGTCGTCCAAAGCGTCGCGGGCGGTCAGCATGAGGATTGGCACTTCACTGTGGCCATCTTCGCGCAGGCGTTTGCACACCTGATAACCGTCAATGCCAGGCAGCATGATGTCCAGCACGATCAGGTCATAGTGGCCGCTGCTGGCCAGGTGCAGGCCACTCAAACCATCCTGCGCGCAATCGACGCTGAAGCCTTTGAGCTGCAGGTAGTCGAGGATGTTGGCCAGGATATCGCGGTTGTCTTCGATGACCAGAATGCGCATGGGGCTGTTCTCTTTCGGCTTTGACGTATTTTTCACATCGCGTTGACGCGTCTCTCACAGATGCAATCGCACACTGCGGCACGTTCATCCAACCGGGATCATACGATGCCTCAGCTTCATTTCGCGCAACTTCGTTATCTGTCGATCATCGTGCTGACATGGTTGGCGGTGTTCTTTCTGACCCGCAGCACATTGTTGGCCAGTCACCTGGCGGACGCTCACGTAGGGGCTGGGCAACTGCTCAGCCTATACGGGGTCGGCTTGGTGTACGACCTGAGCTTTTTGCTCTATGCCAGTCTGCCCATGGCCCTCTACCTGCTGCTGTGCCCACGCCGCCTGTGGCAACAGCGCTGGCATAAACAGCTGCTGCTCGGTGTGGTCGGGATCAGCCTGTTTGTCATGCTGTTTACGGCGGTGGCGGAGTGGTTGTTCTGGGATGAGTTTGGCGTGCGCTTCAACTTTATCGCCGTCGACTACTTGGTGTATTCCGAGGAGGTGATCAACAACATCCTCGAGTCGTACCCGATATACCCACTGCTGGCGTTGTTGGCGATGATCGCCGTGGCGGCGACTGCACTGTTGCGTAAAGCCGTAATGGCGGCATTGGATGCACCGCGCTTGCGCCCTGCGCCGGCACTGCTCAGCGTATTGGCTGTGCTGCTGTTGGCCGGGTTGAGCAGCGTGTTGATTGGTCAAGATGCGCCGCGCGGCACCGATGGCAACGCGTACCAGCGTGAGCTGGCGAGTAATGGGCCGTTCCAGTTCTTTGCCGCGTTCCGTAACAACGAGCTGGATTACCAACAGTTCTACGCCACGCTGGCGGCGCCTGAGGTGGCCAGTTTGTTGCGCAGCGAGATCAGTGAGCCCAACGCGCGTTTTATCGGCAGTGACCCGCAGGATATTCGCCGCACTATCGACAACCCTGGGCAGCCCAAGCGCTTGAACGTGGTGTTGGTGACTATTGAAAGCCTCAGTGCCAAATACCTGGGCAGCTTTGGTGACAGCCGCGGATTAACCCCCAACCTCGATCAGCTGCGTAAGCAGAGCCTGAGCTTCAGTAATTTCTACGCCACCGGCACCCGTACCGATCGCGGTCTGGAAGCCATTACTTTGTCGATCCCCCCCACGCCGGGGCGCTCCATCGTCAAGCGCATTGGGCGTGAGTCAGGCTATGGCAGCCTGGGCCAACAGTTCAGTGCGCAGGGCTATGACAGCGTGTTTATCTACGGTGGGCGTGGCTACTTCGACAATATGAACGCCTTCTTTGGCGGCAACGGTTACCGCATCGTCGACCAGAGCAGCGTGGCCGAGGCGGATATGGTGTTCCAGAACGCCTGGGGCATGTCCGATGAGGACATCTACAAGCAGGCAATAAAAATCGCCGATGCCGACCACGCCGCCGACGAACCCTTCTTCCTGCAGGTGATGACCACCTCCAATCACCGGCCCTATACCTACCCAGAAGGGCGCATCGATATCCCGTCTGGCGATGGCCGTGAAGGCGCAGTGAAGTACACCGACTATGCCATTGGCCAATTTCTCGCCCAGGCGCGGGATAAGCCCTGGTTCAAGCAGACGGTGTTTATCTTTGTCGCCGATCACACGGCAGGTAGCGCCGGCAAGGAAGACCTGCCGGTGGCCAACTACCACATTCCTTTATTTATCTATGCCCCGGCACATATTCAGCCGCGTGAGTTCAGTGACCTGGCCAGCCAGATCGACCTGGCGCCCACGCTGTTGGGTTTACTGAATATGGACTATGTGTCGACCTTCTTCGGCCGCAATGTGCTGCGCGATGACCGTGCTCCAGGGCGTGCCTTACTGGGTAACTATCAGCACCTGGGGCTGTTCGACGGCAGCAGTCTGGCGATCCTCAGCCCGCGTAAAAGCATGCGTCGTCATGATGATGCGCTGGGCCTGAGTCATGAGGTGAAGGTGGACGCCAGCGACAGTCTGGAGCGACGCAACATTGCCTATTACCAAGGCGCCAGCCATGCCTTCAAAAAGCACCTGATTGCCTGGCGGCCGAGCGTTTTACCCGACGAGCAACTGAGCAAGCGCTAACCCTCAATTTTTGCAGGCACTGCTCGGCAGTGCCTGAGCTGGAGCACCGTTATGCAGGCCAATCGGTCTACCGAGTTCTCACGTTATTTTGATTTCCGCCTGGGCTTGGGTATCCCTGTGGCGCTGATGGTCTTGCTGTTGCTGTTTGATCCCAGTGGCCTGGATTTCGCCATCGAGCATCTGTTCTATCAGCCAGGCCTCGGTTTTATCGGCAAGCGCCATGTGTGGCTGGAAGACATCCTGCATGACCGAGCCAAGCAGCTGGTCATCGTGTTTGGCGTGCTGGCGATTATTGGCTTGGTCATCAGTCTGCTGCCGACCCGGCTTAGGCAATGGCGACGACCATTGGGGTTTCTGGTGCTGGCGCTGGGACTGTCGACCAGCATCGTCACGCCCTTGAAGGCTCTCACCGGTGTGCATTGCCCTTGGAGCCTGAGTGAATTTGGCGGCACGGAGACCTTTACCCCATTGCTCAGCGAGCGCGCCGCGACTGAAAAACCGGGTCGTTGCTGGCCGGGCGGGCATGCCTCATCGGGGTTTTCCCTGCTGGCGCTGTTTTTTCTGCTGCGTGATAAGCGTCCACGTCGTGCGCGCCTCGCTTTGGTTTTTGCGTTAGGGCTGGGCGCAGTGTTTTCGCTCGGACGGATGATGCAAGGCGCGCACTTCTTGTCACACAACTTGTGGACGCTGCTCTTCGACTGGCTGATCTGCCTGCTCTGCTATCGCTGGATACTCTATCGCGCCCCGTTACCGCAACGTGTCGCAAAACTGCAGCTTGAATTACTAGAGGGCTAACGGATGCCAACTTTTATCTATGTATGCCGTCTTGGTTTTGCCGCATTGCTCTTTACCCTGGCATTAGTGGCGCTGCCAAGCAGCCTGGCCTGGAGTGCGTTGCCGGCGCAGTGGCTGTCGAGTAACCCGGTGCGACCACTGAGCTGGGCGCAGCCGATTGATAAGAGCTTCAATCTCTATGGCATGCAGCCTGACTTGTATCGCAGCGCGCTGCCGCAGGCTTCAGCGCAGCCGCTGCTGAAATCCCTGGGCATTGCCACGGTGATCAACTTTTATCAGCGCGGTGATGGCAGCTGGTTGCATGACCCGCAGATACACCAGGTGCAACTGCCTTTGCGCACCGACCGGATTGATGACGCGGATGTACTAGAGGTCTTGCGCAGCATTCGCCAGGCCCAAGCCCGTGGGCCGGTGTTGATTCACTGCAAGCACGGACAGAATCGCACCGGCTTGATTGCCGCGATGTATCGCGTGGTCTACCAAGGCTGGAGCAAGCAGCAGGCGTTGGCCGAGATGCGCGGTGGCGGCTTTGGTGGTGAAGACCGCATGGGAGACGCCGAGCGCTATCTGCGCGAGGTTGATATTCAGAAACTACAAGTGGCCTTGGCCAGCGGCACATGCAGTACCACGCCCTGGGCGTTGTGTACGGTCACAAACTGGTTTGATAAGGCGTTCAACGGGTGATCAAGGTGGCTCTATCGGTCTTGGCTGCTGGTATAAGTCGCGCGTATTCCGGTGGTCGGTTGATGGCTGCGTTTATCTGCATCGCATTGCTGCTGAGCGGCTGCCAAAGTACCCGTGAGTTGTTGCAGGCCGAGGGTTATCCGCCAGCATTTGTCGACGGTTTTGAGGCCGGTTGTAGCAGTGGCCGCCAGGCTGCTGGCGCCCTCGATGGCTTTCGCAAAGACGTGCCGCGCTACCTGGTAGCACCCTTGTATGCCCAGGGCTGGGACGATGGTTTTCGCCAGTGCCAGGCGCGGCAGAGCAGCGAGTTCGAGCGTGAGTGGCAGGATGATGGCTGGCGCGACCGCGACCGTGAGTGGCGCACGCATGTTGACCAGTCGATGGCCCAGGCATTGCGGCGCAGATAAGGCTGCAAAAACAACAAACCCGGCACTCGGCCGGGTTTGTGGTAACGCTACAACGTTTACTTAATCTCGACCGCCAGGCTGTCGTGGATCTTCTTGTTCCAGATCGCCGGGCCGGTGATGTGCACCGACTCGCCCTTGGTGTCGACCGCCACAGTAACCGGCATGTCTTTCACTTCGAACTCGTAGATCGCTTCCATACCCATTTCTGGGAAGGCCAGCACGGTGGATTTTTTGATCGCTTGCGAAACCAGATAAGCGGCGCCGCCAACGGCCATCAAGTACACGGCCTTGTGATCCTTGATCGCTTCGATAGCAATCGGGCCGCGCTCGGATTTACCGATCATACCGAGCAAACCGGTGCTTTCCAGAATCTGCCGAGTGAACTTGTCCATCCGCGTAGCGGTGGTCGGACCTGCAGGGCCAACCACTTCATCACCGACCGGGTCGACCGGGCCGACGTAATAGATGAAGCGACCTTTGAGGTCGACCGGCAGTTGCTCGCCCTTGTTGAGCATCTCGACCATGCGCTTGTGCGCGGCGTCGCGGCCGGTGAGCATCTTGCCGTTGAGCAACACAGTCTCGCCCGGCTTCCAGCTCTGCACGTCTTCCGGGGTGAGGGTGTCGAGGTTAACGCGGCGTGCACTCGGGCCGGCTTCCCAGACGATTTCCGGGTAAGCGGACAGGTCCGGCGCTTCA
>Ga0070748_1001643_pt1 | contig 10390 bp, 13 predicted proteins | sample VirMetDEL_Nov_12_FD_77015 | JGI IMG/M metagenome (GOLD analysis project Ga0070748, IMG submission 77015) | Aqueous microbial communities from the Delaware River and Bay under freshwater to marine salinity gradient to study organic matter... | ecosystem: Environmental > Aquatic > Marine > Coastal...
CGACTATTATTAAAAGAATACAAATACATAAACAAAAAAACATATGAGCTTATCAACAAAAATCATGGACGAAATGAAAATCGCTATGAGAGCTAAAGATACTGTTGCACTAGAAGCTTTAAGAGCTATTAAATCGGAGATTTTGTTAGCGCAAACAGCTTCCGGTTCTAAAGAAGAAATTTCAGAAGACGACGAAGTTAAATTACTACAAAGACTAGTGAAAACTCGTAAAGAAAGCGCTAGAATTTTTACAGAACAAAATCGTATGGATTTAGTAGAGCCAGAATTAGCTCAGGTTGCTGTTATAGAGAAGTTTTTACCAGCTCAATTGAGCGAAGCTGAGATAGAGGCTGTAATTGCAAAAATAATTGCGGAGACAGGTGCTTCTGGTATTGCATCAATGGGTAAAGTGATGGGCTTAGCTTCTGCTCAACTAGGAGGAACGGCTGAAGGAAAAACAATTTCTTCAATTGTAAAAAAACTTTTAGTTTAATAAGATACTCATAAGGCAAATAGTCTTTTTTTTGAAGCTATTTACCTTATAATGGCTGCGTAGTTCAACTGGATAGAATATCAGATTTCGACTCTGAGGGTTGCAGGTTCGAACCCTGTCGCGGCCACATTAACATTATAATCGCGATAAATTTGTTAAAATCACTTTAGCAAGTTTGTCGCTTTTTTTATAAAGAGCTTTTTAAGTAAGAATTTCAGAAAATCTAATATGAATGTACTTCAATTATTTATAATTTCCGGTTTGGCTATTTTTTTACTAGTTCTGGCTTTGAAAATAGTTGTAGAACCTTTTTATGTGCTGGTTTTCAATAAACCTTTATATGTACATTGGTATCCTTATTCTAGAAAACTTACTACAAATCAACAGAAGATACTTCATGATGAGTTTGTTTTCTACCGTAAGTTAAATGCTAGTAGGAAGCAGTATTTTGAGCATAGAGTAGCTACATTTATTGTAAAATATCCTTTTTATGGTAAAGATGGCTTTGTTGTTACTGATCAAAGCAAGGTACTCATTGCGGCTACTTTTGTAATGCTAACATTTGGCATGCGCTACTATTTAATTGACGTATTTAATAAGATTATTGTTTATCCTCAATCTTATTTTTCGACTATAAATCAAGAATATCATAAAGGGGAGTTCAACCCTCGACTAAAAACCTTAGTTTTTTCATGGCAAGATTTTCAAAAAGGTTTCTCTAATACTAGTGATAATCTTAATCTCGGTTTGCATGAGTTTTCACATGCTTTACACTTTCATGGATTGAAAAGTAGAGATCAAAGCAGTATTGTCTTTGCTGATGCTTATGTTAAATTAAAGGAATACCTTAAACGTCCAGAAGTTGTGAAACAACTAATTGCATCTTCGTATTTTAGAATCTATGCTTTCACAAACCAGATTGAGTTTGTAGCAGTTGTTTTAGAACACTTTTTTGAGACAAGTTCCACTTTTAAACAGGAATTTCCAGAGCTGTACAATATTGTAAAAAGCATGATTAATTTTAATGAATCAGATATGCATACGTAAATGTATTTAAGTGTATTCTTGCATTTAACCGTAAGTTGGGTTTTAAAATATTGATTAGGTATTGTTTGGTTATATTTTTGGATATTTAATTGTAAATTGAAGGTAAATTAAAAAGAAAGTGATTATGAAACAAAATGTGCCTGTATCTACGATAATGTCAAAGAATATAATTAAATTAAACCTTTCAGATCATTTGACTAAAGCTGAGAAATTGTTTAAAGAGCACAAGATTAGACACATCCCAGTAATTAATAAAGAGGAGATTGTGGGCTTGCTAAGCTACACTGATTTGTTGAGGGTGTCTTATGCAGACGCGGCAGACAGCGATGAGGAAAATGTAGAATCTGTAGTTTTTAACATGTTTAGTCTAGCGCAAGTCATGGTGAAGGAAGTGGTTGTCATCAATCCAGAAACTACTATTAAAGAAGCGGCTGAAATACTGTCTAAAAATGAATTCCATGCTTTGCCTGTCTGTAAAGACAAGGTGTTGATAGGGATTGTTACTACTACAGATTTGATTAAATATTTGATTGATCAGTTTTAAATGGGAATGAACTCTTAAGCTGTTGTCAAGGTGTAATAAAATAGCTGACGGTTTGAAACGAGCAAAAAAAATCCCAACTAAATTTATTAGTCAGGATTTTAAGAATTGATTTTATTTTGAATAATTATTCTTCAGTCAAAGTTGTTTTCTTGGCAAATTTAAGGAGTACAGGTAGTAAAGTGATTACCACTAAGGCAATAACAATTAACTCAATATGTTCTTTCAGGTTGATGTTATACTTTTCAAGTAAAAAACCATATAAATAGTGCCCAGCAAAAATTAAAGTAAATGACCATAGGAAAGAACTCACCACATTAAAAAACATGAATTTCTTTTTATCCATGGTAACAATACCTGCAACTATCGGGGCAAAAGTTCTAAATATCGGTAGAAATCTAGCAAATATAATTGCTCTCCCGCCGTGTCGTTCGAAGAAATCTTTTGATTGAACCAAGTATTTTTTCTTAAACCAAAAGGTGTCTTTTTTATTATATAAATAATATCCGCTTTTAGATCCGAACCAATATCCTACAATATTACCTAAGATTCCAGACAGCGCGACCATTGTGGATAGTAACACTACGTTAATAAAATCACTTTCTATAAACAGTACATTTTCTATCAACTCACGGTTGTAAATTCCTGCTAGGAAAAGCAGACTGTCACCAGGTAGAAAAAAACCTGCGAATAGCCCAGTCTCAGCAAATACAATGAATAATACGATATATATCCCTAGTTTAATACCATTCACATCAAAGTGAATATAAAAAAGTGGGTCAATTAAATTTTTCCAATCAAAACTGTTCATTCTAAGGTGGTTTTATGCTAAAATATTTTGTGCGTGAAAGTAAGTATTATTTATATCAAGAACAATTTATTGATTCCTTTTAAATTTTAATTAACTATTGCGACTATTTAGTTGTAACCAAATAAAAATGGGTTTCTTAATTTCAATAGCAGAAGTGTGAAAAAAGAAACCCTAAAGTTGAACTTTAGGGCTACTTAATTTATTCTCTTTCATACAAGCAACAACTGTGTAGACCCGCGTAGTCTTTATCTGTAGCTTTCACTGTTTTTGTATCATGTCCCACTTTGGCAACTGCTTTTTCAACATTTAATAGTGTTGTTTTTTCTTCGTTTACAATCAGTTGTAGTTCGTGACTGTCTACATCCCATATTGCTGATTTTACTCCAGAGACGTTGAAAGCTGCCTTTTCTATTCTTTTCTTACACTGCTCACAATTTCCGTTTACTGCTACGGTATAACGAGCATTCTTGTTTTTCTTTTCTTGTGCTTGTGTGTTCCAACCTAGAAATACTAGGAGAATTAATACTATTGAATTTTTCATATTGTTAATTTTTAATAGATTATTTAATTTTAAATCGTAGTCCCGCGTAATACATTTGCCCAAAAATAGGAGCATAAACTATAGAAGCATCAAAATTAGAGCCAAAAGGATTATCAGCTCCTAGAATTGCTTTTTCTTGTTTGTAGTTTCCAATGTTTTCTCCACCAATGTAGATTTCAAATGTAGAAGAAAAAACACGTGTTATTTGTGTGTTCATAACTGCAAAAGAAGGAGAGAATTCAGGCATACGATCGGCTTCTGGATTTGATGCTGTATTGGGTAACTGTTGCTTTCCTAACACATTCAAGGTGTAATCTAATTTCCACTGTTTGTTTTTTGCTGTTGCAGTTGTCTCGTAACCTAAATTTCCAAAGAAACGGTGCTTAGCTTGTAACGGAATTTGATAGGTACTGCTTTGATAATCAGTTTTGACATCGTAGTATTTGTAAGCAGTCCGCAGATTCAAATTAGTTGCTAGCTCGTAGTTAAATTCGATTTGTAAACTATTGGCAATCGATTTTCCGTTTAAATTATAGAAGGCTACTTCTTGAGGGCCCTTAAATAAATCAACAACTGCTTGATTCTTAAAATCGGTTCGGTAAAAATCAAAACCAATGTCTCCGCTTCTATTAAATAAGTAAAAACCTTGCATGAAACTCATGCCGTAATTCCAAGCGATCTCAGGTCTTAAGCCATAAGTTTTTCCATCAGTATCTAAAATCGAAAAACTTCTATTACTTGCGAAAAGCTGTTGGTTTTCGGCAAAAATATTGGCGCTTCGTTTCCCTCTACCTGCTGAGAATCGAAAAACACCCTTAGCCCAGGGATTGTATCTTGCGTGTAATCTTGGAGTAATAAAAGTACCTAAGCGATTATGATTATCTATGCGGCCTCCTAATACAAGACTAAAATTGTTAGTGTTGTCATAGGTGTACTCAAAGAATGCTCCTACAGAATTATCAATTCTGCTATAATCAGTAGTGTTGACGAATTCTGAGTAGTTGTCATAGGCGAAGTTAAGTCCGGTGGCAAATTTGTTTCTAGTATTACTAATTATAGAATTAAAGATCAAATTAGAATAATAACTTTTTTGGTTAATATCATATTGTTTTAAACCAAAGTAAGAATCTTGTTTATGACTGTTAAAAGCATTTTGAAAACCGATGCTTTGGTAGGGCATTTCAGGAAAAACATATCCCAACTTTGTAGAAACATCAATGCGTTCTGTATTTATTTCAGATCCCCATAAGTTGGTCGTTCCTCGATCTCTTTCTGGGTCAAAGTCTACTTCTCCAGCTTGTTTTTTATCATTCATATAGCGCAAATTCACAAAACTTACCCAGCCTTTTTGCGCATCAGTGTACTGCCAGCGATTAAGAATGTTGATTTGTTTAGCTAGTGGGTTGTCTAAGAAACCATCATCATTCATGTCGTTTTTCGCAATACGGCTGTTCCCGTGGACAAACAAACTACTTGCCCATTTTTCTGAGATTTTCTTGTTAAAATGCGTGTTTACCTCAAATCGAGAATCTGTTGAGCCGTATACATTCAAGAAAAATGGAATATCACTTATAGGTTTAATTAATTCGGTATTTATTTGGCCTGAAATGCTTTCATAGCCATTTACCACAGAACCAGCTCCTTTAGTAATTTGAATACTCTCTACCCATGTTCCCGGTGTGAAGGATAAGCCGTAAGCCTGTGAAGCACCTCGAACTGATGGGATGTTTTCTTCTGTAATCATTAAATAAGGACTAGTTAGTCCTAGCATTTTGATTTGTTTAGTTCCTGTTAATGCATCTGAAAAACTAACATCGATAGAAGGATTTGTTTCGAAGCTTTCTGCTAAGTTGCAACAAGCTGCTTTGAGAAGCTCTTTACTAGTTAACGTGGTGGTGTTAGAAGTTAAAGTGTATGATTTTTTGATGCTTTTACGAGCTGTTTTGACTTTTATTTCCTGTAAAGTATCTTGCGAATAGGTGTTAAAAGAACAAAAAGACAACAATAAAAGTACTGTAATTTGTTTTTTCATCGAGTAATTATAATGTTTTAAATAGTGATTAGGATTGTCAAAAGACAATCTGCTCTTGTAAAAAAAACAAAGTAATTAGGCGTAAAAAATGTATTGTTTGTATAGCTTGAAAAAAGGTGGGGCATTAGCGTCACAAAAGTAAGTTGCGCTGCTTTCTTTTTTAAAGACTAATTTTTTTGAAGGAATTATTAAATTGTGCTGAGGAAGTATAAAGGCAGAATTGGTTTCTAATGAAAATGTTTTGATGATAGAAAGATCAACTTTCTTCTGTGTTAAAACAATTTTGTTTTTACAACAGCTATCTTTTTTCTCAATTACAATTCCGCAACAACTTTTCTCAACTTGCTGAACTGTTTTTATAGTTTCAACAGTTACAGAGGAAATCTGGTCACCACAATAATGTACATTAAATGCCAGTCCTAAGTTGGAAACCAACAGGAAAAATGACAAAAATAAACTAATGTGCTTTTTAGACTTCATTGTGCAAAATTAAACAATTATTATAATTTATGAGTTAAAAAACGGTTCTAAAAATCAAATTTCAAATTCCTGACCCATTAAAGGGATGGTGCAATCAAATCCATAATGCTCATTAATTTTAATTCTAAGTTCGTCAGCGGGCTGATTTTCGCCATGCACTAGAAATACTTTTTGAGGTTTATTCTCTAATTCTGAAAGCCAGTTTAATAAGTCTTTTTGGTCTCCATGCGCAGATAAACCTTGGATCTCTAAAATGGTAGCTTTCACAGGATAGTACTTTCCATGAATTTTGATCTCTTTGGCGCCTTCTAGTATTTTTCGACCGCGGGTACCTTCTGCTTGGTAGCCCACAATAATGACCGTTGTTTCTGGAAGTGTAATAAAATGCTCTAGATAACTCAGTACTCTACCACCTGTAATCATTCCGCTAGCAGCAATTACAACTTTTGGTTTTTTATCGTATATAGCATCGATTGTATCCTGATAATCTGTAATCATAGTAAACATTTTGCTCATTTTTATACAGTCATCTAACGATAATTTATGCCATTTTTGATTATTGATAAAAATTTCAAAAGCATTTATTCCCATTGGAGAATCAATTATATAAGGAATATCTGGAATCTTTTTTTCGGTCTTTAGTTGCCATAATAAGTACATGATACTCTGTGCTCTTTCTACTGCAAAGCTTGGAATTATGGTAGTGCCGCCTTTGTGAAACGTGTTGTTGATATACATTTCTAATTCAAGTTTAGCATCTGCATCTGGATGCAAGCGATTGCCATAGGTGCTTTCTAAAAACACATAATCTGCTTTTTTAGGTTTTGTGGGGGGAAACATCAATACATCATTATCTCGACCAATATCACCAGAAAAAATTAATGTTTTTCCCTCAGCATTTACTTCGATGCTACAAGCACCTATGATATGTCCTGCGGTTGTAAAAGATGCTGAAATTTCGGCATCCAGTGCTATAGATTCGTAGGTTTTGATAATCCTAAAATGGGAAAAAACTTTCTCAGCTTGTTCAACTGTATATAGTGGTTCGGCAATAGAATGTTTAGAATATTTGCCTTCGTTGGCTTTTTTTGCATCTTCCTCTTGGATTTTGGCACTATCGAGTAATATTAATTTCGTTATAGCAGCTGTGGGACTGGTGCAGTATATTTTACCTTTAAAACCTTGATTTACTAATCTAGGGAGCCAGCCACAATGATCTAAATGACCGTGCGTTAATAATACAAAATCAATAGTTGAAGGAATAATGGGTAGGGGTTGCCAGTTGAGTTCTCTCAAAGGTTTTATGCCTTGAAATAAACCACAATCGATTAGTATTCGAATTCCTTTACTCTCTATTAAAGTTTTAGAACCTGTGACTGTGCCTGCTCCGCCAATAAATTTAATTTTCATAATACCTTTTTTTAGAGTTCAAAATTTAAAAGGAACTGCTTTAATAACATTTGCACAGTTCAACAACTTCTTTCATGACTTTTTTAATTCGATTAGCGCTAAGCCCAATTCGTTCTAAAGGCTCGGAATAGTTTGCTAATTCTTTTGCTAAGATTACATCTGAAAATAATAGCTTGTCTTTTTCGGCATGAGAAAGTGTTGTTAAACACGTTACCGGGTACAAACAATCTACATCATTCTTAATTTTTAAGCTGTTATTTGCTGGATAATCCCAGCTTAATAATTTCATTCCTGTGCACTGTGCAAAGTCGATAGCATCACTGGTAAAGCGATTGTTAGTAGCAATCCAACACTGAGTCACGAGATCTTTTTTAGAGAAAATTTTATGATGACGGCCTTGAATATCATTGTATCTAGAATAAATATATAAAGGAACCTTTACATCTGATGCGGCTTCTCTTCCCGCATGAAATTTGCATTCGATCATAGAGATAATGTCGTCTTTTTGAACTAAAACATCAATCTCATGAGACACGCATTTACCTTGTAGGGTAAGGTTTGTTACGGTTTGATGTCCTTCTTCTGCAAAAAGGCGGGCTATGTACTTTTCGAAAAAAAAACCTGCAGGTCCAAGTAGCTGTAACGCTGATCTTAGATTGTATCGAGCGGCATGTGAATTAGCTTCTTTTTTTAGTAAACTAAAAGCTTTCTTATAAATCTGTTTTGTAGATATGCCTTCATAAATTTCCTTGCTAATTTGGTGTAATATATCCTCAACGATCGCTAAGCTGGCGCCTGATTTTAATAATGACTTCTTGAGTTTTTCAGGTTCAAAATCAACGATATCTCCAGAATGTTTAACTATTTTCATTACGTATAATTAATTGATTTGCAGTGTTTTGATAATCAATTTAAAGATAGGTAAAAAAAACTTACTTATTTAATTTTTGGTAGTAAAAAGCCGGTATAAATAACAATGCAAATAGGGGTTGAATAAGGAAACGCCTTACGTAAAAAAGAACTAATTTATTAGTATCACCATAAAAATGGATAATAGTGTAGAAGTAGAAAATTAAGATTAAAAATAAAAACAAGTACAGTACAGATGCAAATTTTATCATTGCTTTATCCTTAAATAAAATGTAAATTAAACCTAAAGACAACACCATATTTAACGAATACCTAAAAAGTAATCCTAGAAATAGCTTAAAAGGATTGTAAGTGGGGAGCGGTAAGTCTTTAAAATCGCTTTTAAAATAATTGAGAAAGGGATCGTAAAACAAACTGCTTTCATAAAAACGAACTAACGCAAATAATACAGCAAATAAGAATACAAAAGCAATTTTAATTCTATGTTTGAACAGCTTTTTTAGCATAAGATGAGAATTTATTAATCCATATAATCCATAATAAAAAGACAACTCCATAGATAAATAGAGGAAACAAGGCGTCATGTAGAATATGACTTTGATTCGGGTACTTATACAGTAAGATTACTAATAAAGCAATCCTAAAAACATTCAGTATATATATAACTAGGCTTCCGCCAAAAATAAATAGGAGTGTAGTTTTTAATTTTCCTGAAAAGGCAACGATAAAAGCGATAAATAAAATAATGACACTTATGGCATTACAGCCTTCTATGACTCGGGCAATATATCTTTGTTTATATATTAGTATAATATAGGGTTCTAATTCCTTTTTCTCAATATTAGCACCGTTACTAATGGTGTTCAAAAAAAGCGCTGTGTTTTTTGATACTGCTTGGGTAATACCATCTACTGTGTTCTCTGAAAATCCATCCAAGTAAAGTTGGTAAAATAAGGTTAGCACAATATACGTCAAAAAAAACTTTGACAGAAATAATAAAAAAGGCTTGTATCGAAAAAGATATTCTCTCAAAATATAATTTTTAACAAATTTATGTAATTTATAATAGGGACTTTAAATACTTTTGTATAAAAATTTTAAAACATGACATTTCAGGATTTACAACCTCAAGTAACGACAATCACTACAGCTGTTTCGCTATCAAGAGATGAAAAGCTTCAAGCAATTTGTCAGTTGCTTAATGAGAATATAGAGTATTATAATTGGGTTGGTTTTTATTTTGCCAATCATGACACACAAACCTTACATTTAGGGCCGTATGTGGGTGCTGAAACAGATCATACTGTAATACCTTTTGGGAAAGGGATATGTGGACAAGTAGCGGTTTCTAATGATAATTTTGTGGTACCCGATGTGGCTGCTCAAGATAATTATATCGCTTGTAGTTTTACCGTGAAGTCAGAAATTGTTGTGCCTTTATTTGTAAATGGGCAAAATATAGGTCAAATAGATATTGATAGTCATGTGATTGATCCGTTTACAGAAGAAGACGAACGCTTTTTAGAGTTTGTAAATGAAGAAGTTGCGAAGTTGTATTAAGATTGAAAATAATTTACAATTCATAATTCATATTTGATAATTATTAATTACTTTTGCACCCGTCTTACAATAGATGTGGGACATACATAAAAATCATTAAACAAATATTGGAATGTATTTAACTAAAGAGATTAAAGAAGAAATCTTCGCACAACACGGAGAGAAAACAAACACTGGAAAAGCTGAAGCGCAAATCGCTTTATTTACTTTCAGAATTAGCCACTTAACTGAGCACTTGAAAAAAAATCGTCATGATTATAACACTGAGCGTTCATTAGTATTACTAGTAGGTAAAAGAAGATCTTTGTTAGACTACTTGAAAAAGAAAGAAATTAACAGATATCGTGAGATTATCAAAGTATTGAATATCAGAAAATAATCAATATATAAAGAGGCGCGAGAGTGCCTCTTTTTGTTTTTTACAGAATAATAAAAAAAGTTTGGTTTTTCATTGGGTTTTAGGCATTAACTACGCAAACAACAACTACAACACAACTAGAACCCATGTTTAACTAATAAAGTAAATTTATGATTCCACAATTATTTGTAGAAAGTATCGATTTAGGTGATGGCAGAAACATCACAATCGAGACAGGTCGTTTAGC
>Ga0070748_1001644_pt1 | contig 10386 bp, 11 predicted proteins | sample VirMetDEL_Nov_12_FD_77015 | JGI IMG/M metagenome (GOLD analysis project Ga0070748, IMG submission 77015) | Aqueous microbial communities from the Delaware River and Bay under freshwater to marine salinity gradient to study organic matter... | ecosystem: Environmental > Aquatic > Marine > Coastal...
GGAGTTGCGTCATGTTTAACGCTTGGGAAAAAATATCGATAGTATTACGTAAGGAATGGCGAGACTGCTTGCGTGATAAAAAGAGCTTGCGCATGGTGTTTTTAATGCCGGTATATTTTGTCGTGGTATTTGTTGCTTCATCATTATTTATCATTCATATGAGCAATCAGTCGCGGGCAACAATTCAGGACCCTATTCAGTTGGCGGTGATGGGCGCAAGTGAATTGCCTCAGCTTATTGATTGGTTGGAAGAGCGCGGTGTAAAGGTGGAGGCTGTGGGCGATGATGCTTATCGCCAAGTTGAGCAGGGTAAATTAGGCTATGCGCTTATTATTCCAGAGGATGCTAGCGAAAAATTTGCGACAGGTGAGTCTATCGAGTTGGCTTTAGTTTTTGATGCAACTAATAACAAGATTCAAGGCAGTTTGAATTTTGTTCGCCAACAAATTTGGGGTTGGAATGGTCGTATGGGTAGCCTAAGAGTGCTGGCTCGCGGCATTGCGCCAGGTATTGTGAATCCGGTGCTTATTCGTGACTTAAATGTTGCCAGTGATGAAAAAATGGGATTTTTTGTCATGGCAAGTTTACCCATGTTATTAATCTTAACGGCATTTATGGGGAGTGTAGGGTTTAGTGCGGATATGACAGCAGGTGAGCGCGAACGGCGTTCACTTGAGTCCCTGTTAATTACACCAATAAGCTCTGCTATGTTGTTACTGGGAAAATGGTTGACGAGTTTTTCGCTCACGCTGTTGGTGTTGTTAGTTGAGCTGAGTTTATTCGCGGTCGCTTTTGCCTATGTGCCATTCGATGAACTGGGGCTGCGTGTGAATGTAACGCCTTTGGATCTGGTTGGTGTATTTGTCGTTCTTGCGTCATTGGCCCTTATGGCAACTAGCTTACAATTTTTAATTTCAATTTTCGCACGCAGTTTTAAAGATGCGCAAACCTACATGGGTTTGATGGTATTTATTCCTATGGTTCCGTTGTTTTATACCATGTTTAATCCGAGTGCGTATTTTGAATGGTTTCGCTGGGTACCAGTGTTAAGTCATCAAGTCATAATTAAAGAGCTATTACTGGGCGGCGATTCAGCGCCAATTAATTATGTTTATATATGGCTGGTGTCATTGGCCTGTGCTGCCTTGATGTTGGTGTATACAGCCAAGCAATTGCGTAAACCTAAAATTGTTTATGGCATCTAGATTGATAATTGCCAACCTAGATGCTCTGTTATGTATCTAGGCTTGGGGCGGCTGGGTGGCAATGAAATGGTTGTAGCCCAGCGCATTTTGATAGAGTTTTTCTAGATTTTCAAATTCAGAAAAGTCTAATTGCTGGCGAAATTTTGCCCAGCCCATAAAGCACGCTAAGCGTAATTGCGCATCATTAAAAAGTCTGTCCTGCGGTAGAGCTAGCGGCGAAAAATCAAGTTGATTGAGTTCAGCTAAGGTGGATTGAATTCGCGCGGCTTGTCGTTGCAGGTAAGGTATTTGTGTTGTATCAACGCCATCACGTCCTATAAAAAATAGATTTACGGTGGCGTCCATCGCAGTGCTCACAAGGCAGAAGTTGTCTAGCTCTTTTACATTCGCACAAAAAGTTTGACCAGATTTTTCGCGCAGATATTTAATAATAGAGCATGAGTCCGTTAGAAATACATCCTCATCTTGTAAAAATGGCACCCGCTGTGTTGGCGATAGCTGTGCGCTGACCAAGGTGTCGGTTTCGATAAAATCACACTTGAGTTGTGTTTCCAGCAGCGCTATGCGGCAGTGGCGCACAAAGGGGGACGTATAACTACCATAAAGTTTCATTGTGAATTCCTTGGAGGTATTGACGGTTATTAAATATAGAACGGGTGCTTATATTCTATAGGGGTATTAAAACGTTGGAATAGTTTAATGTCTGCTGTCAAAAAAAATTGATATATCAATAGGGTTTTGGACAGCAACTTCAGATGGCGCCAGAATAGGCGCAGTGTATCGTCAAATAGAATCATTGAATGGCTCAACTGAAAAATACTTGTCGTGAATAAAGGTTGAGCCGTGGCTTGTTGCCGGTAGCTCGGCTGTGGGGCATCGCTCTTCATCGATGTGATATCTCACTGTTGTGTTGGGCCGAGAGTGTATTAGATGTTATCCGTATTTTGGTGTTATTGATTTCATGAAAGTATTGGAGGCAGTGAAATGCGTACTTTAACCAGCAATTTGCATCATATCTCTCCCGGCGCAACATCGCCTTCACTTTCTGAACGCTTACACTATTTAGAGAATGATAAACGTGGCGTGCAACGTGCGGTGCCTGTGGATGTAGGGCGATACCTTAATGAAGCGCAATTGCTAGCGCTGCAGAGTTTAGAGGGGTTTGGGTGGCAGTTGGCATTCGTGCGTCGGCCTTTATTTATGGAGCCGGTAGTTGTGGTGCATCACCCCGACCATTCACAGTACGCGCTGTTAGAAGATGATGGGGCAGTTAACCAAAAGGCGAAAATAGGTTTGCGTGCTTAGGTTTTGTATCAGAAGAAAGGTGTATTTATGTCAGCTCACCGCCTATCTGTTGTTCTCTGATGATATGCGTAGATTTAATATGGTAGTTCAGTTGTGATTCAGTTGTCGGCTCCTAGTATCGATCCATGACTAGAGGAGTTGTTATTATGAATCGCATATCGCTTTTTTCGCTTTTAATGGCTTGTTGGTTTGGTTTGTCGGCTTGTGGTGGCGAAAGTGTCGCGCTGCAACCAGACCCTTATGAGAATTACGTTCCTACCTTGCGCGCGTTCGATATGATTGACTCCTATCAAACTGACACCGCAATACCACAACATCCTCCCCTTGCTTTAAGCCCCTATATTGATTATGGATATTTCGAGGTTTTTTGGAGAGTAAATAGTCTGGAGGATTACAGCGTTACTCTTAGTATTAATGACCGTCCTGATTTTAATGGCGCTATAGTTGTTCACTCGGAAGTTTGCGGGGCTGGCCGTTGGTGCGATCAGCGCGGAAATCTTCTGTGTGAATATACGACCGACTTCTACATGTCTTGCGATAATTCATCCAGTGAGGCGGATATAGCCCCTTTGTTCACAGGGCATTTTCCAGAACCTCTTTATCTGTTGATGGAGGTTTGCGACTTGGACTCGAATTATTGTGAATATGATTATCACCCTGTTGCCATGGAGTAATTTGCAGTTCGTGTTTAGCTGTGTAAGTTGGCTGGATATCTCCACCTGAAGGCGTCATGCTGCACGCTTTTATTGTGTTGTGAATGTGCATGAATGATCTAGCTTTTTACTGGCTCGCAGTGCCAATGGTAATTTTAGTGGGTATGTCTAAGGGCGGCTTTGGTGGAGGCTTTGGCACGCTTGCCGTACCTTTGCTTTCATTGATGATCGATCCTCGTTTGGCTGCAGCGGTTATGTTGCCGATACTTTGCGGCATGGATGCGGTGAGCTTGTGGAGTTTTCGTGGTACTTGGGATAAGTTAAATTTAAAGATTTTATTGCCTGGCGCGCTCTTAGGAACCTTAGCGGGTGCGCTTACCTTTCAGCTGACGAATGCAGATGCGGTGCGAGTGATTGTTGGGTTTTTATCAATTTACTTTGTTTTGCACTATCTCTGGGGGCGCCAGTTTCTAGTAAGCCTACGTCGGCGCCAAGCTAGCCCTGTAGCGGGAACTTTTTGGGGCGCCGTAGCAGGCTATGTTAGTTATATTGCACATGCAGGCGGTCCGCCGATTGCCATCTACTTGTTGCCGCAACAATTGCCAAAATCTGTTTTTGCTGGCACCACCATTTTGTTTTTTTCCATTATCAATTTTATAAAACTCATCCCTTATGTATGGCTGGGCCAGATTAGTGCCAGCTCCTTTAAAATTTCATTGATACTTTTGCCACTAGCCCCTTTGGGGGTTTTACTTGGTGTTTATTTGCATAAGCGGGTATCAGACCAAATATTTTATTGGTTGAGTTACGGTTTTTTATTTTTGGCGGGAATGAAGCTTAGTTATGAAGGTGTAGCGGGTTTGCTGGCGACTTAATGGTCGGATTGAGGCAGGATGCTTACGTTTCTTTAGGTGCTAGTGCGTTGAGGGTATCGTTTAGGCGAATAATACCTGATTCCACTATGCGGGCGGTGATGCCACCGTGGCCGCGTACTGCGTTGTATCCACCGGGCCCGAAGGTGCTTTCCATGGCGGAGCAAGGATCGGCTAGGCCTGTGTACTCTAATATGGCTGTGCCTATGCGAAAGTGCTTATGTTTGAGTGCAAGGAGATTGATGCCACTAACGGCAATATTACGGCGTAATAATTCAGGTGTAATATTGGCTCGACCTAAAAGCTCGGCCATTACCGCAAAGTGTTCCCATTGAATGAGCGTGACATGACGTTTACCGCTGCTGCTTTTGTAACGATCACCCATTAAGCCGCAATCACGGCGTGCCTCGACCGCATCTACAATGTGCATTGGCGATTTCTCTGCTTTACCGCTCGCTAATTTGTGATGTGGCGGGCGTACCCCAATCCAGCGTACTTGGCCAGTTTGGGGTAAGCAATTTAATAAGGACTCTAATGTTTGGCTCATAACTTTTTGGTGTTATTGAATTGGATTCGTTTTAACTAGTTGATATTGCCTTGCTGAATAGAATTAGTTTGGCTGACATTGCTAGGAGTTATGTTGTTGGGTTCCATTTCTTCTTTATTCTCAATACCTTCCTCATTTATTTCATTGTCAGCAAGTGCAGTATTGAGTTCTGCAGATATAGGCAGCTGGCAGTGCTCAATAACTTTATCATTCGCCTTGTCAGACTTGCCCAGCTCTTGCTGCTGTTTCCAAAAACGACATTCAACACTGTGCTCTTTGGCAAGCTGACGTTTTTTGAATTCTTCGAGATTTTCTTTTTCTGCTAGCATTCTGGCGCGCCGCTCTTGCGCTTCGCGGTAGAAGTCAGGCGCTGGGGCACTAGTTTCTGGCGGGGAATCAATTGCAGGTGTTGGTGCGCTCTCTGTTGTGGCGGTGAGGGGCGCTGCTGATTTGGGGTTGAAACCGAGTGTAACAATGGCTACAAGTGATATTGCGGCAATGCTACCAGCGCCAATCCATAGTTTATGTTTTAAGAAAAACTTCATTGTAAAACTCCCTTAGTTGCCTTGCTCTTCTACTCAGTTCGCATTTATTTTGCGACACATTGTACAAAGTTAATGCTAAAAGCCAAGCAGTTTCGCTATGTCCTTATTTAACCTTCCAATAGGGGATTAGTTTTCCCTCCATACATGCTCTCACCTCATTATCTAATGTGTTATTGGGCTTTATGCAGTCTTTAACCCTTTTTACCTGAGTGTAAACTACTTTTTCTGTTGGGTTTATGAGCTCTGTCTCCATGGTTCGAGCATCTCGACAGGCGTTGTCTTTAAATGCTCTATTTTCTGGTGAAGGTTTTTTATTCTGTTCGGCTATCCAAAAGTTACAGGTTTTTATCAATTGTTGTAGTTGTGGGTTTGATAATTTACTTTTGTACTGCTTTTCGGAGCGATATTTTGTTTTTTTATATTGAGTGCTGCCAGACGCGACACGTATTTTTTCACCATCACCATTAAGTCTTTTGCATTGCTGTGATGCATCTTGATGTAATTTTAGTCGTTTTTTCCAATTGCTTATTTGGTGGGCGCTACCACCATTGCGCATTTGCCGCTCAAGGTTATTAATTGCGGTGCTGTGGTGGCTGCAGTCTTGGGCACTAGCGCTAGCGGCAAAAATAAAGAGAATGAGGGCTGGTACTATTTTCATGACAAATTCCTTATGTCGTTTTCTGTTGTGGGGGGCTCGCTCTTCATGGCTGTGTTGCAGTGTATATTAGTTGCTGAGGCGAGGGTTGGGCGGGGGATTGATCGTTGAGTCGTTTAATGGTTATTGAAATTGACAGCTCTAAAAGCCTCGGCAGGCGAGGCTTTTAGAGTTGTTGGTACTTAGTTAATCGTAATGGTTTGTGAGGTAAGGCGTGGCCCTAGTATCGTGGGTGTTGTTACAACAATATTGAACGATCCGGCTGGCCGCTCAGTGTCGCTAGTTGCCTTGATGGTAACGCCTATCCACTGACCATTGTCAGATGCAGGAAATGGTCCCTTGTAGCTTAGTCCGGCGGTAGCATTGCTGAGGTTGCCAGAATCTATAGCGATGGTGCTACCAGCTCCTATGCCGTGGCCATTAATGTCGGCAAGTAAAAATGAAGTGCTAGTTAAACTGGGTTTGAAGCCAAGGGGCAGGGACGTAGCGACGAAAGGAAATGAACCATTTCTAAGAAGTATATCTCGGCTGGTCATGATGAGATTCATGTCGCGGCGAATGGTGATTTGCTCTGTGGAGCAATTGCCTGAAGTCTTGTCGGCTGCAGAGCAGAGTATGCCGTTATAAATTCCGTTGCCTGCTGAGTAGGCGTTGTCAGGTACTTTTGGTGTGAAATCTATAAACTCTTCATCATTGTCGTGAATGTTGTTTTCATTTTTATCTAAATAAGCTTCAGATAAGTCATCACAAGGAATTGTGCCGGAGTTGGCTGGCGTTTCGCCAGATAGTGCCGGTACATTTGGCGCGCAATTGCCGCCGGCACTTTGATTGCGGAAAATGTCTTTATCTTTTTCGTAATAACCTGAGCCGTCGGCATCAATAAAGCTTTCATTGCCAATTGCCGTGGCGAGAACTTTTACGCGCCCCGCGCGTTCAATAACGCAGGCAGAGTAATCATCAACCCAACTTCCATCAGTCTTAACGCATAGTCTGCGATCTACACTTTCGTTGTTGCTGTTGCGATTGGGTCTAGGGTTTTGACTTATCCATTTTACGGTACACGCGCCTTCTGCATCGGTAGTGCAGCCGGAGCCAATTGACCCGCCTTCAGTGGTGAAGGCAATGGCAGTGTTAACAGGTGGAGGGTTGTTAAATGCATCTGCGAGACGAACTGTCAGTATTGATTCAACACCTTGTATGTCCCAGCCAATAGGATGGGTATCGGTTGCGGCGAGTGACATACTGTCTTGGTCTGGGATACCGGTCGAAACAATCAATTGGCTTGAGGTGGTAGATATGCCGGTATCGTGCGCTATAGCAGTCACCCGCACAGAAGTGTGAATCGTGCCCGCTTGTACTGTTGTAGTAGCAAAGCCATTCTTATCAGTCTTGGTGGTGTTATTAGCTAGTTTGAGGCCGCCTACTGAGGTGCTTAGTGTGAAATCTACGTCAACGCCTTTTATTGGCGCGCCTGAGCTGCCAACGACCTTAAAGCGAACGAGCGAGGTTTCTGCGCCGCCAGTGCCTTTGAGGCTGATAAGGTTGGGGTTTGCATCGGCAAAAGTTACAGACTGAACTGTGTCAGGCTCTACGGTCAATACCAGCTGTGCGTTGACGACCTTGTCATCAATGGAGGCGCTGGCAGTGACTTGATCGCTGCCAACACAGCCATTGGCGGTGTATAAAATGGATGCTTCGCCATTATCAGCGCTGACTTTATTGGTCAATGTTGTGCCGACGCTGAGGATAGCTTCACCTGCGGCAATACATGGAGAGTTGAAGGTTATCCCAACGGGTGTTGTCACCAATGTCTTTGAGTCGCTTACAACGTTTATAGTGAGAATTGTCGTGCCGCCGGCGGAGAGGGTTCCGCTGGTAATGTTAGTGGCGATAACACCTTCAACAAAATTGTCGCCATAACCCTTACCTAGCTTTTTAGGTGAAGTGGAGTCGACACTGCTGAAAGCGGCGGAGGTGTCAGCTGCTTTTGATGAAGCTGCTAGTGAGCTTGCTATAGCCGCAACAGAGGAACTTGGGGGATTAAGAAGCGATGTGTCCGCTCCGCCGCAGGCGGTGATCATTACGCTGATTAATGACGCACCTAATATCTGTGTAATTTGAGTTTTCATGGTTTCTTCCTAAGTTACCTTTCTGCCCCTGCTGGGATGCGTGCACTGGGGATCTAAAACTGACTTTATGTTCGAATATCAATGATATAAACGGGATAAAGAAGCCTTGCTAAGGCATTGACCTTATTAGAACTTATCGCCACAGCTTACGTTAGCGTATATCCGCCCAATGATAAAGTGCCTATTGGACAAAAAAGCAACTAGTTTGAGGGTAACCTTACATATTTGTGCGGTGGCTGGCAACTTGCCTGTAGGTATACTGCAGAAGATAAGCTAATTTGCTGGCTGGTTTTGAGTGGGCGCGCACATCTATTTCGCTGTGATGTGTTGCTAGCCGTTATAATCGCCATCTTCTATTTATTCACTTCTGGTTGGATTTCAGCATGTCTTTGCCTGTACTCGTTTTAAAGTCACAAGCCGATCGCCGTTTAAAGCTCGGTCACCTTTGGATTTTCAGCAATGAAGTCGATACCGACAAGTCTCCTCTGAAGATGTTTTCTATGGGGCAGCAGGCTTTGGTGACGACTCAGGCGGGCAAGCCTTTGGGGATCGCCTTAATGAATCCTAATGGATTGATCTGTGGGCGTGTAATTAACCGCGACGAAAGTCATCCGCTCACTAAATCATTATTGGTGCATCGCATTAAGCAGTCTTTAGCGTTGCGGGAGTTGACCTTTACTGAGCCTTATTATCGTTTGGTCTACGGCGATGCGGATTTATTGCCCGGCTTGGTGGTGGATCGATTTGGTGATTATTTGGTCGTGCAAATTGCTGGCGCCGGCATGGAACTGGTTAAAGATGAGATCGTTGAGGCTTTGGTGCAAGTCATCAAGCCCCGCGGAGTACTGCTTGCCAATGAGCACAGTTCGCGCGTATTGGAGGGTTTACCTGAGTATACGCAAGTGGCTTATGGTGAGGTGCCTGAATCAGTTGAGTTAATTGAAAACGGTGCGCGTTTTCTTGCGCCAGTGCAGAGTGGCCAGAAAACTGGTTGGTTTTATGATCACCGCGTCAATCGTGCGCAGTTGCAGCAATATGTGAAAGGAAAGCGCGTACTGGATGTGTTTTCTTATATAGGCGGTTGGGGTGTCGAGGCGGCCGTGGCGGGTGCGCGCGAAGTTATTTGTCTTGATGCATCGGAGTCGGCGTTGGCGGGTGTGGCGATAAATGCTGAATTAAATGGCGTAGCAGATCGCGTGCAAACCCTGCATGGCAAGGCGATTGATGCGTTGAAACAGTTGATTGCAGCTGATGAGCGTTTTGATGTGGTGGTGCTGGATCCGCCTGCATTTATTAAAAAGCGCAAAGACCAAAAGGCGGGCGAAGCTGCTTATCGCCACATAAATGAGCTGGGTATGCGCTTGCTCGGACGCGATGGCATTTTGGTGTCGGCGTCTTGCTCTATGCATTTAGGTAAAGATACCTTGGTGGAAATAGTGCGTGCGGCGGGGCGTCACTTAGATCGCCATGTGCAAATTATTGGGCAGGGTGGTCAGGGGCCGGATCATCCAGTGCACCCAGCTATTCCAGAAACTGATTATCTCAAGGCAGTATTTGCGCGTGTTTATTTGCCCTAGGTAAATTGTATTTTGAGGCAGAAAAGAAAAACTGCTTGTGAGTTCCGCCCTATAAAAGCACTCAATTTTTGTGTGCTTTTATAGGCTCGTCGTATTTATTAATCACGCAGGCTGATAACGCTCCAGTTACGTTCGCGTGCAATAGCCTCTAGGCGCGCATCAGGGTCTACTGCTATTGGATTCTCTATGCCTTCTAGCAGCGGTAAATCATTGATGGAATCGCTGTAAAAATACGCACCTGCTAAGGTTTGCTTGTTAGTTGCGAGCCATTCCTGCAATCGAGTTACCTTGCCGGCCTGAAAGCAGGGCGTCCCCACAAAGCCACCTGAAAATTGCCCATCAATAATCTCGGGATCGGTTGCCAATAAGTCGTCGACGCCCAAAAGTTGCCCAATCGGTCGAGTTACGAAACCATTGGTGGCGGTAATAATTAGTAAAAAATGACCTTGTGCGCGGTGATGTGCGAGCAGGGCTGCCGCTTTGGGTAGCAGCATAGGGTTAATGTAAGTTGCCATGAACTCGCGGTGCAGTTGCTCAAGTGTTTCCATGGGGTGCTGAGTTAATGGTGCTAACGAGAATTTGAGGTAGGCGCGAATATCAAGTGTGCCCTCTTTGTAGGCCTCGTAGAATTGATCGTTGGCATGGCGATAGAGCTCCGCATCGACCAGTTTTTTAGCGACGAGAAATTCGCCCCAGCTGTGGTCGCTATCACCTGCGATGAGGGTGTTGTCGAGATCAAAAATTGCCAGAGTCACAGTTTACCTTCTTGGTATTGATGTTCGGATTCGGGGAGTTCAGTGGCGCTAGGATACCCATTGCCTTGCTGCGGCTCAATGCGTAAGCACGAATAGGGTTTTTCGGTAGCGTTTAAGGTTTGGCGTAACATCTGCGTGAAACA
>Ga0070748_1001645_pt1 | contig 10380 bp, 19 predicted proteins | sample VirMetDEL_Nov_12_FD_77015 | JGI IMG/M metagenome (GOLD analysis project Ga0070748, IMG submission 77015) | Aqueous microbial communities from the Delaware River and Bay under freshwater to marine salinity gradient to study organic matter... | ecosystem: Environmental > Aquatic > Marine > Coastal...
AACTAAGATTGTGATTATATCATTAATAGTATCCTCAGCTAACGCAATACCAGATTGTAATAGCGATAAACACTTATTAATCATAACTTCCTTAGAATAACCCTTAATAACCTTAAATGTTACTTTAAGATTAGGTACCTTTAACATTTCATTAGGTATGTACATTTCATCATTAAATTCACTACCATACGTAGAAACATAATGTTTTATTTGCTCAATTAATAATGTAGCCCTATCGGATTCTATAATAGTATTCCATGATTTATGAAATGTTTTATTTAAATCAAGACCATTTAGTAAATTCTTACGATAATATTCAATAATATCATCTTGCGCCCAGACAGCGCTTGGTTCGATGATATACCCAGTTTCTGATGTATATGGTACATCATTAGATTCCTTCGCAATTACTGCATTAAATAATTCTAGAGTTTTCATAAGTTAAAATTTATAAGTGAGATGTATTAAAAGCCAAATTTTTGTATAGGAACATCTTTTACCTAAAATGTTATGGTGAGTAGTATTCGTGCAGTGAGGACATAAGTCCCCATTATTAAGTTATAGGAACTACCGTTACCAAAATATTATAAAAAAAAATAAGTGAGAAGTATATTGCTTATAGTTATCATAGTTGTATAGGAACTTCCTTTACTTATTTTATTATCATTTAAAAGAACTGAGACAAAGATACTACCTTTTTTATTAAAAACCAATTAATTTAGAAATTATTTTAAAAATTTCTGTAACTTCGTTTTATGCATAGGTGTAAGATACTGACTAGTATAGATATCATCCGTTTCCAAGAATTCATGCATTTCAGCACATATCTCATCGACATCCATATCGTTTAACTTATCTGAATCACTATATACTATTGAATAGACTAAACCATCATCTATTATAATAAATAGGTAGTCATAAATTGATTTATTACGTTTACTAATATCTTTTGGATGTAATATCATGGACCATGTATTATTGGGGTATTTTTCATTTAGGATACCCAATACAGCGTCTATCTTAAGTCGTACTAATGGAGTCATATCAACATGGTTTGGGTATTTAATCATTTTATTATGAATTATATTATTATTTATATTAATAGGGTTATTTACGATAATCAACATTAATACCACAAGATTTACATTGGTCATCTATCTCGGATTGTATGAATTTACACCAACCAACATACTCATCTGGAAATTCTTTATCCATATCACCTTGTAGTTGTGTAGGTATGTCGCTACATTTAATCCTAGAATAAAATGGACACGGGATTACCTCACTAGACACATCATATTGTTTATCACTCTTTGATGAATAACAGTATGGCCCATTTGGTATTTTATCTCTCATGGTAAGCTTCTATACTATCTAATCGACAGTCAGTAGTTTCAATAAATGTAGTCACCTCTATAAAACAATCGTTTTGTAATGAATCCATACTATGCATTGAATTTATTCTTGTTATATGATGCGATACAACTCGATTTGTAAGTCTTAGGTCACTTTGTACCATTAGTATACCACACCAGATTATCGCGAGACTTAGTGGATACCCCATTTCTAGAACACCACTAATTAACCAAATGAACTCTTCTTTAATTTTTTTCATCCACCAAAAATTTTTGTAACTTTACTTTTTTAACATAATCATTTTCATTAATCGCGTAAGTTATATTATTAATCATAGTATCAATGTCAGTATCTAATATGTTCCGTAATGGGGTTGAGTTTAATACAGTAGCGTTACCGCCGCAATATATCGTATAAACTAAGGTTGAGCTTGTTATTGCTACACTTACTGAGTGACCATCTAGTATCCCACACAAACCTGTATTTATTAATGTGATTACCTTTTCTAATGAGTCTAACATGATGTTTATATCATTATATTTTATTAATATATCATCCATTGGTAAATCATCAGGATTAAATGGCTGTTCATCGGCATCAGTAATATCATTTTCGTTCATACCAACAAATATACTATAAATTACATTATAAACCAAAAAAAGATATGGGTTTTCTATCTTTCTAAAAATTTAATTAATTTTTTTTGTGTTATATTATCTCGATATAAGTCAATACTTAAACTAATGTTACCGATACTTAAGTCAATCATCGACCAAGAAACTGTATCACGAAATAATGAACACCCATTCGAGTTACTAACCGCTAAAAATACTGAGTAATCATCAAAAAGACTTACGTCGTAATGAAGGTCTAAATCAGAGTGATTAGTCATTAATTCATCAAGTTTAGTATGTAATATTGTCACACCCATCATTATTTAAATAAGTTTCTGGTGTTATTTACACCGATTTGGTTTGCAATTTTTTTTAACATACTACGTTTATCTTTATCAGAACCACCAATATACCTCTCCATTAATTTAACGATACCTTCTTCCTTCTCTCTACCCATTTTAATCTTATAGTCGACAATATCAGCCATAGACATAAAGAAATAACCACTAATTGATGTTGCATCATTTAAGATGGTGTTAGTATCTCTAACACTAATATCAGCATATGGTCCACCTGCCTTAGCTGGTACCCATTCATTAAATGCCTCAATTGAATTATCTTTGGTTGGGCGGTAGATTCCACCTTCATTATACTCAGCTTCAAGGCCAGCATTAATCCAATCTATCTTATTTGGTATTACAATATCTAAATCACCTATAGGTGCTTGGATACCTAAAAAATTCAATATATCTGGGTAGAAATGTAATCGACCAGAACCTGCGATGAAATACTTACGCTCATTAGGTGATATACCAAACTTTCTGAATATAACATCATTAGCCTTAGCAATCAAATCAATCAATCTAGGCGAATTATCTTCAGTCAATAACGAATCTTCTTCTAGAGTTTTCCAGAATTCGTTAGCTATATTACGATTATGATAAATTTCAAATAATTTCATCTTATTCCTTTTCAGATAAATACATCTTCCTCCAACTAATATAGTGATTATTTAATAATAAACCTAATTAATCTTTAATAAACTCCGCTAACTTACTTATCTTTTCGTAACGTACTATCACTTCGAGAACCCTAAGCACTATCGGTATAGTGTAACCAAATCCATCAGCATTAATTCTATGATAGTCATCTGGTGTGCAGTCTAAATAATATAGGCACTCACCACACTCGGATGGTGTTAAACCCCTAGTATATACATCATATTGCTTATCGGTATTTAGCGACATAAGGTCTAGTCTCTCACAGTACTCGATATCACCACTACCAGATTCGTTAGTACTAGCCCACTTTACTTTAAACACATCACTCATCTAAAAATACTTTAAGTTTTTCTATTATTATCTCTTCAGGGTAGTCCTTATTATCCCAATAATAAGGACATTGTGATATATTTTCCCTAATTACCAGATACGATTGATAAGTACCCGATGGTGCCGTATATCGATGACAACTACTCTTACGCTCACACCAATCTCCATTACATTTACTAATATCTGACATATAAAAAGTTTTTAAAATATTCATTAACTTTCACACCCTAACTCTTTAAATATGTTAGTCACTATATCGTTAACTTCGTGACAATCAAATAATTTATCCACGTACCGATAATGTGTATCACTAGTCGTATGTATAATAACATTTTTACCTGATGTGAAAGTAGGTTGTATCATTATAGCCATTCGTTGATATATCTTTAGCTGTAGCGAGTAATGATAATAATTCAAATCCAAAAGTGATGAGCATGGACCTGTCATATGCTTTTCGAACTGAGTGGTAATATCGATACTAGCATTAGTCTTATAATCTAATACATAGATAATACCTTTATTAAATAAGAATATATCAGCTAAACCACCTAATTTCATATCGTGATTCCACACCATACATTCTGGTATCACAATTACATCATCTATGGTTACGTTTGCAATATTCTTACCCTCAATGTATTCATACCAAACACCTTCAAACTCATACCCACCAGCGTCATAAATATCTTGCTCTCGTTTATCATGCTCGATGGTACCCTCAGTAACTGCTCTAAGATTAATCTCCTTCCAATCATTCAATAAGTATTCTTTCTTATCCATGATTAATTTATGTAATGACGGTTCCAACATCCTAATCTCATCCAAACCATTTAATATGTTATCGAAACCACCGTATTCTGACTTTAATTCTTTATAATTTTGATTACCTAGATTTAATATCGCAGCTCGTTTAGTATAATCACTTACAATTTGTTTAAATAAGTCTGGCTTAGCTTTTTGGAACCTTTTTATACTACTATGTAAATTGTCATAACCAGCAACTTGTTTTTCCAATAACATATACTTTTCTTCACCAACACTTTCTAAAAGACATGTCTTAATTGATTGATTCAATACAGCATCCTTAGAATAAGCGGGTAATCGCCTAGCTTCCATGTCAACCAATGATAGGCCATTAGGTTTTCCTAATATTTCATTATATTTATCTGAACCAAAAAAATCGATAACACAATCTTTTATTGCCTTATTTGTTGCAACCCGAACATCATCGAAATGTTCGTGATAATTACCTAATAATGTTGTAATACCAGTATATCTAACGCCATCAGCATTATGGTATGTATGTTCAGCTTCACTAAACTTAATTCCACCAACATCTGTTAGGTCAATTGACCTGTCTTGTATAATTTCTTTACCCATATAATCTTATTTTAAATTCCACCGCCGATATCAAAAACACCCAATTTTAATATCACAATATTTGCATGATTAAACTCCATTTCCCTATGGTAAGTTGCATAGTATTCATCATATTCATTAGTACTAGGTTCTGGCCTATTAATAAATATATTTCTACATCGTTCGGTAATAGATTTAATATGCGTCATAGCAATATCATAATCATCGAATATACCATGTTTAAATATTACCCTATCTTCGTATGACCCCGACGACGATTCAACTAAATATAATTCATTTTTCATCTAAAAATTCAGTTAATTTATTTTTAATATACCTACTTTTAATCTTATCTACCTCACTAGTAGATTTCACCACCCAAGAAGAGAATGCTGACATTGACTCAACCTCAATAATTGATTGATGCATGTTACTAACATCACCATCCGATTGAAACGTTAGTATTAGTGAATCATTTCCATACGCAAGAATAGCCTTAATCTTGATTACATTCATTATGTCACTAGTAATACCTATATTACTAGTGGTCGTACCACTACATGAACCAAAACTAATCGGTGTTGTTGTTGTTATATTATTCATATCATTTTTTCTTTTTATTTTTCCATGGGGCATCAAATTCACCAGCCATGATACAACCATACGGTAATATTCTATCAACTACATCACCTAAATTAAATTCAGTCATTTGCTTTTGCACCTCAATTGCATTTTTATATGCTGAAGGTAATTCAGATACATCAATTCTATTAGAGAAGAATCTCACGTCTAATCCTTTGGTTTCTTCAGCAAATACTTCATCATTAGTCATACCTAACTTAGTTTTCTTATGTGCTGTTCTACTAGTATTCCTACCAGCACCATGTGGTGCGAACCCTAAGTTATTTGCGTTAGTTTCACCTCTAACTATTAACACTGGCTCAGCCATATTTAATGGGATTAATCGTAAACCATCGCAACTATCAGGTACGAATGCATCATCTAATGGTGTAGCACCTTTAGCGTGATAAAAATTATCATCATCATCTTTAAAGACAAAATTATGTTCATTCCAAAATCTATCTTTGATTGATGTACCAATACCCTCGATTACCGCATCATGTAGTGTGGTATGATTTAATTTAGTCCATTCTCTAATAATTTGTAATGCAGACCAATAATCTTTACCGTCGACAGTATCATATGGTATCCAAGAATTTCGTTTTAATGTCTCTGGCGATAATTTAATTCGGTATGTTTCGGCCACTTTCATACCCTTTTTATAAAGATGCGCACCAAAACCTCTACTACCGTGATGCGTTACCATCATAGTATCTCCCGTTTTTTCTGAAACACCGACGAATAAAAAGTGATTACCATCACCTTGCGTACCTAAATGACTTTTAGCTAAATTAACGCTCTTAACATCATTTAAAAATCGATTATCTAATATCTTATTCTCTAACTCTATTGGTAGGTTAGAATACTCCTCTCTACCTCCTGGACCGAAATGAGTTACACTATGTGCCATATCTAACACCACCTTAGGGTCTGTGGACCCAAAATTGGTTACCATAACTGAACAACATATATCAGCAGAATGCATTGCTGGGTGAATCGCATTTTTAGTTTTAACAACGCCACCCACAGGTATCTGACCTTTCTCACCAGTTGGGCAAGCATCTGGCATCACCGCACCCGTAAGTACGGTTGGCGTCCTCATTAGTATATCCATGGTACTAAAGACGTCATTCGTGTTATAAATCTCATCTTCGGTATACGCATTAATATTCTTATGATACGCAATAGGCTCTTCTTTTAACCCAATCTTTGGGGCCACTATTGGCTCCACCGATTTAAGATAATTAAATAATTCATCACCAACTAAGTCATTAGTATTCGCATATAATATTGCATCGGAGAACCATTTATTTGGTGTGAACCCTAGATTGATTAACGTAAGTCCAGTTATCTTATTTTTCATCATCAATATGTTTTTTAAACATTTCCTCCATTTCATCTTGGCTGTAAGACCATTTCATATGATATTGTGCATCACTTATTAATAAGTGTAATAAACCTTTACCTTTTATATATTCAACTGAACCATCTATAGCATCATGTATGGGTAGACCACCTTTACATGAATAGTAGATAAATTTAATGAAGGCAATTACATAATACAAACGTCGCCAACTCTTTTCAATCAAACTAGTGTCTTGATATCGTTCATCGGATTTATCAATCAATGCCGAATGTATTGCAAGGCAGTTAGCTATTATCGCCATGAACACCCCAATGGTACCTAAACCAATATTTGAGATAATCGTCGCCACTATTAACATAGTAATAAATCTATTTTCGTTCGGGAAAAATACCATAATTTAATTATTTAATTATTTATTGTTATATTATAAAAATACGTTATTATATTGGGATATCCAAATATTTCATAAAAAAATACCCTCATTACTGAAGGTATCTTCCTATAACATTATCTTTCGATATAGATTACCTATTCGTAATATATATAATCCACTTTTTAATGTCATTTTATGATATGGAATATATGAATTAGTTGACTTATATACAAGTTCAGCGTTCAAATTATATAGTTCAAACCCTTGTAAAATATGAGTACCATCAACACGAGTATTGGTCGTTAAATCACTATACTCATAATACCCATCAATATCAAGTATCTTTAATCTAAAGTAATTAATTGGTTTTGAGTTGGTGACCTTGAATGTATATATATTCATATCATCACTATTACCCACAGCAGCTACGGAACCCACCTCAGTAAAATATAGTCCATCATTACTTTTCTCAATAATAAACTCCATTGTATTAACCTCCGAGGCAGTAACCCAAGTTAAAACATTATCTTCATTAATATTAAAATTAACCAATTCGACTGGTAATGTAGTCAAACCACTACACCACGCACCAAATTTATAAACATTAAAATATGGGTCCATATTCGCATCACCAATATTATTTAATGTAGCGTCAACGGTAATATCGTTTAACCAAGAACCGTTCTTACAGAATTCACCAGGACTGACTATATTAATTTTATTAGTAAACGAACCATTAGCTAATATAGTTCCTTTATTATGTATCAGCGAAATCGTATTTGGGTCACCCCCATGTGTTACGACCGAACCATTAAAACCCCAAAATCCACCATCTTCAACTTGCAATACCATACCAGTTGGTATAGTACCTGATTGATAAACTACACCACCTGTCCCAACAATAACTTTAAATGGATTTATCGAGAGATAATTACCAAATGCTAAATTAAATGGACTAGTTAGTGGATAGTACGATGGGTTCGCCCAATTATGGTGAATTTCAACGGTATCAGTGGTAGTTGGCGTACACCCACAATTAATACCACCCAACGTTAGTGACCACGTATTATGCGTAGAACTATGTGAATAAAGGTAGTTCTGACCAACACTAAGATTAGTTAATATAACTACAAATAAAATAAACATTAAATTTTTCATATATTCTTTTTTTTTATAAATATTACGATACTTTAATCCATTGGATAAAATGCGATTTAGTACTATAATTCCCAGCAATAAATGTTCTTGTAGTTAAAACTATTTGTAATGCCATTGGTAATTCAACCAATAACTTATCATACCTAGCTTGGATTTCATCATCCAGAATGAAGCTGATGGTATCATTTGGGTCTATTATTACTCTAGGTCCATCTAAAATTAACTGCATTTGGGCGTATACATGACCCTCTCCGAATGGCTTACCCTCAACCAATGATGGTAGGACTGGTGTATCACCTTCTTTAGCGAATAAGTCAAAATCCCAATTCAGATTATCAATTAGTTTAAGGTGGTCGTCCGTTAATGTAAATTTAATTAATGCCATATTTTTAGTTATTACGTTTATTATTATTATTATTATTATCAGCTAACATACCCTTTAACATTAATTCCGCAGAATCGGGATTAGTGGCTAGTGGTATATTATGAACATCACATATTCTCAGTAGCATTGAAACATCTACATCGTGTGGGTGTCGACCTAATGGGTCTCTAAAGAAGAAAACCATTTTTACCTTTCCTTCAACAATTCTTGATGCGATTTGTGCGTCGCCACCCATAGGTCCTGAAACATAGCGCTTTACATTAAACCCTGCTCGCTCAATATGCTTTCCAGTTGTATTGGTCGTCATTATTTCTAATCCTAGCGATTCAATGATATCTTTGTTTCGTAAAACAAAAGCAACCATATCAGCTTTCTTACCATCATGTGCGATAAATGCTATTCTATCTTTAATCATATCTTTATTTTAAGATTATAAAACGTAGTTAATCCATCGATAACTAATAATAAATTATAATGCCTACGCTTGATAATTAAATCCTCTTCCTGTTCATATAATGTTAATAATCTAAGACCAATATAGGTCACAATATCACTAGCAATCTTACGCTTAGTTATCTTAAGCATTGCGTTTAAACCTCTATCCATCTATCTTTTTTATTTTATCTCTAATCACCGCTGCCTCCTCATATAATTCATCATCAATTAACTTATCTAACTCCGACTTTAATTCATCGATGGTTTTTGGTTCGGGAAATGTAATATTATCTTCGATACTAGAATCCAAATTCATTGCAATCACCATATCATTAATATTAATAAATGGGGTTAACATCTCATCCGTATTAAATGTCGTTAATGCATCAGTTAAATAAGCATCTAAATCAGATATTTCATCTTTATCTAGATTATTAAGCATATCTAATAATCGTTTTATTACATCCTCGATAGATTCGCCATCTTCAGGATTAAACATATTTTCAAAATCCATATTATTCATTTATGTCACAAATATACCTTATTTTTTATATTATTCAAAGCTTTTCCTTTAATAATTTCACAATTATATTATATTATAATATATGGGATTTGTATATTTAATTGAGTCTATTGATGCTGGGACGTATAAGATTGGTATCACTAAAAACGACCCTAATAAGCGTTTAAAACAGTTATCAACAGGTAATGATAGTCCACTGATATTAGTTAGTACCTTTAAAACCGATAACTATCGAAAATTAGAGAGCTGGTTACATCGAAAATATTCAGATAAAAGACTGAATGGTGAGTGGTTTATGTTATCGGAAGAAGATATTAATAGTTTCACAGCTACATGCCACTCAATTAAAGAAACGATAACTATACTACTTAAAGAAAACGATTTTTTTAACTAAAAAAACCTAATATATGTTTTATCTTTCTTAATTACTTTTATCCCACTTTGATTGGTCAATACAATTACCTGAGTAGGTCTATCCAGTGACTCATATAATACACCTAACTGATTCATATTAATCCCCGATGTGTCGGTGACTATAGTAGAACTACTATCCGACATATTAAATAAATAACCACTATCATTAAATGTTATAACTGAATAGTCTGAGAATTGAGAGTTTGGTAGTATGAAACTATATACTCGTCTATCCACACAATCTAACGTAAATAACCGTTTAGTTAGGTGGTGGAAATGAGTTTTGGTTGCGTATCGATACGTTAACCCCAATCCATCGTATACTTCAATAGTATCAGTGGTAAACTTTAAATTCTGACTATATCCACCAATAGTCGCCAATAATAAGATAAATAATAATTTTTTCATATTTTTTTTATTAAATTTTTTAGTTAAATTATAATGC
>Ga0070748_1001649_pt1 | contig 10374 bp, 3 predicted proteins | sample VirMetDEL_Nov_12_FD_77015 | JGI IMG/M metagenome (GOLD analysis project Ga0070748, IMG submission 77015) | Aqueous microbial communities from the Delaware River and Bay under freshwater to marine salinity gradient to study organic matter... | ecosystem: Environmental > Aquatic > Marine > Coastal ...
ATAATGAGTAGGATAAATGAATTAGGAACATTCTATAGAACTACAGCTAGTCAGACAGTGGTATCAGACAGAGTAGATATTAAACTGGATAGTTCTAAGGTAGGTTTTGACACAATTAAGCATGTAACTATTTTTAATCAAAGTTTATTTATTAATACAGGTACAACACAGTCTAAACTATTAGTTAATACAGCATTTGATTTAACATCTGCTAGATTGACAGAGGTAAGTTCTTATTCATTGGGAGAGAACCAACCACTACCAGTTGAGAATGGTCTATATTTCACAGTAGACGATGGTAGTTTTACTAGTGTTATTAACTATAAATCAGCAGGTGGAGATACCTTTGATACAGAGGATTTAACTAGACATTGCCCTACATACATAGAGGGTACAGTTGATAGGATGGTATATGCTAAGAATATGGCTGTAGTAAGTATAGTTGAAGACCAGCGTGTACTATATATTCAGAACAGTTTTAGAAGAGGTGGCGAATTGCTGCAGAACTCTTGGCACAAGTGGACACTACCTTATGATCTAAAACATATTCATTTTTTCAATGATGAGTTAAAGATAATTATGTCAACAATTGGTGGCTATGGATATGCCTCTGGTACAACACATACAGATCAAGTGCTTAATTTCTCCGATACATCAATGTTCACAGTGAATGATGAGGTAACAGTGAGAGAAAGTGAGCAGACAGCTAATGCTGATTTTACATCTACTATAGCTAGTATAGTGCCAAACGTATCTATTACATTAAATGCTGCATCAGGATATTCATTCTCAGATGCTGTATTGGTTGATAATTTACAGACATTTACTATTATGTCAAAGTATAATTTGAAGCCACAAAACGTAACAGTAGCTGCATCAGGTTCTAATAATATTAACTGGACACCATATTTAGATATGTATACACTGGATAAAACCTTGATAGATAACTTTATAGAGTTTATTGGTATAGATATTAGAAATGGTATAAGCTATGCTAATGTTGTCACAGCGCACCTATCGACACTTGTTGACCAGATTGTTCTCTCAGCAGAAACAACGGAAACATACTCACTAGTTAGTGCAGTATATTATTGGAGAGTCACTGGTAACTTAAATGAAATTGTATTCAATGATGGTGCAGTTATTTCATTTGGTAATAACAACCTGACAGAATATGACATAGGTGGATACAGATACTATAAAGGTGCTGAACAGACAACAGCCTATGACTATGGTGTGTACAGAGCGACAATAACAGCTAGTAGTTTTTATACTAATAATATACTTTATGGTGTGCCATTTGAGGCAAGTGTGACACTAAGTGAAATCATAGCAAGACAAGAGACACCAAATGGTCCAGTAGTGATGAATTATGCAAACCTTATGCTTAGAAGAATGAGATTGTTCTTGGCTAAGTCAGGTCCATTTAGAGTATCAGTTGATTTTGATAACAGAAGAGATTACACAATAGTATTCAATGGTGAGAGATTAGGAGTAAAGGTATTAGGTACTGCGTCAGCAGAAGACTTTACGTTTCAATTTCCTGCTAATGGTAAATCAGATGTAATGACAATTACAATAACAACAGACAGTTCAACACCATTCAATCTTTTATCGACAGAATGGCAAGGACAATTAATAACTAAGGGTAGGAACATATAGTTCCTGCCTTTTAATAAGGAGGGACTATGGCACTATTTATGGCGGCTATGGCAGTAGGCTCGTTACTGAGTGCAAACAGCGCACGTAACAGCCAGATGAAAGCACAAGCTGCAGATGCCGAGTTACAGAGGGCTAGACTACAGAGTGCACGTACTAGGGGGAAAGATACTTTAAGTACTAATACAAGTAGAATGAGAAAGGCTACACAGAAGAGAGAGATAGCTATTGAGTCTAATAGAGTTCAAGCAGAATCTAAGTTTGATGAAACATTTGCAGGTTCCGGTATATCCGGTGCCTCTGTCAATGAATTAGATAGGGAGATAAACTCTTCTGTGGAGAAGAATAAGTATGAGAATATACAAGCACTAGATGACCAATTGTCAGATGCTAATAAATCATATGGAGATCAACTAGAAGATATTAACTCACAATCAAAAGGTATAAACACCACAGCACCAAGACAGGATGTGCTTGGAGACTTAACTAATGCAGCTAGTACAGCAGCTAGTTTTGGAAGTGCTGTGGGCGGTTTATCTAAATCAAAGAGTAAATTTGCGCAAGGTTTAAGTAGTTTTTTATCACTGTAACAGGAGGGTTATATGTCAAAATTTTATAAAGAAGTAGCTACTCCTGAGTCAGGGGGTAGACAAACGGTGTCACCCAGTGGTCCAACAGTAGATGCTAACGCAAGACAAGAAGCCACCAATAAGTCTAAAGGGCTTGGTGGTGCCATACAGGACTTATTAGGTGCCACAGTACAGGGTGCTAGAGCTGTAGGTGTATCACAAGAGGTAGATACTCAGGTCATGGAAAACCAGAATGGTAATCAAGCAGATGTTGATGCCTATTCAATTGGTTCCTTTGCACAGCAGGACTTACAGAGACACGCTGATGAACGTGGTGTTGAAGTATATAATATGTCGCCAGAAGAAATAGATGGAGTAATGGCATCAACTATGGGTAAATATATAGATGATAAGGGTTTATCAAAAAAAGAATATTTACCTATCATTAAGTCTAGATTAGCAGAAAGATTGAGAACTTTTACAGAGAAGCAAGCTAAAGCTAATGAGAAAACAAAGAAAGAAGTTGGGTATAAAAACATGACAAGTATCGTTGGGGAGCAGTTTTTAGATGTACCAACAGATGCTGTACCCGAATTTGTAAAGAGTATGCAAGAGAGATTAGATAGCACAGTTGGGTATGATCCGACTACTGGGAAAGCTAATGAGATTCTAGATACACATGATAATGCAAAGTTAAGGATGCTTGAATCATTTGTGAAAGCAGGTGTTAAGAGCCGTGATCCAATACTCATGGATAAACTATTAAATAAAGATATGAAAGAGTTTTTTAAAAGTGTACCTGATTATGATAATGCAGTAAACGTTATCAGACAGCAAGTACAATCTACTATTAATAAATTCAAACAAGTAAGTTTTGATACAGTAGAAGAGGAAGCTTATTCTGGTATAGATGCAGGAGCCTTTAAAACACAAGATGATCTAGATGCTTTCTTTAAACAAAAAGAAGATTCATTTAAAAATTTAGATGGTAAAGATAGAAGTGATGCCCCAGAGTCTAAGAAAATGTTTAAATTAAAGGCTGACCTAACTAAGGCTATGGATGAAGAGATAAGATTTCAAGATTTATATAAAAGTGTAAAGTCAGGAGACTTTAGTTCTGTAGAACGATCTGCTATGACAGAAAAACAGAAAGACAGTTTTAGAGCTAAGTACTTTTCAGTAGAGACAGGTATAACAGATATGACAAGTGATGGTATCATGACAGCACTTACAAGTGGTAGTGTAGACAATGAGTTCAAGAGTTTCCTAGAAACAGGAGCACCATTACCTAAAGCGTTCTCACTAGCTTTTGATGAGAAGCCAATTGCTGTAGGTAATGAATCACTACAAGATGCACAAGAGAAACAGGTTAATGCTTATATGCAAGCCAATGCTTTATCACAGGATACTGGCAACAGTATTACAGGTAATCTTAAGGCATCATCAGTAACTCGTATTTTACATACAGCTAATACTTTAAATAGTCTCAAGGAAGGTGTAATAACAAAGAAAGAGGCGCAGGATATTATAACAACATTCGGTAATGATTTAAAGAAGAATGTCAATAGTAGGGGTGTATATACATCTCAGGCTGCAGAGGAATCTATGACAGAAGAAAGAGAGAAACAAATAAGTGACTTTTCAACTGATGCTCCGTGGACAACCGATGATAATGCTTCTCCTGAGTATATAAAAGCAGATATACAGAATAATTATAATCTTATGATTGATGCAGGACATGAACCTGATGAGGCATGGGATAGAGCACAAGAGATGTTTGAGACTTCTCATAGACGCTTCGAGAATCCAGATGGAACAGAAGGTATATCACCTAGAGAATTTAAAAACTTCTCAGTTGAGGACATGGTTAATGTGGCTAAGTCACTTCCTGTTATACGGAATATTGAAAAGGCTAGAGGATCATTTGATAGTCTATTTTCTATAGAGGGATCATTATCTATTAATCCTGTAAGAAACTATAAGCAGAGTAAGCTAGTAGAGGTCAGCTATAATGGTAGACCAATAGCAGGTACACAGATGAGTGCAGATCAAATGAACAGTAATATAAACAATTATAAAGCTAGTTCCAGAACAAAGGTTGAAGAGACTTTTAAAGTAGAAAGAACTAAGAAAAAATCCTTTGACGATCTAATGAAAGAGACATCAAAGAAGAAAACAAGTAATAATAAATAACGGAGGTAGGTAATGGGTAGTAAGAAAACTAAAGCTCAGCAGTACCAGAAATGGTTACTGGAAGAGTTCCCTGATAAAGTACGTATAACTTCTACTGATAGAGGTAAAGGTAATCATAGTCATGGTAATGCTATAGATGTTGCAGGTATTGATAAATTAAAAACCAGTGATAGAAAAAAGGCACTAAAACATGCTATATCTTTAGGGCTAAGGGTAGGTGAAGAGTTACAAGGTAAGAAGGGTGTTGGAGGTTACTCTGGTGCACATTACCACTTCGATGCTACGGAAGGTGGCGTACATTTTAGAAGAGGTGGCGAAACAGGTCACGCATCTAGACGTAAGAGAAGTAAGACAGAGAATAAACTTAATGATGTATTTGTTAATGAGATGAATGCTCTTAAGAAAGAACTAGAGTCACCGGATGAAGTGGTGGCAGAAAGTGATGCTCCTTGGAAAGCGTTTCCATCAGAACTATTATTTGATGATGCAGCTACAACAACTAAGAAAGCAGAAGAACATAAAGATACTTTGGTACAAGAATCTCAGAGTACTGGTGGTAGAAGTTTTGTAGATACTGTAGGTGATATAGCCCAAGTAGAACCATCTGATAGATTCACAGGAAGAAATGTGGCAGCTATTTTAGATAATAACCTTGAGAACTATGTACCACAAATGAGGACTGATACACCTATGCTTGCTTCTGCAGGGGCTACACTGCCTCAAGAGATTCAAGAAGGTCAAGTAGAGGCACCAGAGAGACAGCCCATGAGTCCACAGGGAGCCTATAGAGAGCCTATAACAATAGAGGCTGAGACTATGCCTGTTACTGATTCAGGCGGTTCTGTACAAGACTTCAGCACTACAATGGGTGACATTGAGGATAACATTAAGAACTTTACGGTAGAAGGTATGGGGGATGATTTAGTAAATAACTTTGTTGATAGGAATGCTGTTGGGTTTATAACTCAAGGTATTATTAAACACTCAGTACTTAATAAAGATTTTGACCCTAACTTTAATGCTATCGAAGATGTGCTTTATCCTGAGTTAACTAAAAACTTAGATAGTGAAGACTTGGAAGAAGTATTAAAATATTCTGATAATAGGCATGATTTTATTATCAGTGCTACACTTGCTAATAAGAGAATGGCTAGAAAGTCTGAGATGGAACAGTATGCACAGAAGCACCCAGTGTTATCTGGTACAAATACTGTGGGAAATATCTTAACAGAGGGTGCTATATTTATGCCAGTATCTAGCCTTTCTGCAGCAGCACTTGGTGCTACTAGGATAAAGAAAGTATCTGACTTATATAAGGCATCGAGGGCTGCTAAGTTTGCAATAGGTGAGCTTATAGAGCAGGGTGGTCAAGAATTGATATGGTCACAGAATGCTAAAGACTATGAGTTTGATCCTTTATTATTTGCTACAGCTATTGGTGCAGGTGTTGGTCTAAAGACTATATTTGGAACAGCAGAGGCAGATGCTGCTTTCAGGCATTTATTACAGAATGAAAAAGGTTTCATTAATATTGTTGGTGATGAAGGCAAGAAGTTGGTAGATGAAGTAACTAGAAATGTGGGTACAGAGCAAGCTATTGCTATGGCTGAAAGCATTACTAAGAAGAAGACATTTACTGCTAACTCTTTGAGAAAGAACTTACAAGCCAAGAGAGCCTCTATGGTAAAAACTTTATCTAAAGTAAATACACAAATGAAATCAGCTAAGAAAGATAAACAACTAATGAAGAAATTAAGGGGAAGAAAGCAGAAGATAACTAGACAGCTAGATGGCTTTGATAAGAAGTTACCAACTGAGTTGGGGATGTTGGCTAAAGGGACACACCCTAAACTAACTGCTGCTATTAATCCTAAACTTAAAATAACAGAGATAGCTAAAGAATTAGGGATTGATCCTACTTTAGTTAATACACCTAAAAAGGCTAGACAGTTTCTAGGCTTAGATCAACCAAATGTAGACCCATCTTTTATAATTGAGGGTGAGAAAGCATATGGTACTGTGATGAGGAACCAATTAAGTGAGATGGCTGATAATGTAAGATTAAACAGTAATGAAACACTTAGGTATATGGCAGGAACTGATATAGTTAAAGGTATTGACAATATTCCATTAATAGGTAAATTACAGATAGGTGATAAGTTCAAAGCAATGGCTGAAACAGATGGTCCAATGTCTAGATTCCTTTTTAATAAAGGTAATTTAGTATCATCTGATAATCCATATGTATCTTCTTATTACAACTGGATGGCACCAGATGGAATGGGTAGGTCAGGTATGTCAAAGATAAGAGCTATTGAGTCACAACAGAAATATGCAAATATGTTTGGTGGTGATTTAATGCAGACATACCATACACATGGTGACAAATTGTACTCAGCTTTAGAAGGAGATGGTATCTCTAAAAAGGCAAAGGCATTTCTATCACCAGATAGTTATGAGAATACTGTAGAGCCTATATTCAAAGAGAGACTTTTGAGTGTAGATGGTACAGATTTCAGAGCCAAATACGGAGATGATATAGCTAACATAGCTGATGATTTCTATAATGATTTTAACTCTATAAACCAAAAGATAGTCAAGAGAGCTAAAGAGGTTGGTGTTGAGGGTGTAGATTTTGATGCTACTGATGGTTGGTTTCATAGATCATGGGATTTTAGAAAAGCCAGAGGTGTATCACAGGAAGACCTACAAGATACAGTATTTAGAGCTATGCGTAGTCACGCTGAGACACTGGGTGTAAAGTCTATAGATGATGTAGCTTTACTCAAACACGCTAAGAAGTTTTCTTATGGTTTAAGAAATGCTGATATGAGTACCATTGAGGGACTACAATCAGACCATATTAAACTACTAGGTAAACTATTAGATAAAGCAGAAGGTGTAGAGACAGGAGTTATCAAAGATGAATTAACTAGATTAAAGATGTTGAAAGCTAAAGCTGATGCAGGTGATCTAGCAAACAGAGTGCAGATGGATGTTTCACAGAGACTTCCTAATGGTCAAAGACTCTCTGATTTATTTGAGGATAATGTTATACAAACACAGAAAAGATATTCAGCTAGAATGTCTGGACGAATTGCAGCAGCAGAGCATGGTATTAAAAACTTAGATACTATGGATGAGTGGATTGCAGATGCAGTAGATTTTGAAGTAAAGAAACTTGCTAAACAAGGTGTTAAGAACCCTAAAGATAAGGTAAGTTTTATTAAAGAAGCTATGGTACAGGACTTAAATTCATTTAAGAATGGTGGTATGGTAGGACTTCATGATCTACCTGATGATACAGCCAATGATCTAATTAGATTAGTTAAGAAATATAACTATGCTAGATTGATGCAATATACAGGTATATCATCCATTGCAGAGGTAAGTGGAACATTTGTGGAAGCAGGTGTGTCAACTACTTTAGGTGAGATGGGTAGATATATGAGAGGACATCTTAATGATTTATTCTCAGATAATCCTGAAAAGTATGTAGATAGATTATATGATGAGTTACGAAGTATTACTGGTGTAGGTATGGAAGATTTCTCTTTCTCATCTAAAGGTATGTCTAAAGCAGCTCGTATAACAGAAGAGGGAACAACGCTGAACACTATAGAAAAAGGTGTTGATAGTTTAGGTAGATTAGCACATGGTCCATTTGCAGGTATAGAAACTGCAGGACGTAAGATTACTGCTAACTCTTTAGCTATTAAATGGGCTAATCATTTTACAGGTACAGAAAAAGGTGGGTTACTAAGTGCATTCTTCGGAAGCAACGGAGTGACAAATCGTGTTCTAGAGAACTCTGGTTTTGGTAATTTTGTAGATGGTAAGTTTGTTCCAAATAAAACATATAATAATATACAGAAGAGTATTAAACAATTTGCAAGCTTTGATAACAATAATAAACTAACAAAGCTTAACTTAGAAAAGTGGAATACAGAAACAGCCCAATCATTCGGTGATGCTATTCAAATGCAAGCTAATCATATTATGGTTAATCCAGACTCTACTACTATGGCACTATGGCAATCAACAACAGTTGGTCAAATCTTAAACCAATTTAGAACATTTACAATAAATGCTACTACTAAGGTTATGGGTCAGACATTTGCTAATGCAGCTATATCAAGCAGTAGGGGGGATCAATCTGAGATGATTAAGGCAGGACAAAAGATATTTTGGGGAACTTCACTGGGAGTACTAAGTGTCGCATTGAGGCAAGGTATTCAACGTGCAGGTGGAGACAAAGAAGTAGACTTATTTGATGAGGGCTTAATTAAAGCGGCAGCTATTGGTTTTAGTAGAAGTTCAGTTGCAGGGAACATACCTGCTATAGCTGACTCTATCAGTGGTATGTTTGGTATAGAGCCTATATTTGATAAGACAAGTTCTATGGGACGTTCTAAGAACTTCTTTAACCTAGCTACAACACCCACAGGTCAAGCTGTGTCAGGTGTGTATCAGAGTGTCGAGAAGGGAGTACAGGGTGACCTAAAAGGAGCAAGTATGAAACTACTTAAAGTATCACCACTATACAGACAGATTGGTGCACAACAGATTTTTAACTTTATAGACGATGAAAAATAACAAGGAGACTAAATATGGCAGCAACACCAGTACCTATCACAGGTGCTAATACTATTGTGGGGTATAATGTAAGTACCCCATTTACAATAACAGATAATTTTACATTCAGTTTTCCATACCTCTCTACAGCTGATTTTGAAATCGAGGTTAATACTGAAACAATATTAGATGCAGCAGATTATGAATTTACCACTGATTACTTAATTAATTTAACAACAGTAGGTAGAGATAAATTGAATGCACTATATGCTACAGGTACTATAGCTGTAGTCATAAGAAGAAGAACACAACTAACAACAAGACAGGTAGACTTTCAAGATGCCGCTACTCTTACAGCAGATGAATTAGATTTAAACTCTAATCAAGCTTTCTATCTTATTCAGGAGGTATATGATTCAGCTAATCTTAGTGCATCATTTAACCCTGTAGATGGTAACTTAGATATGGCTAATGTGGAATTGATTAATGTATCAGAGCCTACAGCCTTAACTTCTGCAGCTACACTGACGACAGTACTTGCTAACGCTGTGACACCTCTGTACACAACTGGTGACAAATATAGATCAGGACGTATGGTATTTAATGGTGCAGGTGATTTAATTAGAGCTAACAAAGACATCTTAGATGGTGCAGCTTTCTCAGCTCCTGCAGTATTAGTTGGTGCAGACTGGGATGATGTGCTTACGGCAGCTCAAGTAGCTCAGATTGCTACCTCTGTGCAGGACTTGATTGACCATGAGGCAGCAACGGTTGTTCATGGATTGACAGGTAATGTTGTTGGTGATTCTGATACTCAAACATTGACTAATAAGACACTAACATCTCCGGTTGTTAACACACCAACAGGTATTGTTAAAGGTGATGTAGGTCTTGGTAATGTTGATAATACATCAGATGCTACTAAAGATGCTGCAGCTACAACACTTACTAATAAGACTATCACTAGTCCTCTTGGTATCGTTAAAGCTGATGTTGGACTTACTAATGTCGATGATACCAGTGATGCCACAAAGAACGCAGCAGTAGCTACATTAACTAATAAGACATTTGATGATGATATTGTGATGCAAGAAATTGCAACACCATCTACTCCTGCAGCAGGTTATAAGGCTATCTATCCTAAGACGGATGGCAAGCTGTATACACTGGATGACACAGGTGCAGAAGCTGAGATTGGTGCAGGTGGGGGTGGCGCAGGTTCACCGACAACTATACACTTAATTAAGTCTGCTACAGATAGCGATACAGATTTTACTATTAAGTCAATTGATGACGTGCTCCCTGACTTTGCAGGTACGGATACTTTAGGTGCAACCTTTAGTGTACCTTCATCAGGTTCAGAAGCCCTGCTTTCAAA
>Ga0070748_1001650_pt1 | contig 10373 bp, 19 predicted proteins | sample VirMetDEL_Nov_12_FD_77015 | JGI IMG/M metagenome (GOLD analysis project Ga0070748, IMG submission 77015) | Aqueous microbial communities from the Delaware River and Bay under freshwater to marine salinity gradient to study organic matter... | ecosystem: Environmental > Aquatic > Marine > Coastal...
ATCGTGGTTACCTCTAATAAACACTATGTTTTCGTTGCGTTGTTTAAGGTTAATAAGATAATCAACAACCTCTGCTGATTCTCCCCAACCGTCTACGTAATCCCCAACAAAAACCAATTTATCACTGTTTTCATTGTACTCAGCTTTTTCTAAGACATCTGTCAAAGAGAGCAGGGCTCCGTGTATGTCACCGATACAAAGAGTTCTTTTATAAATTGTTCTCATAATTAATGTACATCTGCGTAGGTGTGCCCAAACTGAACATCTACTGTTATTTCTATATTTAACTTTAATAAGTCATTTACAGCGTCCATACTCTCGTGTAAAATACTCTCAAACTCCTCCTCTTTGCCGATAGGGCATAAAGATAGTTTCTCATCGTGGTACTGTAAGAACGGTGTAATACCGCTTGCCATCATAATCTTAACCCAACAATCAAACACATACGCTCCAGTGCCTTGGTTAAGTGTCGAGAAGATGTCTTTCTCTGCTCGTATAGAGTACCAAAACTTATTTAGTGGGTTGAGTAGCCATTGTTGTCCATCAACGCTCTTCACTATCATATCGTTAGGTAGCTGTTTAATTGACCAGTTTCTATCCCAATACTTTTCAATGACTCCCTTAGCTTCTTTAACGCTAAGTCCGGTAGCATCGGCCAGCTTTGATGCGCCTACACCGTAGATACAACTGTAATTAGCCATCTTATAGATATCTCTTATGGGCTTAAGCCCTCCCGATTCCTTTAAGTCGTCTAACTCCTCTTCATTTATAGCTCCTGCTTTAATAGCTAAGTCTAAGTGTGGGTCAAACCCTTCAACCATTTGGTCTTTTACATACTCGGGGTCATAATCCCACATATAGTGCCTCTTGGTGTTATCCTCTAATGAAGTAACATCGCTACCACAGAGTGTGTAACCCTCGGTGGCTACTATACATTCTCGTATGATTTGACCATCTCTAAGGTTTAAAGATATAGCCTCTTCTTTAGTGGCTCCACCCTTTATAGCTTTACTTATTGCTCCCGTAACCCCGGGCAAGTTAGCTATAGGTCTTGAGTGCCTTAGTCTAAGTGTGTTAGTAAAACCACTCATAGAGGCTACAGTATATCCCTCAGAATTTGTAGTCTCTAAAAATGAATTAAGTACACCTAGTCTGTGGTTAATTACAGATAGACCATCTAAATCAGCTATTGCAGGTTCTTTGTCAACCAGTTTTATCACACTCTTACACAACTCTCTATCGGAGTTACGTATTTGTGGTACATCACCGTTAGCTCCCTCTTTAAATATGTCAGGCTTCCACCCTAGGGAGGTTAACCAATCTTTTAGTTGTTTGTTAGATGCAGGGTTTGCGTCCTCTCTAACCTCCTCTGTGGTCAGAGGTAATCCATTTTCCCTTAGGTAGTCATACCATTTGGTAGACCTTACCGAGGGTGAGCCATCTTTCTTAAACATTGACGAGGGTTTAGTTTTCTTAACTTTACCTAATGGCATAGCGCTTATAAGGCTCCTAGTTTTTGGCTCTTTCAAAGACTCTAGGATAGCTATATTAGCTTTAACCATATCTGTGTCAATCTTAGTGCCAATAACCCTTTGCTTGGCTACACACTGCATCTTGAACATAATGTATTTCATAAACCTTTTAAGGTCGTCCTTATCAGAGTATAACTCAAATAACTTTTCCCTTATGTCTTCCCATACCTTAATGTTTATCTTGACGTCCTCTTCACATCTGTGTGAATATTGCTCATAAGTTAACCCCTCCCAATCATCTATCTTGGGTTTAGGTATTCCGTAATCTTCGCCAAAAGCAGCTAAGCCATAAGACCCAACTCTCTCGGGATAGATGTACCACGCTAGAGCTAGTGTGTCTATTATATTAGCTTTAACCTCTATACCTAGCACTCTCTCAATTTCAACAGCGTCAAAGGGAATAAAGTTGTGGCCAATTATAGTGTTTTTTTCATCGGTCATCAACCTCTCCATTGCTTCATAGTCATTGGTAGACTTAATCTCCCAATCTCCTTTTTCGTTTTTAAAACCGACAGACATAACGTGTATCTTGCTAGAGACAAGTCCATCTGTTTCGATATCTACTACGTATACTTTCATAATTAGGCTGTTTTTGCTTCTTCTTCTAACTTCTCTATCTCTAACTCTAGCGCTAATGAATCAACTTCAAGGTTACTTACCTCAACCTTAAGTGACTTTATGTTTTCTAATACGCTTTCGTCTTCCGTATCTTCGTAGTAATCAATGTTTCTTAGTAAATCCTTTCTGCTATCACTTAAGGTAGACTTAACGAATTTTAAATACGCTGTCAAGTCTTCTATTGTTTCTGCAATCTCTATTTCACGTTTACTCATCATTCTCTTCATTTTGTTTGTTTTTTAATTCTTTAATTATAGCCGTGAGTTCGACGACTTGGTTAATCGCTTCTTCCCTCTCGGACTCTGCGTCATTTATTGCCCAAGCTAATTCGTCCCCATCCATTACATTAAATCTTTTAAGTCGTTTAGTCTTTTGTGCCCTACGTCATATCTCTCGTTGTGAGGAGCTGTGAACAAGTAACACAATATACCTGACTTATTGAGTTCTACGAAATTATGATAAGCATCATCAACGAACACATCGATACCCGACTCTTTTGCTACGTCAATCTTTGATTTATTTAAACCAACCGTGTAGACCGGCGCCTTAGGGTAACCTTTAGATGCTAACCATTTCTCAGTTATCTCGGTACTACAAGGTCTCGATGTAATATAACAGTGTGGTTCAAAGGGTAAGCTATCTATTTTAGAGTCTAAGCCCATCCAAAAACTCTCGTCATCAATAACCTCCTTGAAACCCTCTTGCACTTTATAGTCGTTCCAATAAACAGCTCTACTGTCCATAGAGGGAAACCTCTTCATAAGGCCTCCAACAAAGTCAGCTAGAACCTCGTCAATATCTAGTCCTACCTTGGGTACTTCTAAATACTTATGTCGTCTATCGTCTCCTTGTGGGAATATGGTGTAATAGGCTGATAAGAAATGTGCGTTGCATTGAACGTGGTCGATGTGCAATAGCCCAGTCTCTTTATCGTAGTCTTCGCCTTGCTCTATGGCAGCTATATGACGTTTAAGAGAAGCCAATACTGTTGACCAGTTCATACCTTTTTCCCAATTACGTGGTGCGTACTTATTGGCTCCTGCCGTTAGTACAGATACAATGCCCTCTTGAGCTACTGGGTGTAATAAATCATACCTAGGTTTATTAGAATTAAACCTTAACCCCTCTCCTTTGTCTTCCTTGTTACCCTTAACAGGTTCTGTGTTACTTAATGATTGATAGTGAATACCATCATTGCCATTTTGGGCTATGATATCCATGCGTGTGCCCATTTCATCTTCGTCACTTTCTACGTAATTGTAACCAAAAACTTTCACGTTTTTTATATCTTTCTTCGAGCCTTTTTCTTTTTTTACCTTGTCTTTCATTATCCTCTGTTTAAAGTGTATACTGTGAATCTTTTGGTGCTACCTTTTTTGTTTGTAGTTGTTACTAGGTTGGAGTCTATTGCCATACCTTGTTCATTCTTTAATCTATATATAACAGCGCTTAGCCTTGTTATATCATACTCTGTTATCGCTTGCCACGTAGTTATGCTACCTCGTTTTAACAAATGTGTCATAACCTGTTCCAGTTGAGATAACTGAGGTTTTGCTGTTTGTGTGTCTTTTTTCCAAAATTGCCATCTGTATTTTTTCATAATATTTAATTTAATTTGGGTAGAATGTAAATAGCTTTCCGTACTCGTCGGACAATGCCATACACGTTTCTGTTAATTCACTGAAAGCTACCTTAGCTATAAATGAATCTCCACCCGTTGTGAATATTTTTGTATGCTCTTCATCAAGGAACTCCCACGACTCTATGTGGTTTATATCTAAGTTCCTCAAACGGTAGCTTACTTTACCGCTCTTGTTAATAACTCTTACTTCAAAGTTTTCATAATATGCCATACTAAAATATGTCTGGTGTAGGTTGCTGTCTAGGAAGCTCTTTATTCTGACTCTTCTTATAAGCATTATACATTGGGTTATCACCGGATTTGTCAAAGTAACCCGTGAACCCGTCTACCTCTTTTAGTGTTATTGTCACACTCTCGTTTATAGGTGTAACCTTTCCCCCAGTTTGCTCGTCTTTGACTTTGTACTGCCTTATCTCCATAATACGTCTCATTTGAGGTATCTTATGGTTTCTTATCCTATGGTAAACAAGAAAGTGGTCGCACCTATTAGCAAATATGTTACCTCCAATAGCGTCATATTGTGTTGGAGCGTTCAAATAACCCTCTGCGTCTCTTGGAGCTCTGGTTGCATCCGTTGTTGGGTGAACCGACATAAATACAGCGCAAACTGTTTTGCTATATATATTTAGCTTGGAGAGGAGGTCATCATTGTAAGAGTAAACATTTGTCAGTGGTCTCTTGAAATAAGAGAAAGGGTCTATAAATAACCCATCTATTTTGTACATCTTGTGGAGAACTTCTCCTCGTTTAAGCACATCTTCCACTGAATAATGAAAATCATTCTTAAAAATAAAGAAGTGAGAGTTTACGAAATCTTTATATCTCTTGAACTCACTCATATTACCTTTAAAGTTTGATACATCTTTGCCCGATAAGGCCTCTATAAGTATCCTCTTCACAGAAGAGACTTCGTTCTCCCCACAAGCCACAGCAAACTTTTTACCATATAGCACGGATAAGGCCATAAGCTTGTGTAGTTCAACATAAGTTTTACCTACCCCCTCAAAAGCCAATATGAAATTTAAGCTATTCTCTTTGAATAATACATACTCATCAAGTGTCTTCCAACCATAGCTGAGCCCTAGTGGTATCGTTCCATCTATTGCTTGAAACAATCTCTCTTCGTCCTCTCCCTCTTTAGATATAAAGGATAGACTATTTAGGTCTCCATCTTCGTCATCTTCCTTAGGTATTTCATCCTTTCCACTCTGTTCACCATATCCCATACTTGCTAGCTTGCCATAACCAACCTTGTAGTTACCCCCCGCTTCGAGCATACAAAATATAGCTGAATTAGAGTATGGTTGCTCTGTCTCAAACTCTGTTGAGGTTGTGAAAGAGAATAAGAAACACCCCTCTAAGTTATATCCTGCCGATACTCCTTCCGTTTTACCGGGGCGTGTTAACTCTACCCATAGGTCAGACTCTCTCTCGATAGTCCAACCGTGCTTGAGTAATAAGTCAATACCTATGTCGGGGTCTTGATTGTACTTAGGGAATGGGTCTTTATACTCTTTGTCATCTGAATAGAACTTCTTAGTTTTAGATATAGACTTATCAAATAACATAGAGGTACTCATTAGAATAGCTCTCTCTGTATCGGTGATAGTGTTTATCTTCGTAAGGTCTCCATAGATAACCTCATACCCCTCTGATGGATAACACTTAAGGTATCCACCTTCTCCTCTAGTCTCAATAAGAACTTCTTTACGTTCGTTCTTGGCTAGTTTTCTGTTACCCTCTGCAACAGTGGTTCTATATAGTGCGTGATAACCATTATTAACAGTTTTACACACAACTAACTTTGTAAGTATGTCTTTAGGGACACGTAGTCTCCAATCATCCCACAGCTCTTTTGGGTTATCTGCATACTTTAGGTCGAAGTCAATGCCCTCTAAACCCCCGGATACAGCACCCGTACATATACCTATTTCTTCAAACGCATAATTCTCAATGTCGTCATTGATAGGCGAACCCCAATCGTTTCTGATAGGAATCTTTCCACCTTGTTTAAGTGGCACGGGGTTGAGCCCCGATTCTTTGTATTCTCTAGCTATCTTTCTGCTCATTGAATTTGTTTGTTAAATGTTCTGCATATATAAAATTTCTATGGGATGGTAGTCCGTCCTTCCAATACTCCGGAAAAACTCTTACACCCTCTTCAAGGTCTACAAAGAAGTGTTCACACCCTTTTGGGGCTCCCTTGGCTGACTCAAGTTTGTTTTCTTCTCTACACCATACCTTTGATACTTTTGATTTCCAAGCTCTAACTTTCTTGTTGTTCTTGTCATACCAATCATTGTCTGCGTAGTAGTCTACAAAGGCTTTACCATTTACTTCATAACCTAATCCTAACGCATACTCCATTACCTCTTGAGGTGTTGGTGCTTTAAAACTGTCATTTGTAAAGTCTGCTTTTGTAAAAACTTCTAACAACATTTCTTTTGTCTTACCTTTACTATTCTTACCCTCGTCTAATCCTTTGCGTATATTTGCTTTGGACTTTGCTAGACTGTGATAGTGGTCAACCACAAGTATAGTCATAATATCTTCATCATCAATGGTATTTATGTAACCATTTTTAATTAGTTCGTGATATGCTTGTGATAACTTTGCCATAGTCTCTAGCTTAAGGTCAAACAGTATTTTGTTTCTGTCTAAGACTAAAATGCCCAACGTAGTAATGTTGGGCTGTGTTATTAGATAACAATAAAGTAGTTTAGAGCTAGGGGAAAGCGAAGCGAACCTCGCATCTCCCCATAGTTTCCCTACCTTAACCATTATTAGAACGGTAAACCGTCGGTGCTAGATTTGGCCGCTTCTCTTGGCTTACGTGCTGTAGCCTTAGCTTTAGGTGCTTCTTCTTTAGGTGGTAAAGCCTCACCTACTGTTTCATTTAAAAAGTTGTCATTCTTAAATGTCTTTAGAGCGTCATATAGAAACTCTTCTTGGTCATCGAAGTTCCAAATAGTTTTGCTACCTTTCTTCTTAGTAGTTGGCTCTGGCATTTCGTCATAACCTATGTAATACTCTAACTTGTTGCCATCTTGGTACATTTTGACACCACTCTTAGCTTTTCCGTTATCAGCTTCCTCCGCTGTAATATTCCACACTCCAAAAACTAACTCTTTTTTTAGGTCAATGTTACCCATTCTACGGATAAAATCCTTACATATACGAGAGTACACATCTCCTAGGGATACACCGAAAGTTTCGTCTACGTCTGTAAACTCTAACTCAACGAACTCGCCGAAGTCATTTACTGTTGACTTAATATTTGTTAACATACCGCTAACATCATTTAAAATATAATAGAATACAGACTTACCTTCGTTTTTACCTTTTGTTCTCTTTCTTTCGCAAACATGCCCCATTCGGTTAGACTCAGCAATTTCTTCTGCGTATTCTAATCCTAGTGAATCTAGTTTACTAATTATAGACTCTTGGGAATCATACTCTAGTACTATATTCCCTTGAAAAATGTTTAAGTAAGTTCTGTTGGAACTGCTTGTCCCTCTTGTGTTTAATGCCATTTGATTAAATTTAATTATAGTGATTATACATTTTTATCCGAGCCTCGTAGAATACTAAATCCTTACGTACCTCTTCTTTTTCCTCGACCAATACTCTCCTCTTCTTTTGATACAGTTTTTTATTTATCTCGTACCTTTTCTTTAGAGTAGATAATCGTGTCCTCTTTTTGCCTTCTTCTATCTCATTTGCCTTTGTTATTTTAGTTTCTTTATTATAAATATTCCACAGTTCTGTCGATTTGTTTGTCCAAGCTTTCACTTGGGCATCTATCTTCTCAACCTCTCTCTTTATGTTTAATACCTTGTTTGCGTCATTGTGGTGCATAACCTCCCTAAGTGTTTTTGTAAAGCCCTGCAATAAAACTTGTTCAGTTATTTTTGGGTCTACCGGCTCATAGAAATCGCTATAACGCATATCTTCCCAAGTGTATTCTCCGTTTCTTTTCTTGCTTATTTTAAAACCAGCAAAGAAGATTGCTTCTTCATCTCGAAACTTATTTAACTTTGTTAAACTCTCGTTAATTGCGATTTCAAATATTTTTTTATGTGTATTTTGCATCGTTTAGTTTTGTTTTTCAAATATACAAAATATTTACGACATACGCAAGTTTAATTTGATAGTGATAATACACAGAGAGCCTAACAACTAGCCACACCAGTTTGGTTTGTTCTGGTGCCTTGTGTTTTTCGGGGTTATTGGTTTGCTCTCTACTACTACTAACCCTTTTTCGTGTAGTGTATTACCGTTATGATATTGCCCTATCTCCCTCCATAAACAGTAGTATCTGTTGGTATAGGTACTTCATATTATCGTAGAATTTTTTACCTCTGTCTGTCTGTTGTTTGTCCTTCCAATATTCCATAGATTTTCTTACTTGTTTTATTTTTTCTTTAGTCACCAAATGCTGCTTAGAGAAAAGGTCTGTTACGTAAATGGTTGTTCTAAATGTAGCTATCTCTTCAACTCCTAGGGGTTGCTCCCCTATCACTGCAGATAAATTGTTAAGTATAGTACTGGGGTTAATTAGGTTCTTTCTTGCCATAATAGTTAATTTTAGTTTAGATTGATTTGTTTCTTAATTGCCCTCTCCATTGTACACCTCTCGTACTACCTAGGTTCTTTAGATTGGCTACTTTGTTATTGAAAGCGCCTTTAACTTCGTTTATTTGGTTGTTACCATTCTTTTGATTTTTCATTAGTTTTTGTTCTTTGTTTCGTTTAACCTATACTCCAATACTAAGTTGCTTAGCTTCTCCTCTGTCAACACTTGTATTATCTGTGATAAAGTGTTTAAATCTTCTAGGGATAAATCCTTTGCAGTTTCGTTTAAGAATGCTGCTAGTTTACTGTTTGTTTTCATATTAAATCTGATTTTTTTACGTTGTCAAAATATACTACCGCATCTGACGGGTAGTTGTTAATAATATTTTCGCAAGTTTCTTCTGCCACTATACTCTTTGTGTTTATCAAGAAGCGGTCGTTGTTTACTACTAATACTGTCATATTAATTTATTTTATGCATTGATATGTTATCCCACTTACCTATAGGCATATCTTCATTGATAAGTATGTCTATTCTGTTGGTGTACCTCTTGTTCATTTTGTCCATTACTGTATATAAACCATCATAGCTTGTTCCCTCTATGCGAACTTGAGTTCCTTTTGGGTATTTCTTTAACAAATCCCTTGATACCGCTATAATACGGTGCTTGTAGGGGTTACCTAAGTCTAGCTTAAACATAAATGCTGTGTGCTCTGGGTCTGAGTTTGTTTGCTCCGGAACTGCGTTATAAACAGTACATACTACATAGTCTGACACAGCTTTTTGCGCTGATAGTGATGTAAAGGTAATAAATAAGATTGTAAATACAAATATTTTTTTCATATTATTTTATGTTTTATTGCCTATTTTACAAACTAATAGTTTGTTTATACGCTTAAATTTTTATACACGAGCCGTTGTAGGTAATACTAATTAATATAATACCACCCGCTTTCTTTCTCTTTTTTCATTCTTGCAGGTGTGTCTTTCTTAAAATGTTTCATTGTTTCAACATAAGAATCATAATCTTGCCATTCTATTATCTTATCAACTAACTCATTCATAGTTTTAGCTGTTAAATAAAGTTCTTGGTCTTTTCCTCTTGTAATTTTTAATTTAATGTCCATATCTATTTATTTTTTTCCATTGTATTACAACCTAAACATTGTTCTTCGCATATTAAATCACCTACTGCTTCTGAAAAGCAATAAAACGATTTGCCAGCACTAGATATAGCAAATTGCTTAATAAGTGCATCAGCAACATAATCAAATTGTTCGTCATAAATACCTTCATAACTTCTACTTCTATCAAGGTATGTACTATGTTCTTTTAGTGTTTTAATTATTAAGTCTTTCATTTTAAAGTTTTTGTTTATTTATACACATCTGCCACATTCCTTGCAATAAGTTTCATTGTGTTCTTCATCATAAGTTGTTTCAGCGCCACAATAAAAACTACTGCTAATATTGTGTATATCGCATTGCTTTTTCGTCTCTTCTACTATTTGATTTATAAAATCTAATTTGTCTTTATTTCTCATTTTGTTATTTTGTTTGTTATATCACGTGTTGTATGCAATTAAAAAAGACATACAACAATGTATAAAATTAATAAAAACACTATTGGCTGTCAGAAATTATAAACCTATCGCTCTTTTTATTAAGGTCAGTTGCAACCATTATCTTACCACCTACTTTCTCAAAGGCAGTTAAGTAGCAATATTGCTTATCGTTATTACTTATTCTTCCTTGTGCTATTACTTTTTCTACGTAGGCTAAACATTGATAGTCGCTTAATCCTAAAGTTCTGTTTTCTATAATTAATTTACTCATTTCTTTTGGTTTTATTTATCCGTGTTTTTACTAATCTTATACTAAACGTTAGAGTGCATTAAAACGCACAATAACACGTAATATAAAACATACGTTCACTAAACCTTATCTAAAAATTGAGCGTGTGCATAATCCCAAGTTTCTTCTTTGCTACCAAAAACAACTTTAAA
>Ga0070748_1001668_pt1 | contig 10319 bp, 10 predicted proteins | sample VirMetDEL_Nov_12_FD_77015 | JGI IMG/M metagenome (GOLD analysis project Ga0070748, IMG submission 77015) | Aqueous microbial communities from the Delaware River and Bay under freshwater to marine salinity gradient to study organic matter... | ecosystem: Environmental > Aquatic > Marine > Coastal...
AAAGAACAAAATATAGATTTTATTCTTGCTGTGGGTGGAGGATCTGTAATTGATGGTGTGAAATTTATTTCGGCTGCCGTGAATTTTGAAGGTAATCCTATGGATATTCTACAAAAGCGTTTACTAATTAAAGAAAATGCGATACCATTTGGAACCGTTTTAACTTTGCCTGCTACAGGAAGTGAGATGAACTCAGGAGCCGTAGTTACCATTGAATCGACAAAAGAGAAATTAGCGTTTGGAGGATCAGCCTTGTTCCCTAAATTCTCTATATGTGATCCAACAGTTATTCAGTCTTTACCAAAAAGACAATTACAAAATGGTGTTGTTGATGCTTACACGCATGTAATGGAACAATATTTAACGTACCCTCATGAAGGATACTTGCAAGATCGTATTGCCGAAGGGATCTTACAAACCTTAATTGAAGTAGGACCACCAGTAGTTGAAAACCCTAAAGATTATGCATTAGCCTCTAACTTTATGTGGTCTTGCACCATGGCTTTGAATGGGTTAATCCAAAAAGGAGTTCCTAGTGATTGGGCAACACACATGATAGGTCATGAACTAACAGCAATGTACGGTATTGACCATGCTAGAACATTAGCAGTTATTGCACCAAGTTTATACAAGGTAATGTTTGAAACTAAAAAAGGAAAATTAGCACAATACGGTAAACGCATTTTCAATTTAGAAGGAACTGAAGATGAAATTGCTAATGAAGCAATTAGCAAAACAGTTGAATTCTTCCACAAAATGGGAATGGATACTAAATTATCTGATTATACAAAGGAGTATAGTAATACAGCCGATTTTATTGTCAATCGTTTTGATGAAAGAGGCTGGAAAGGACTTGGAGAAAAACAAAACATCACATTAGATAAAGTAAAATCTATTGTAGAAATGAGTTATTAACTGAGATAGCTGTACTGATTACATAATAAAAAGGCGTTCTGGATTAAATTCAGGACGCCTTTTTCATAACACTAAAACAAAATTAACTAACTCAATTTTCATATATTTATTAAAAACTTAATTTATAAGAAGTTATAACGTTAATAAAATTATTTTATTGTGGCTAATTATAAAATATTTTGATTTATTTTTAATTTTGATAGGCAAATATTGTTGTAATGCACGTATTTGCTGCAATATTTTATTGCTGAATTAATCCAATTTTAAGTACTTTTGACTAAATTTAAGAAAAAAATGACCGAAAATATAAAATTCGCAGTTATAGGTGGTGGAAGCTGGGCAACTGCGATTACAAAAATGTTATGTGTAAATCTCAATGAGGTTTCTTGGTATATGCGTAACGAATCAGCCATTGACCATATTAAAAAATTCAAACACAATCCTAATTATTTAAGTGCAGTAGAATTTGATACCAAAAAGTTATTACTAACTAGCGATATCAATGAAGCAGTGGCCTATGCTGATTATCTTATTTTTGCCATTCCATCTGCATTTGTTGGAGCCGAATTAGAAAAACTTACCGTTTCTTTAAAAGACAAAGTCATATTCTCAGCCATTAAAGGGATCGTTCCTGAAACTAGCATGATTGTAGGAGAACATTTCCACTTTACTTATGACATTCCTTATTACAACATTGGTGTGATTACAGGACCCTGCCATGCTGAAGAAGTGGCATTAGAGCGTTTATCATATCTTACTATCGCTTGTGGTGATGCCGATAAAGCTAAAATTGTAGCTGACAATTTATCTGGTAATTATATCAAAACTAAAATTACCGATGATATTATAGGTACAGAGTATGCTGCCATGCTTAAAAACATTTATGCCATCGCAGCTGGTATAGCGCATGGTTTAGGATACGGAGATAATTTTCAGTCGGTGTTAATGAGTAATGGAATACGCGAAATGAAGAAATTCATTAAGAAGGTCCATAAAATGAAAAGAAATATTAATGATTCAGCCTATTTAGGTGACTTATTAGTAACCGGTTATTCTGTTTTCTCGAGAAACAGAATGTTTGGTAACATGATTGGGAAAGGGTATACCGTAAAAAGTGCCATGATGGAAATGAGCATGGTTTCTGAAGGTTATTATGCGACTAACAGTGCCTACAAGTTAAATCAGGGTTATGGTGCTAAAACGCCAATTATTGATGCTGTATACGAAATCTTATATGAAGGCAAGGATGCTAAAACTATCTTTAAAGCATTAACAGAGAAGCTTGATTAATTAGTCCTTATCAAACCATAAAAATAAAGATATGAAACATTCTTTTTACCATAAAAAAGCAGGTACTATTCTTATAAAAATCTTTATTTTATGTTTTTGTGTGTTTTCCAAAAGCTATGCTCAGGAAATAACAGGACAACAATTATTAAAAAAAGCCATTCAGTACCATGATCCAAAAGGCAATTGGGATCAATTTAAAGGGACGCTTGCTATAAGCATGCAATCTGCTGACGGTAAAGAAAGGCTGAGTGACGTAAGTATTGATTTAGCAAAACAATTTTTCAAACTTAGCACTGCTAAGAATGGTAAAACTGTAGCCTATACAATATTAAATGACAAGATTGTGCTGCAGTTAGATGGTAAAACTGATTTTACAGAAGAAGAAATCAAGACCTATAATTTAACCGAAGCGAGAGCTCGCTTTATGCAAAATTATTACACTTATCTTTATGGATTGCCAATGAAACTAAATGATCCTGGAGCAATTATTTATCCAGAGGTAGAAAGAAAAGTTTTTTTAGGTCAAGAATATTTAGTTTTGAGAGTAAAATATGAAGAAGGTACAGGTAAGGACTCTTGGTTCTTTTATTTTGATCCCAAAACATATGCTTTGAAAATCTACCAATTTTACCATGATGAGGCTAAAAAAGATGGTGAATACATTGTTCTTACTGATGAAGAAATTTTCTCAGGCATTAAAATTCCAAAAACAAGAGCATGGTATTTAAATCAAGGCGGAAATTATCTAGCTACCGACACCTTAACTAAGGTGAGCAAATTAGAAGCAAAATAGAAACTACTTTAAAAAAACGGCAAATTACTGCCATGAACATAATAGAAAAGGGAGATAACAAGTTTAGTGTAAACTTGTTATCTCCCTTTTTTTGTTTTTTGAAATGTTTATCTAACAATAACCCCATCAACAAATAAGATAGGAACTTCTTCTACTTCTTTTTCATTAATGGACTGCGCTTTGAAAACAAATTTTTTATCATGTAGTTTATCTCCAATAAAAAATGTGACCATAAACTCATTATTTAAATCTAAAACACTTTTTTCAATCATCTCTAACTTCACGACCGAAACAGCTGGAATTTGCACAAAAGCATGACGCAACAACGATGTTTTTTTCATTTCTCCATCAATTGTACCAAATGCTTTAGAAACAACCATTACACTATCTATAAGAAAGTCACTATCGTTTACCAAGTAAGCATACCACACTTTCTCCATAAAATCATCACTCCATTCCTGAACTGCTGCTAGGAAAACATTTTCTACAACGGGAATTACAATGTCTTTTTTCATAATAGTATAATGTATAAAGCCTATAACCTAATGTTTAAGACTCTGTTTATATGCTTGACTTAAATTGCTCTAAGAAACGAACATCATTTTCATAAAACATACGGATATCACCAATTTGATAAAGCAACATCGCTATACGCTCTACTCCCATACCAAATGCAAAACCATTATATTCTTCAGGATTAATGCCGCAGTTTTTCAAAACATTAGGATCTACCATTCCGCATCCACCAATTTCTAACCAACCTGTGCCTTTTGTAATTCTGTAGTCTGTTTCTGTTTTTAGTCCCCAATAAATATCAATCTCAGCACTAGGCTCTGTAAAAGGGAAATACGAAGGACGTAAACGAATTTTAGACTTCCCAAACATCTCCTTGGTAAAATACAGTAATGTTTGTTTTAAGTCGGCAAATGACACGTCTTTATCAATATAAAGTCCCTCAACCTGATGGAAAATACAGTGTGAACGAGACGAAATTGCCTCATTTCTAAAAACACGCCCTGGCGATATCGTACGTATAGGTGGTTTATTATTTTCCATATAACGCACTTGCACTGATGAAGTGTGCGTACGCAGTAAAATATCTGGATCTGTTTGAATAAAAAAGGTATCCTGCATATCACGTGCCGGATGGTATTCTGGCAAGTTTAATGCGGTAAAGTTATGCCAGTCATCTTCAATTTCTGGACCTTCAGACACATTGAATCCAATGTTTGAGAAAATATCAATAATCTGATTTTTTACGATGGAAATGGGATGACGAGACCCGATGATTACTGGCTCAGAAGAACGCGTTAAATCACCATAAACTCCTTTTATCTCCTCTTTACTTTCTAAAGACTCTTGTAAGCTTTTTACTTTTTCTTCAGCCGAGGTTTTAAGCAAATTAATTACTTGCCCAAACTCCTTTTTTTCAGCATTAGGCACGTTTTTAAACTCCGCAAAAAACTCTTTCAAAAGCCCTTTACTTCCTAAGAATTTAATTCTAAACGCTTCTAATTCTGATTTATCCTCAGTAGCAAAAGCTTGTGCTTCCCCTATATATTCTTTTATCTTGTCTATCATTTTCATCCAATAATTGAGAGTGCAAATTTAAGGAATTTGTTCCAAGTTTACTGTTTAAAGTTAAAGTTTGTCGACTTTGACATAAATATCATTCAATTACTTCTCTTTCCAAAAAATAATTGACAATCGCTTCTTTCATTAGTACCGACTGTTCTCCAGCCTTTAATGGAGGTAGTTCTTCCTTTACTTTATAATGAGGCCAGCCATCTACATCAAAAAATTCAAATTCATAAAACCCATAAGGCTCTAATAAACGGCATATTGCGATATGCATTAAATTTAATTTTTCGTCTTTTTTATATTCGTTGTGTACTTTTCCCAATTCTTGAACTCCTATTAAATAGATAATCGAATCTAAATCTAGATCTTCACCTTGTGAAAATTGATCGGAAAGTATCGTAACCAGCTGTTCCCAGCGTTCTTTAAGTTGTGTATCTCTTGACATGTGATTTGAAATATACGGTATCAATTGTAACCGAAATTAGTTTGCAAAGATAACAACTAGAAATTTGACAATGGATGTTTGAGAATTCTTTTATATTTGTTCCTGATCAATCAAATGTTAGTATTTATGGGCTTTTTAGATATTGTTTTAAGTGTATTTTTAATTTTTGCTCTGTATAAAGGACTTAAAAACGGACTTTTTGTAGAGCTTGCCTCTTTGCTATCACTAGTTTTGGGTATTTATGTCGCGATTAAGTTTTCGTATTTCGTAAAAGAATTGCTTTCTAACCATGTCTCATGGTCACCTAAGTACATTGAGATTATTGCCTTTGTGTTAACTTTTATTCTAATTGTATTAGCAATCCAACTTTTAGCTAAAGTCTTAACTGGAATAATGGATTTTGCATTCTTAGGAATCATTAATAAGCTAGCTGGCGCTGCCTTTAGTGTCTTAAAAGCTGTATTGATACTGAGCGTATTGTTTACTCTTTTTCAAAAAATAAACTTCAATAATATATTGGTTAAAGAAGAAACTTTAGACAACTCTATTTTATACCATCCGATCAAGAAGACTGCTCAGTTTATCTATCCGTCTTTAGAAAACTGGTATAATGACCTTAAAGAAAGGCAGATTGAAGATAAAAACAAAAGCGAGGAAATGCCACGTTCTGAATAACTTATATTACTTCACTTCTAAAATGGCCGTTTTTTCTATCCATCCTTCCGTTCCATCTGTTAATTGAATTTTTGTCCAATTATCAACCGTTTCCTCTACAAAAACTTTAGTTCCTTCATGCAGTACAAAAATAGCAGCACCTAATCTTTGAGGTTCATTTTTTACTTCTGCTTGCTCCGCAAATACAATGGCTGGTCTTTCATTTTGGTCATGGCTTTTTTCGAAAATAGCTGCCGCAACACTAATAAGCAACATGACTAACATCACAAACATACCGAAGAAAAAAATACGTTTCAAAGCAGTCTTTTGAGAAAAATAATATCCGAGGAAAGATAACAAGAATAAGACCGAAAAACCCACTGAGATCATGCCCCAAATATTGTAATGATAGATAGCCGTAAAGTCCCTAAGTAATTTAGCAAAACCTACTTTTGGGATAACTTTGATTTCATCGACTGTTCTTTTTTGGGCAAAACGCAAATTGTTCTGTGTTTGGACATCGTTTGGTTTTAATACTAAGGCCTTCTCATAATTATAGATAGCAGGAGCTACTTTATTTAATTTATAATAGCAGTTTCCTAAATTAAAATACAATTCAGCAGACTGTTTATGGGCTTTTAAAATTGCTGTATACGCAGTGATTGCTTCCTCGTATTTGCCATTTTTATACAACTCATTTCCAGTTTCAAAACCCGTTTGAGCAAAGAAAACCTGAGTTGTTAGTAATAGTATATAAAGTATGTTTTTCATTGTTTGTGTATCAATTGTCAACGAACAGTTTGTGCATTTTAAAATTACAATTGTTTTTCTAGTTCAGAAATTATAGACACCGCTTTATCATAATCATTTTGAATCGTTGCACTAGATGCTGGTGCATATCGTGCGACTTCGCAATTTTCTGTCAGTGCAATAAAATCATTAACTACATCAGGATTAGCGTTTCTAGACAGTAAAATATCCTTAATGTTATCCTTGCTCATATCAGCGGTTTCAATATGTAATTTTGCTTTTAAGAAATTGTGCATTGCCTTTTCAAGCGCTACATAAAACGGCTCTTTATGATTTATTTGTTTTTTAGCTTGAGATAAATATTTCTTAGCTAATTTGTTATTTCTTCTGACTCTGTTTCCTACCACATCTCCGTCAAGTGCTTCTTTTTTCTTCTTTAACAGCACTACGATCGGAACAATTAAGAATGGTAAAAACAGCAAAAGCAAGTATAAGTTAGACCCAAAAAAATCATCCTTATCAACATCTGTAAGTGTGGTTTTTAGCTTGATGTATTTGAATTGCTCTTGACTTGACAGTCTATTCTTATCTGCTGTGGCGTTAGCGGTAGCTCTGTTGTCTATTGGACCATTAAGAACATTAACCATCACCTCAGACGAAGTAATCGTTTTGTAAGTCGCTGTTCCTAAATCAAAGTAGGAGAAACGCAAAGGTTTTACGGGATAATTTCCTTTATATTGGGGTACTATGGTATAAGTATCACTTACTTTTCCGCTCATCCCTGCTAACGAAGTGTTGACGTCTTCGTTGTGAACCCCGTCATACATTTCTAATGCATTAGGTACAACAGGTTTTGGCAAGGTGAATAATTTTAGATTCCCTTTACCAGTTACACTTACTACTAGATCAAGACTTTCTCCATTCTCAAGGCTTGTCTTTGAAGGAGTAACTTTGAAGTCATAACGACCCACGGCACCTGAAAAATCATCTGGTTTTCCTGCTTCAGGCAATGCTTTTACAGAAATGGTTTTTGACCCTGCAGAAACTCGCTTACTACCTTCAGTTAGCAACATCCTACCAAAAACATCCCTCCTATTAGTAGGTAATTGCACATCAATATCTAAAGCTAAAGGCTCTATAACTAACTTCCCTGATTTTTGAGGATACAATACTGTTTTACGCAATACAACATAACGGTATTTCTCTCCCTTAAACATTCCTTCTTCAGCTACTAATTGCTTTATATCAATGTTTTGACTCCAAAAGTCATTGTACTTGGGTTTATTCAGTTCTTTCCAGTTGGTAATACCAATGTTATAACTAAAATATAGTTTGTAAACTACTGTTATGGGTTCGTTGATATACGGATTTGTCTTTGATATATCAGCAACGAGGTAAATATTATCATCTGCAGAAACGCTTGTGTCATTTGGGTCCTTTGGCTGTTCTACCGCAGCGGTAACAGTAACTTTAACGGGTGAAGTCTTGTAAACTTGTCCGTTGTATTCAATAGTAGCTTGCTTGATTGTTAATGTACCCTTTTGATTGGGCAATAAATAATAAGAATACACTTTTTCAAAAGAGCTCCTACCGTTTATCCAAGACTGGCTAACTTGTTGGCTTGGTCCTGCAATGACTCTAAACCCGTCAAAAGATGGTTCATTAAAATTATCGCCATCAATATTCATAGCAAAATCAACACGAAGTCTTTCGTTCAAACCAAGCGTTGTCTTGCTCACCTTTGTCTCAAATTGTACTTGAGCCATTAGTCCTTGAAAACATAACAGTACTAAAATTAAATATCTTTTCATTTGTTTCTCAACCCTTTTGTATGTGGATTATTTATATGCTATTATACTATTCAAAAAATACTACCAATCTTTTTCTGTCTTAACAGGTTTGCCTTTTACTTTTTGAGCATTCACTTTATCTTGGATTTTCTTTTCCTCGTTGTTTACTGCATCTAAAAGGTTTTGTAAACGTTGCTTAGAAATTTCCCCTGGCTTAGGTTTAGGTTCTCCATCCTTGTTGGATTTGTCATCCTTATTTGGATCTTTCTTGTCTTTATCTCCGTCTTTTTTATCCTTGTCTTTGTCGCCGTCTTTCTTATCGTCCTTTTTATCCTTTTCCCCGTCTTTCTTATCGTCCTTTTTGTCTTTGTCTTTCTTATCCTTATCCTTTTTATCTTTATCATCCTTAGGCGGATTCTCTTTTAGCATTTTTTTTGCCAAAGCATAATTGTAGCGCGTTTCATCATCAGATGGATCATTCCTAAGTGCATTTTTATAAGCCTCCACTGCCTGTGTGTAATCTTTCTCCTTCATGAATACATTTCCTAAATTGTGAAATGCTTTGTGTTTTTCAGGTCTAGTTTTAGCACTTTTTAAAGCTTTCCCATACGCGTACTTAGCTTCTGAAGCTTGATTTTGTTTGTATATGGCATTTCCTAAATTGTAAGGTGCAGCTACATTATTAGGGAATTTAGAATTTGATATTCTATAATTAGCTTCGGCCTCTGTAAATTTACTTTGAGCATATTGATCATTAGCATCTTGTAAGCTTTTATCCTTTTCCTGGGCAAAGGACACTACTGACCCTAGTAAGAGTAGTGCGTAAATAGTGAATATGTATTTTTTAAAATTTTTCATTTGTATTCAATTATGTTATTCCTAAAGTGAAACACTTTGAGAATGGACATTTATTTATTTTCGTTAAATAAATTAAGCTTTTTAACCCAGTCTGTTTTTCTTTCCAATAAGAAAAGATCTGCAAACAATAGGATAAAGGCAAAACCTAAAAACCACTGAAACTGCGATTGAAAATCAGCCATTTGCGTAGCTTCAAATTCGGTTTTCTGAATGGTATTCAAAGTGTTTTTTATGTATTCTAAAACTTCTTTAGTATTGTTCCCGCTTACATAGCCACCCTTAGTCGCTTTGGCAATCTCTTCTAAACTTGCTCTGTTTAATTTGGTTACAACTACCTCATCATTATTGTCTCTTTGATAGGCTTGGACTATCCCATTTTTCTTTAATGGAATGGTTCCTCCTTTATCAGTTCCCACTCCTATAGTTACAATTCTCATTCCTTGCTTATTCGCCTCTTCGGCGGCCATTTTAGCTCCTTCAGAGTGATCTTCTCCATCAGAAATAAGAATTAATAATTTGCTTGTTTTACTTTTATCGTCAAAATAAGTAGCAGACAGTTTAATCGCTTCATCTAGTGAGGTTCCTTGAGAAGAAACCATCTCCGTGTTCATACTTTGTAAAAACATCTTCGCTACACTGTAATCAGTAGTGATGGGCAATACTGGAAAAGCACTTCCTGCATAGGCTACAATTCCTATTCTATCGTTCCCAAGTTGATTGATAATTTGGGATACAATTTGCTTGCTTTTTTCTAAACGACTTGGAGCAATATCTTCAGCCAGCATACTCTTGGATACATCCATTGCAAAAACGATGTCAATTCCTTCGCGCTTTACCGTTTCCATTTTAGTACCAATCTTTGGGTTTACTAATCCTAAAATTAATCCCGCTAAAGCCAATAGAATGACTATTAGTTTCAAAACAGGTTTGAAAACAGAGCTGTCAGGACTCAATTTTTTAACTAATTCTAAATCTCCAAACTCCTTTTGCTTTTTTCTTTTCCAATATAAATTGAAAAGAAATACCACTACCACTAATGGCAATAATAAAAGCAGATATAAATATTTTATTTCGTCTAATTCCATATTTTTTAAACACAAAGGGCAAGCGTTTTTAACTTATTTTAAAATTTAAAAAACATGCACCTATTATATAAAACTTTTAAAAACTGTATTTCTCAATCCTATTTCGGCTAATAATAAAAAACCTGCCAACCATACAAATGGTCTGTATTTTTCATCAT
>Ga0070748_1001669_pt1 | contig 10313 bp, 9 predicted proteins | sample VirMetDEL_Nov_12_FD_77015 | JGI IMG/M metagenome (GOLD analysis project Ga0070748, IMG submission 77015) | Aqueous microbial communities from the Delaware River and Bay under freshwater to marine salinity gradient to study organic matter... | ecosystem: Environmental > Aquatic > Marine > Coastal ...
GCAGAAGCAAAGGAAGTACCATTATAAGCTTTAAGAAGATCATTGGTGGTATCATACCACAAGTCACCTTTTGCGGCATTTGCAGGAGCGGTTGCACCTACGTATGCTGAATCTAGTCGAACAATAGCGTTACTATTGTCTTTTGTATAAATTTTACGGTCGGCAAGGTTAACTGCTAATTCACCTTGATCCAGATCCGCAGCAAGAGGAATCCCCCCTGAAGTACTGCTTTTCTTAATAAGAATTTTGGTTGCCATTAGAAGCTACCTCCTAGAATTATTGTATTTTGGTTTTGTAAAGTGTTAGTAGCTTCATACTTAGAAGAATTACTACTATACACTAACAAAGAACCATCTGTTTTATTTGTATTATCAATATCACCTAAGTCGCTTGTTGTAGCAAAAGTGTGAGGTTTATTTTCCCATTGTTCAGTTGCGCTATTATAAACTAATACTTGATTATTTTCAATATTATTCAAAGTAACATCTGAAAGGGAATTTATATCTACAACATTTTCAATAGCGCCTGAATTAATTTCTTTTTCTTCACCTAAAATGTTTACAGAAACAATAATTAATTCGTTAAGTTCATTAATAAAAGCTCTAGAAATACTATCGCCTTTAGAACCTTGACCGCCTGTTCTACTAAGACTAACCTTTAACTCATTTTTATCCATAGATAAATTATAGTCGAGAGTCTTGACAGAAACATCATACTCAACAGGTACTACATTTAATACTTGGCTTTCTTTTTTAAGATTTATACTATATGTTGTCGGGGTTAGAGTTAATTCGTATTTAGTAGACATTTATGCCTCCGAAGGGCTATAAAGTACCTCTATTAATCCACGTAGCGGTTTCCACACTTGCTTTGCAGTGCCAAACCCGCCATCATCAATCTCTAACCCAATAAAACCATAAACAGGACTATTTGGGGAAGGCTGTTGTTCCCAAGAGTCAATAAGAGTCTCAGGAATTACAATTTTAAAAAGGTTATCAGTTGGATCAACATCGATAATAGAAAGGCTAGTGACCACACCACCTACTTTAGCTGCGATAGGAACAGTTCCAGTTCCATCATTATCACCTTCAACCACCTTAGCGGTAATTGTTGATGAAGAAAGATTAGTAATCCAACTAACTGTAATTTCAATTTGTATCTGCTCACCGTCTACTAGCGAGATCAGAGCAGTTCCGTCATCAGCTATTGTATCTTTTGACGGAGAAGTAATACGACTACGGCCCATAGGCTGGGATGTCGTAGGGTTAGTAAGTCTTGCCATTTGTTTTCCTTTCTCGATCCTCAGATGGAGATTATGCTGACAATGCAATCGCTTGTTTGACTGCTTTTAAGATATTATCTAGTTGTGCTTCTTGTTCTGTAGTTAGAGAAGAAGAAGAAGTTTCCACGCTTTGAGCGAGGTTCGATACCGTGGCGATAACACCGCCACTAGAATTAATTACAAAGGGTTCTAACTCTGAGTTATCGTGATATAAAATTCCTTCTACCTTAACAAGCTGATTAACAACAATTTGCCAATCATTAATTAAGAAGTAAATATCCGCTGTCCTTTGGCCATCCCCTGCAGGGTCTCCCCCTGTAGTACGGATAGCAGGTAGAAACTTTGAGTTGTCTCTAACCTGCATCCATTCTTTCCAGTTGGAGTAAATATCACCCTTTACAGTGATATTAGTAACCCCTTCGTTAACGATTATCTTTTTATTTTCTCCATCAAAAGTTACCTTTTGATTTCCGTAATAACCGTTTTCAGGATCATATGGCCCCCAGAATTCCCAGTATCCATAGTTGAATGTGGGTTGCATTACTGTTGAATCTCGTTCCAGAATAGTGAAAAGTTAACTTCAATCTTACCATGCGCTTGCTGATAAGCAGTGCCGCCTTTCGACGGGCCTTGTGGTTTGGCAAGAATAGCAAAGTAAGTATAGGGCCCATAACCAGAGGAAATAAAGCCACCCGTTGCAACATCTCCGGAATTACCCGGCCAAGTTAAGCTATCGCCATTTGTACTAGTGTTTACACTAGAGGTATCTAACGGTGTTTGAAAGGTTTTATCGAGATACAGCTCTGCCTTATCATTATCAATCATACGCAAGTAAAGGTTTTGATTATTTACAGCAGCACCAATAGTTCCCGGAATAGCTTCTAACTGAATAACATTTCCTTCACGGTGTAACGAGAAGGGAATACCTGTAGGGGGAGTGTTAATTTGAATTGCTGTAGCTTGACCTGCTGTAGGTGATTGATATACTCTTAAAATTGGGCAACGGTTGTTACCACCGTTATCAGCCAAGTTTTTAAACGCAGACTGCAAAGAAGTAAAGGCATTACTAAGATCTTCACTGCCAGAATAACCACCGGAGTAGGTTACAAGCCCGTGAATACCACTATTACGGAACAAGTTAGCCTTATCAATACCGTCTTTACCGTAAGCCATAACAGCAGAAAAAGGATCACCAGCCTCTACATTTCGGAATAGTGGGGTTACACCAAGGTTTGCAGCTTCAGTAGAATCATAAATAGGAAGAGACTGAGTATCCCCTGACATTACAGGGTTAACATAAACTTGAAGCGACATAAAGGCTTCTGCACCGTCTTCGTGGTAGGCGTAAGACCTTGCTGAACGGGGCAGATACAGTGTACGGTTATCGTGATTTACGCCATTAATAATAGGGCGCGGAGCTAGTACACCAATTAAGTAATACTCGTCATTAACTGGCATTTCAAAAGTTACAGTATCTGTACTGATAATGCCTGTTGTAGGTGCTTTATCCAAGACGACTGTAGTACTGTTAACAATTTCAGCGACACGAGTTTCTTCAGGAAGTACACCTGTGCCACTATCTACTTTAACAATCCAGCCAGCCTTAATACCTGCTAAATCAGGAATAGTTACCGTAGTGCCAGAAGAAGTTACATTTGTCTTAGAAGTAATAACTCTGTCACCAAAACCACCAGCAAGACCCTGAACATCATTCATGTTAGTAGGGTCGATAACAGCTTTAAAGTACTCTGTTTGGCCACGACCAAGTTTAGCTGTGTCAATATCTGCTTCTGTGTGGACAGAACAACACCAAACACGCATGAAGGAATCAGAAACAACAGGAACATTCTTCATGTTGTGTTGACAAAACCGTAAAGGCAAGGAACCAGTTTGAGAGTGAGGTACCCCTGAGTTTTCATCATGGTAGTACTCGTGGATAACAATTCGTTGGCCTCTATGGTAAGTACCGAAGCGAACACGACCACTTCCTAACCACTGGATATCTACCCAGTAAATATTATCACTTAAAAGAGACAGTACTTTTTGGCTATCACCTGTACCATTAACAGGATCGCTATTAAAACCAGAGTTGATAGTCTCGGTTACAACACCGTTTACTGTTTTCTGAGTTTGGGTTTCTGAGATAATAGTTTCAGTCAAAGCTCCCGTTGCACTTGAACGAATAACACATTGTAAACCGCTTTCCCCTGTTACTCGGAAGAAGTAACCGTTACCGCTAACAAGCTCATAGGTAGGAGAGCTAAGGACGTCATCGTCATACTTTCCATCAAAGTAACCCCACTCACGCATAACGCCTTCTTTACCAGCATCACCTAAAGCAACTGTCATAATTGCCATCTGTGATAAACCGGGGAAGTAGTGGTGGTAAGTATTGGTTGTTAACTGAACACGATCGGAGTCAGGGCCAAAGTTTGTGGTAGCTGTTCCTGCTGAAGTTTTTAATTCTGCTGCATGCAGGTCATCATTGTGAACAGAAGCACCACTGCCAAACTTAGTAGTAGCAAACTCGCCCGGAAGGTTATTGTTAGCAAAGGTATAATCGCCAAGAATACTTGCGCCTGAAGTGCGCAGTTTACCAAAAGCATCAAGTTGAGGTAAGCCTTCCGCAAAACGCACATTCATAGAACCTGTTGGATCTACATCTACACCATATTCCGGGTTATCATAGCCAATGATGTTCATGGTATTAACATAAACATCTTCAAAAGAGACTACTTCTGCAATTACAGTGTTAGTAGTAGTATCCTTAATACTCTCCCCAACGGAAGGGCTAAGGTTTTGATAAGTTGCAGATTTGCTGTAGTGGACTTCGAGGACGCCACTAGTAGTAGTTTCCTCGAAGATACCATGAACATGCATTGTCCAGCCACTGCTAACCAGCGCATACATCTGACCAGTTTTCCAGCTATAACCTTCAGTTTTGTTATTGTAGAAAACTTGAGCTGTATGTTTTAAACGAATTCGCTTACCAGTGCTATCCGGTGGAATTCTTGTATAATTTCTTTCGCCAGACATGTCTGTTCCTTATTTATTATGGGTTCTCGTAGTTCCGTTCCTGCGCAGGAGCGATTAGGAAGTTGTTACCAGAACCTTCGTTGATTGTATAGTCAACAGAAATAAACTGACCACCATCTAAGCCGATACCGATAAGGGTAACTGCAAGAGGGGTGTCTTCTGAACGACCACCTTGTGTATTTTTAGTGTAAGCAAAGTCAAAGGGTACGCTTGTACCTGCGTAAGTGCCGCTAACAGGTGTGGCCAAGTCATTCTGTAGAACCACTGCCGCGCCTGCAGTACCGTAGGTTGCAGCCAAGAACATGAAGTATTCAAAGTCACCAGAACCAGCAAACTGACCAAACTGAATCAAGCCAGAAGCTACTTTTGGGAAGAGATAGAATACACCATCATCAGCTTTAAACTTAACAAAAGCATAGAAGCTAGTGTTAAGACCTTCAATGTAGACACCATCACCCGTTGTTGCTTGAGAAGTACCTGTTTCTAAGGTAGAACCAATAAAGTTTAAGAGAGCAGCCTGAACACGACCGATCAAAGATCCTGCATCGCCGTCTACGTTAACGTTTACGTTTTGACGCAGCAAGTACTGAACAGCTTCATAGATTTGTTGGGTAGTAGCAACACCAGAAGCGTCTGTGATAATTACGCTATAGTCTTCGTCTGTTAAATCTTGGTTAACGTCGAAAAGTTGACCCGCTGTGTAGTAGCCGATAGTAACGTTGGCATGAATTGAATCAACAGTACCGCCTTGAGTAGAAGCACTACCGGGGTCTGAGATTTCCAAGTCAAAGCTATCAGTTGTTACAGCAGTAATATCACCTGTTACGTTATAGCCAGTTGGCAACATACCAGAAATAGTGACTGAGTTACCTACGGAAAAGCCATGAGCGGTTGCAGAGTAAGTTGCAGTGTTGCCGCTAAAGCTAGCAGAGGCTACGGTAGCAGTACGAGTGATGTCTGCGTCAGTAGCAGTAATGCTAAGGTCAGTACCATTCGACAGAGGGAAACGATAGGTAATGTAAGTCAGTGTTGTAGCACCAACTGCAGTGCTGCTCGATGCAGCATAAGTTTTACCAGCTTCACGACAGAAAATGTTAAAGACGTCTGCTGTTTCACGATAGTCAAAGTTTCCGTTAGAAACGTCACCAAAGGCTTGAACTGCTTCGTTAACGGGGCCCGCATAGGTAAAGTCTTGCGCACCAGCGGAAGTACCGTCATTAATGACTTCGTAATAAGGTTGGTCAACAGCACCAATAGAACCCAGCGATACAACACCAATGTATTCACGCTTAGTTGTGGCCGCGCCTAGTGCTCGTTCTGCCCAACCAGCAGTACGGATTAACTTACGGGTTGCATCGTTAGCAGGTTCCCAGTCATTAATAAATTCGAACTGCTCCGGAGTAATTGCCTCCATAGGGAACGGATACTTAATAAATTCAGCGTCAGCTTTCCAACGCTCTTTTAAGTAAGAGTATAAAGCTTGTCCAGTAACGCCGCCTGTAGCGCCTTCGTTTGTTACTGAGCCAGTAGTTACAATCTCAATTGTTTTGGCAGCTACATCGATATCAATGTCAACGCCGTTAGTATTAGAGAGATCTGTAGGGTCAAAAATTAGAGGCATTCTCTTATTCCTTCACAAAAGTTACTTGGTAATTAGGGCTTACCACAATTGCCACTGTATTATCGTCATTAAAAAGTAGCTGATTAATCGCTACTACATCCCCATCTGGGAAAGTTATAATATTACCAATCTCTAAAACTTCTACTGTCTCTCCGACATGTTGATTATCTGTACTTTGCGTAATTTTCCAAGTCATACTATATTCCTATGGGTTGTCATAAACTCTGTCGGTTACTTGCCGAACAACAATTGTATCATTTTGAGTATTTGAGAAAGTATACTCATTGTAAATATCTTTGTAACCAATTGCAAAGATCACATAAAACCCTGCGCCGTTTCTTGAATGTGTAAAGCTAAAAGAAGTTCCACTATTTTCTACTCCAGCCACTTCAACAGCTGTGCTAGGATCAGTGCCAAAGTAAAACCGCACTTCTGAGTTAGCTTGCAATCCTGTTAATGTAATGTCTGCTGATGCTACAATAGTTACTGTAGCCCCGGCTGTTCTAATTGATGGTGGTGTTTGACCACCACTAATATTTAAAGTAAAGGTTCCTGAGGGTACGTTAACAAAAATTGCTTCATTACCTGTTGAACCATCTGTTGTGGCATAGCCTGTGTAAGTCAAACCAACAAGGTTGGCCTCTGTTCCACTTGTGAACTCAATAGCATGACCTGTACCGGAAGATACAAAGTTATTATTACTAAAGTTACCGCCAAGGTCTGCACCAGAGTTGTCTAGCAATACTGCTGAAGTTGCTACACTATTAGTAATTAGGTTGTTTGTCATTATAGATTGATTTTGGTCAATCTGACCACACCCTCTAAAAGTATTTTCAGTAATTGTAGAATTAGACAAAAACCCAAAAGTACTCATACTAATAAAATTACAACCATTAATATTAATATCTGCATTTTCATTTGCTAAAAAATATCCGGGGGAGTTTGTTCCTAGCGCAGAAATAGAAATGTTGGTCCAATCAACTCTGCTGCTAACGTCATTCACTTCAATACCATTAAATGTAGAAGAAACCTTAATAGTGTTTGCAACAAAAATAACTTTGTTAGAGTCTCTAAAGTCCACTGGAGTGCCGCTTAAACCTAATTGCATAAGACCTTGCATAGCATAAACACCATTAGCAAAGATAAAACAACCCCACTGGTTTGTTAAAGAATTAGAAACGCTGCTGAGTCCTGTAAAGGTAGCATAGCCATTTGCCAAATCACCATCAGTAATATTAAAATTACGTCCAACACGCATAGCATCAATTTTAAATGGCGCACCTTTAGAAGGTCCAGACCCCGGAACATTCCAACGAACACCAAAAGTACTTGTTGTTCCGCCCCTATTGCCCGCATCAGCTGTAATAGCTGGATCAACTACGTAACACTTCCAGCCACCTAAAATGTAGGTATCAGAACCGTCCATGTAATAATAATCAATGGCGTTAGTAGAAGAACCAATAGCGACTTGAATACCTGCGCCGTCAGCATCTGCTGGGGACAGGGTATCAAGAGTCTGAGACACGTCGGCTTTAGTCCAAACCCAGACAGCATCTCCTGCTGCAATAGTTTGAGCAGAAGTATAAACCATTCCACGAGCGGCATTAGACCAAGGGCTACGAGAAGTACAGTTAGAGCCTTGAACATAGTCATCAGTTTCAGGGTCATTTAAAGAGTTCTGACCACCACCACCAGACGAAATAAGAGTCCAGCCACCCCCTGTGCTATCTGTAAAAATTTCTTGACTTGTTAATTCTGTTGTATAACTAGGTGCTGCCATGTCTATACCTCCACATCGTCAATGCTAGTAAGATTACCTTCAGCATCATAGCTAAACGTTCTTGTTAAAGTTGTTGTTATTTTGTAATACACTAACTGACTAATATTGTTATCTAGGTCATAAGTAAAGTCTTTATACTTTCCGCCATCATAGTCAATTCTAGCTATATTGCCATTTAAATAAGTAAAGGTGGGGTTTAGAGGAGAAGCTTCTCCATCAATACCAGCAATACCTTGTTCACCTTGAGGGCCTTGCGGACCCACTGGACCTTCAGGTCCTTGCTCACCTTGAGGACCTTGTAGTCCTTGAATACCTTGTAAGCCCTGATCACCTTTTTCGCCTTGAGGACCTTGTGGACCCTCTTGGCCTGTTAAACCTTGCGGGCCTTGCGCACCAGTCTCTCCAGTAAAGCCTTGCTCACCACGAAGACCTTGAGGCCCCTCTGGACCTGCCGGACCAGTTTCGCCCTGAATACCTTGGATACCTTGAGGACCTTGAGGGCCGGGATCGCCTTGTAAACCCTGAGGTCCTTCTGGACCGGGTTCCCCCTGCTCTCCTATAAAACCCTGTTCACCACGAAGACCTTGGGGACCTTCTGGACCAGTCTCACCACGTAAACCTTCAGGGCCTTGTAAACCTTGTTCACCTTGGAGGCCTGTTTCACCTTGAGGCCCTTGTAAGCCTTGTTCCCCTTGAGGACCAACATCACCTTGTAGTCCTTGAATACCTTGGGGACCTTGTTCTCCGATGTCACCCTTAGAGACCATAAGCTCCCATTCAAGAGGGCTACTGTCAGGAGTACTGTTTGTGTTATTTTGTAGAGCTACATAAGCAGAGCCGTCATACTTAACAACATCTCTTGCGGAATAGGTGGTGGTGTTATCCCACTCGCCACGCCAAGGGTTGCCACTGGCACCTTGAGCACCAAGTTGACTTAAGGTAATTTCATATCGACTACCGCTGTCTGTAGCTACATAGTTGTAAATAGCCATACTACATTACCTCTTTTATTCTTTTTTGTTTTTTTTAGTAGTTAAATATATAATAATCTTCTTTAAATATATTTTCTACAATATCTTTGTTTTCTTTGCTATAGTGTGTTTCATAAGAAGCTATAGAACTATTTATGAATTTTTTGTATAAAGGAACCTTCGTTGCAGCATAAAGCTTACTCAAAGAGTCTTCTAGTTTAAACCACACAGTGTCTTTAGCCATAAATTCATACTGGTTGTCTTTTAGAGACCAATCACAAAATTCAGAAATATCTAAATCCCAAAACTCTCTAAAACTTACCTTATCAAATAATTTTAAAAACTCTTTATCATTAAGTGCATAGTTGTATAAACTCAAAGCCCTAGTATAAGGGTGCCTCACTATAGCATAGCTTTGCCTTGAGCCTATATCAAAAGAACTTAAGGGGTTGTGTTGTTGCAACCTGTCTTTTACAGTGTTTTTATAGTAAGGAAGTTTAACCCGGTTATTATACTTTAAGACAGCATTAGCTTTGAAATTAGTTCCAGAGGTTCTTGGTATATGGAGTACGCACCACTCATCGTGATATATCATTAAAAACCAAACCCTCTAGTAGCTGTTTTAGTACCAGAGCGAATTGGGAAAAGATACTCAATAGCATAGCGAAGACCATCTGTCCAGTGTTCTACACCTTCCTTCTTGTCAATCACAGCACTATCAGGGTTACTTTCAACCCACTGAGTTCTTTCTATCGATTTTATTGTATTAACGCATTTAGGGTGAATATACATGTCTATAACCCCTGCAGCGTTTTTAAACTTCTTGTTTACCGCAGCCACGCTATCAATGATAGGTGGTGCCTTATTATGCGCCCTGGTAGCAATACCATTACTTTGTAGAATGCTAAAGTCAGTAGTACCAACAGCCGCAGAAGACTTCCTAGCGCGACCACTAGGGTCAGGATAGGAAATTATTTTATGGCCTTTATACTTGTTAGCCAAGGTATTTGCCAAAGTTTCTGTATCAGGATGCCCTTGCATCTCGTCCAGAATGTGAACTTGACCCCCTCTTAAAGCAAAGATTACGGAAGCCATGATACCTACGTTGAAGTCAATAGCAACATGAACATCTTCTCCTTCTTCAAAGTAAGGAAGGTCTTTGTCAATATGCTCTTTACGGTTAAACGTGTAAAAGACGTTACTACCAGAGTCTTCAAAGCTTGCAGTATACTCTCTAGCAAACTTAAGAGGGTCAAGTGTCAACTTAACACTCTCAATCTCTTCCTCATCTAAGTAAGGAGAGTCTTGATAAGTGTAGTGATAGCTTTTCCAGTCTTTATCACTGTCTTGACGGTTATACATGTCATAGAAATAGTCATACCCGCTAGGTGTACTAATGATAAGAGCCTTGCCGGGATTAGCTCCAAACTTAGAGGCGTTCTTCCTTGACCAGCGAGTTGACACACAAGGCTGAATAATAGACTCCCAAGACTCTTTTAAGTTCATACCAGCACCTTTCCATGAAGTAACCTCGTCAGCTACTACAAAGTACTGACCTGTACCACGCATACGCTGAGATGCTTCATAAGACCAAAGCTTTAGCTGAACATTATTTGGAAACCA
>Ga0070748_1001670_pt1 | contig 10308 bp, 8 predicted proteins | sample VirMetDEL_Nov_12_FD_77015 | JGI IMG/M metagenome (GOLD analysis project Ga0070748, IMG submission 77015) | Aqueous microbial communities from the Delaware River and Bay under freshwater to marine salinity gradient to study organic matter... | ecosystem: Environmental > Aquatic > Marine > Coastal ...
TGCACTGATTTACATTCACGGTTTTCTCAGCTCTCCTCATTCCTACAAGGCCCAGCAAATACACGTTTGGCTAAGGCAGTATCGCCCTGATATTGCTTATTATTGTCCGCAATTACCGCCTTACCCTGCAGAAACACAACGCATATTAGAGGATCTAGTGGAATCCTTGAGGTCCGATCCTGTGTACCTCATGGGAAGCTCACTGGGCGGCTACTGGGCGACTTGGTTGGCAGAGAAGTATAATTTGCGCGCAGTGCTCATTAATCCTTCGGTTGCACCCTATGAGTTCATGCCCCAGTATTTGGAGGTTGACCTCAAGAGCTATCACACGGATCATGTCTTCCGTTTGCAGTCACATCATATAGATGAGCTAATCGCCGTAAATGCGCCCATACTGCATCCAGAGAATTACTGGCTGTTGGCGCAAACAGGCGATGAAGTGCTCGATTATCGTCGCGCTAAAGAGCGCTATAAAAATTCTAAACAAACTATTGAGACTGGAGGCGATCACGCCTTTCAGAGGTTTGAACTGCACATAAAACAATTGATTAGCTGGCTAGAACACAAGAGTTAATCAGACCTTCTTTTCATCTTAACGAGTTGCGCATTGTTAATTATGGCTAATTATTCTGCAGAAGATATTGAAGTACTTACAGGTTTGGATCCGGTTAAAAAACGCCCGGGTATGTATACCGAAACAACTCGCCCCAATCATCTAGCGCAGGAAATCATCGATAACTCGGTGGATGAGGCGCTGGCGGGGCACGCTAAATCAATCGAAGTGATATTACACAAAGATCAGTCGGTTACTGTGACAGATGATGGGCGCGGTATGCCGGTGGATATTCATCCTGAACAGGGCAAGCCGGGCGTAGAAGTCATTCTTTGTACGCTTCATGCTGGCGGCAAGTTTTCCAATAAAAATTATCAATTCTCCGGTGGCTTACACGGTGTGGGCGTGTCAGTTGTAAATGCGCTCTCGCAAATGTTGGAAGTGACTATCAAGCGCGATGGCAATGTCTATCGCATGGGCTTCGCCAATGGCGATAAAGCGAGCGATCTGGAAGTTATAGATAGTTGCCCCAAGCGTCAAACGGGTACCAGTGTGCGCTTTTTGCCTAACCCTAGTTATTTTGATTCACCCAAATTTTCTGTCACACGCATGCGTCATGTGTTGCGTGCCAAGGCTGTGCTTTGCCCAGGTTTGAGCGTCACCTTTTTGGATGAGCAAACGGGCGATAAAGATGAATGGTATTACGAAGATGGCTTAAAAGATTATCTTGCCGGCGCTACCCACGAGTGGGAAACATTGCCCGAACAACCATTTGTTGGCGATTTTAGCGGCACTACTGAAGCGGTAGCTTGGGCTGTGCAATGGCTACCTGAAGGCGGTGAGCTGATACAGGAAAGCTACGTTAACTTAATTCCCACGGCGCAGGGTGGTACCCACGTTAATGGTTTGCGTACTGGGCTTTTGGATGCCATACGTGACTATTGTGAGTTTCGCAGTTTGATCCCGCGAGGAATCAAGCTGGCACCTGAAGATCTGTGGAATAACTGCTGCTTTGTTCTATCTTATAAGCATCACGATCCGCAGTTTTCTGGTCAAACCAAAGAGCGTTTAACCTCCCGCGAAGCGGCGGCCTTTGTCTCGGGCATTGCTAAGGATGCGTTTGCGCTCTGGCTCAATCAGCATACGGAAGAGGGCGATAAGCTCGCCGAAGTCTGCATTAATAATGCGCAAAAGCGTGTGCGTTCCAGCAAAAAAGTTGCGCGTAAAAAAATCACCCAAGGCCCAGCTTTGCCCGGTAAATTGGCCGACTGCTCCAGTGGCGAACCGGCCTTGAGTGAATTATTTTTGGTGGAAGGGGACTCGGCAGGCGGCTCCGCCAAGCAGGCGCGCGACCGCGAATACCAAGCGATAATGCCCCTGCGCGGGAAAATTCTAAATACCTGGGAGGTAGACTCCTCAGAAATATTAGCCAGCCAAGAGGTGCATGATATCTCTGTTGCTATAGGTATGGACCCAGGCAGTGAAGACTTAAGTGAGCTGCGCTATCACAAAATTTGTATTCTCGCCGATGCTGACTCTGACGGTTTGCATATTGCGACCTTGCTCTGTGCGCTATTTGTAAAACATTTTCCGATACTGGTGCGCCACGGTTATATCTATGTCGCTATGCCGCCGCTCTATCGTATCGATTTGGGTAAAGAAGTTTACTACGCGCTCGATGAGGGCGAGAAAAACGGCATACTCAATCGCATCGCCGCAGAAAATAAAAAAGGTAAACCCAATGTGCAGCGCTTTAAAGGCTTGGGTGAAATGAACCCGCTGCAACTGCGCGAAACCACCATGGCGCGCGATACGCGTCGTTTGGTGCAGCTCACCATCGACGACACCAATGTTGATGACGATACTATGCAAGTTATGGATATGATGTTGAATAAAAAACGCGCAGCTGATCGTAAACAATGGCTAGAATTGAAAGGTAATTTGGCAGAAATAGCGGTTTAGCGAATGTTTTTTGTTTTGACGGAGACTGAAGCGCCGATCGCAATCCGTAAATTTCATGAATTAGCTGGCGCCGAGGCTCGCACCTTGGCAAAAACTGGCTAGACTGAATACTGTTAATTTTCAATTAGCTACCCTTCAAATCGCTCAGGGAATTCCCATGAAAAATAATATCAATTTGTTCCTGAAGTCAGCACTTATGACTGCCGTTGTCTCTACCACTCTTAGCTTATATGGCTGTGGTGGCAGCAGCGGCGACACTCAGACACCGCCTACGCCCACAGGACCTGACGCCTTTGTTGAGGGAACCGCGCCGCGCTTTGACCCCATTATTTCAGATTTACCTTTTAATACCGATTTTATTTTTGCTAAAGCGGCCGCTACTGATGGCACCGCTGATGTAGGCGCAGCGACAGATGCGGTGCGCTCCGCGCTCAATGTTATGGATGGCTTTTCGACCACGGCCTATTTCGATGTGATGATCAGTGGCAGTGTGGACCCTGCGACTGCCATTCCGCTCAAAAGTGTATTTTTAGTTGAAGTGAATACAGGTGGGAAAGATGCGCTCAATCCCGCCAATATTATTGGCTTGGTCGGCCCTGCGAACTTTGATGTAAAAGTAGTTTCGCTGGATGGTGGCACGAACAATGCCGTGCGTCTGCGCCCCTTGGTACCCTTAAAAGCTAAAGCCAAATACCTCGTGTTTCTTACGGATGACTTGAAGGACACATCGGGTAAGGCGTTAACGCGTTCTTGGACTTATAACGCTCTACGTGATCCTAGTTATGCTGCTTTTGATACTTTGCTTCCCGTGCGCAACGCCCTGATAGGTTGGGAAGCTTTGGCGAGCGGGTTTATTGCGGCTGCCACTGCTGGTCAAGTTTCAGCTCCAGTCGCTAAAGAGAAGCTACTGCTTACTTATACTTTCACCACGACAGATCCACTGACACCCTTGGTGGCAATGGCTTCACCACGTGCCGCTGTTGCTGGCTTGCAAATCGCTGCAGGTGCAGCGCCAGCAGTTGCTGTTGGTGCCGCCTTGCAGTTGGATGCTGCAGGTGCACTGCCATCGCCAAAGGCGCGCAGCCTGAAAGTGTCGCCTATGACGGGCATAGACTTCACTGAGCTAACGCAAGGTTTGCTAGCGGGTAATGTAGGTAAGCTATACACCGGCGCTATCAGCTTGCCCTACTATCAAACCACGCCCGCGGGGCTGGAGTTTGGTAAGTTTCTCACCAAAAACTGGAAGCCTGATGTGGCTCTGGCTAGCCTCTTGGGTGTGACCTTGCCCAAGGATGTTAATGGTAGTTATAACCTCACCTATAGATTTCCGTTCGCCGCTAAAACAGCCGATGAAATTGTGCCTCTACAGGTTACTTTGCCGTTGCCATCTTGGGTGCCGGGTTATGCGGGTTCTGCAAACTGCAGTCAAATTTATGCTGCGACGGGTTACCCCTTGGTTATTTACGTACATGGTATAACCAGTGAGCGCTCTTCAGGTGTGGCTCTTATGCATACACTTGCGAGTCAGTGTATAGCAACAGTCGCCATTGATTTACCGCTCCATGGCGTAGCGGCTAACAATCTATTTGCACCCGTATTAAATGTAGAGAAAAGTCAGCTGATTCCCTATGCAGCCATTTACGGTGATATGGCGCCTCATGAACGTCACTTCAATGTGGCAGGTGCGGCGGGTGCTCCCGCACCGATGAACTTCGCTAATCCGGGTGCGAATGATGGCTCGGGAACCCAGTTTACTAATTTGGGTTACATGGCCAATATGCGCGATAACAATCGCGAGGCAGTTGTAGATTTCTTAAATCTCAGCGCTAGCCTTGGCAACCTTAAAGCTGAATTAGCCCAGAACTTTGCAGTCAGCGTGGATACCAATAATGTCTATGTCGTCGGAGTATCTTTGGGCGGTATATTAGGCGGTGTTTTCACTACTGCGAATCAGGTCGCTATTGCCAATGAGATGAAGTTGGGGATGACGCCGGTTTTGACGCCTTTGCGTGGTTTGGTGCTCGCGTCTAGCGGTGCTCAAGTCAGCCAAATCATGATTAACTCACCTACCTTTGGCCCTAGTATTGATGCTGGGTTGGCGGCGAGTGGTGTGATGGCGGGTACGGCTAATTACGAGCGCTTCGTTTATGCCGCTCAATCCATGTTAGATTCAGGTGATGTGGTCAGTTTTGCGCAGACCTTAGGGCAGCTAGGTGTTCCCGTATTGGCGCAGCAAATTAAAGATGACCAAGTTATTGTCAACTCAACCCCACGTGCGCCCCTCGCTGGTACAGAGGCGCTCGCTCGCCTAATGGGCGCCAAATCTTTAGGCGCAGGTGGTGAGCTAATGGGGGTAGGTTTGGTGCGTATGAATGCTGGGGGTCACACCTCGTTACTGCGCCCTGAAGGTGGTGCGCCGCAGGTCACAGCAGAACTGCAAACTCAGGTAGCGACTTTTATTCTCTATAAAGGCAAGCCTGTAATTGGTGCTGCCGCGCCGGAAAACGTGATGGCACCCTAATTACCACGTCTATTTAGTGATCCATTTAAAATCCCAGCCTAGCTGGGATTTTTCATTTGGTGCGCTTTGTTTTTATGTTGATCTTTTTTATTAGCGTCGATGTGAGGGAAAATTTACCACAAAAAAATACCCTGTTATTAAACCTTGTACTACAGCGTTTTTTTAGCAATCATGCCCTAAACAAGTACCCTAATATCAACGGTTAACGATTGAGCGCCTCTAATGACTCCACGCAATTACCTTTATCTACTTAAAAAATATGATGAATACCAACCGCAAATCGAGCGGCTTCTAGAATCTATTATCACCGCTCAGGCACCCACTAAGCTGGAAGATTCGAGCGAGCAACTAGCCTCTGCGATTAATCGTTTGCATCAGTCTTACCCCTTTGTGGAGTTACTTTACTGTGTTGATGAGCAGGGCACCCAAACGACTGAATCGGCGGCTGCCCCTAAGGTGGCAGACTCTAAGCGACGCGAGCCAGGTTTAGGTTCGGATCGCAGTAATCGCGTTTATTACACAGCTGCACGCGATAACTTTAAAACCGTTACCGTCACTCAGCCCTATCTTTCCAGCGCCACTCATCAGCTTGCGATTTCAGGCGTGCACCGTTTTAATTCCAGTGCAGGCGGTTTGCGTTATTTAGTACTTAACGTCAACCTCGAAAAACTTATCGCATTTTTAAATGGCGATAGTTTACGCAGCTTAGTGCACCCTTTCTTTCAGGTTGTTTATGGCATTATCGGGGTAATGTTGGTTATTGTTTCCGCGCTCTTGTTGTTTGCGGCGGGACAGTCGCTTTTTGATATGTTTTTGGAGCACACGAAAACCGCCACCCAGGCGTTCCAATCGGTCATCTTAGTTACCTTAGGCCTCGCTATTTTTGATTTGGGTAAAACGATTTTGGAAGAGGAGGTGCTACTGCATAAAGATATTCATCACACAGGCTCAACACGCCGCACCATCAGTCGTTTCATGTCTGCGATTGTTATTGCCGTTTCCATTGAGTCGCTGCTGCTCATGTTTAAATCGCTACTCGGTGATGCAACCCATTTAAATTCGGCAGTCTTTATGTTGTTTGCGGCAGTAGCGCTTTTAGTTGGTTTGGGTGCTTATTTGAAATTGACCAGTGAAAAGAAGTAAGCCCAAGGCCCTCTTTACAGCCGATGTTTTTGGCTGCAACTTTTGTTGATCCATTGTTTTGCGAACAAATATTATTTGAGTCACAAGGAATTACATGAGTATCAAAACTAAAAGTGCATTTGTTTGCAATGACTGTGGCGCCGATTATAAAAAATGGCAGGGGCAGTGCACTGAGTGCGGCGTATGGAATAGTTTAGCGGAGGTGCGCCTTGGACCTACACCGGCAAATCGCTCCGCCAAGTTTGATGGCTATGCGGGTGGTGCAGGTGCGACGCAGGTGCAAACACTGGCTGAAATTTCACTCAATGATTTGCCGCGCTTTAGCAGTGGTATGGGCGAGTTAGATCGTGTGCTGGGTGGTGGTTTTGTACCTGGGTCGGTGGTGTTAATTGGCGGTAACCCCGGTGCCGGAAAGTCGACCATACTGCTGCAAATTTTATGTAATTTAGCCTGTAATATCCCTGCACTTTATATTACTGGCGAGGAGTCGCTGCAACAGGTTGCAATGCGTGCGCAGCGCTTAGGTTTGCCTACTGAAAAATTACAGATGCTCAGCGAAACCAGTGTGGAGAGCATTTGTGCAACTGCGCAAAAAGTATCGCCCAAAATTATGGTGATAGATTCTATTCAGGTTATGCACATGGAGGATATATCCTCGGCTCCTGGCTCTGTTTCGCAAGTGCGCGAAAGCGCTGCTTACCTCACGCGCTTCGCCAAGCAAACCGGCACAGTATTAATTTTGGTGGGACATGTCACCAAAGATGGGTCATTGGCTGGCCCAAAAGTATTGGAGCACATGATCGATTGTTCGATTTTACTGGAAGGCGACAACGATTCACGCTTTCGCACCCTGCGCGGCAATAAAAATCGTTTTGGTGCGGTAAATGAATTGGGCGTTTTCGCTATGACGGAGCAAGGCATGCGCGAAGTGAACAATCCCTCGGCAATTTTTTTGCAGCGCGCGGAAGAGCCAGCTTCCGGCTCAGTTGTCATGGTGATGTGGGAGGGGACGCGTCCACTCCTAATTGAAATTCAAGCCTTGGTTGATGACAGTCATTTAGGCAACCCGCGTCGTGTGGCTGTAGGTATGGATCAAAATAGGTTGTCGATGCTGCTCGCCGTATTGCATAGGCATGGGGGCATTATGGTAGGCGATCAGGATGTATTTGTGAATGTGGTCGGCGGTGTGCGCGTAATGGAAACCAGCGCAGATTTAGCCGTATTGCTGGCGATAGTCTCTAGTTTTCGCGACCGTATTTTACCGCAGGATTTAATTGTATTTGGTGAGGTGGGTTTGAGCGGTGAAATTCGCCCAGTGCCCAGCGGCCACGAGCGCTTACGCGAAGCGGCTAAGCATGGTTTCAAGCGCGCCATAGTGCCCTATGCCAATGCTCCGCGCGAAAAAAACATAGGAATAGAAATCGTTGCCGTCAAAAACTTGCAAGAAGCACTGGAAGCCCTTTAGCTGTTAGGTGCAGTGTTTGCCTGAAGGTTAGGTGCTGCCGAGAGATGTTGTTGATAGCGAGCTGGATTCTTCTTTGAGGCTATCGCTCATTTCTGGCGGTAATTGCAGCTCTATTAAGCGATAGTGTGATTTGTGTAATTCTTCCCAGGCTTCTTTAAGGCTTGGAGTGCTAAAAAATAATGTATCAAAGCTGCCATCAGCTTGTGCCATTTTTAGTCCATCTAGAATCCGCTCCGCCAATTCGCGTTTGTTTTTTTTGATGAAAAAATAGATTGGCTGTGGATAGTGCAGCAGTATTCCTTGATCAATCCAAGGTCTTTATGTTTTTCGTATTCCTGCGTGACTTCTTGTAGGCTGCGCGCCATATAGTCAAAGCGTTTAATCGCAAGCATTTTAAACATGGAGTCATAGTTGAAACTGGTAACTGGGTTCATTACATTAAAGCTATAAACTTGAGTGTCGCTCCAATGAGTGCCTGTCCCAATTCTAAATTTCCGCAAAGCGGGTAAATTATCGACTTGATCGAATCGTCTAGTGTCTTCTGCGCGTATAAGCAAGCGTCTATATTCATTCACGCCTTTCATTAAATTAAATTTAATTGCCAATAAATATTCCTCGCGCGCAGGGCTGCTGCTACTCCAGAGTATATCTAAATCGCCTTTGACTATATGTGTGCGCAAGCGCTCGCGGGCAGCAAGAATGGGAAAGTAGTCCAGTGTGATTTGTTCATTGGGTTGAGCTGTTTTCGTCAGGGCGAGCAACAGTAGCTGTTCAAAGTAGCGGCTAGATTCGAGTGACTCTAGGCTGCCGGGTTTAGGCAAGGTGAGATGGGTGCTTGATTGTGCTGACGTGCTCGATGGCATGAGCGATAACAACAAGCCAAAAAGGAAAAATAATTTATGCATGGCGCTTCAGCTTGAAAGGTGAAAGAGTCAATAGTCTAACGTCTTTGTTTTTTTAGCTAGAGCTATTTACGAACAGCTCATTAAGCCGGAATAGAAAGAAAAAGAATGAGCTGCTCCAGCAATTCCTTGTCAGCAGGTGTGTCGGGTTGAAATTTGTAACCTACGATATGTTCGCGTACATGTACGAGGGTGCCATGTAAATGAAGTTGTTTTTTGTCGCTATTCAGTTCGATATCCTCTAGTAAAATATGTACACGCAAATTGTCGTCTTTACGTAACAGATGTTCGTCTAACAGCGCTAAGCGTGCTCCTGTAACAGACAAGTCGAGCACGTGTGCATTCCAGCTTTTGGTTGAGTATTGTATTTCTGCGTAGGCTCGCAAGGGAAAACGCGCAGACTGACGCTTGTCTTCCTTAGGTGTTACATCCTCTTGGGTGTAAGTTGAGGGTTCGTTCATTTTTAGTCTCTCTGGTGTTGAGCAGGTTGTTGCGAAATTGTTTGAGCGCCACTGCTATATCGCTCCTTGACGACTACTGCTGCTGACATTCAGGAAATAACAATATCTATTGCTCTGCACTTACAACATCTAAAATGGGTCAATTATAAATCGCTCATGAGATCCGAAAGCTCACGCTCGGCGGCATTGGCATCGCCCAGGTTTAATTCAATTAAGCGTCTAAGGTGACAAACACTATCTATATCGATGGATGTGCAGATAAAACCCACTTGATCTAAATGCTGGTGTGAAGTGAGCACTGACATGGCAATGCTGGTGTTGTCAGCTAAGAGTACTTTTACCAATATGGGTTTGTCGCGCGCTATGTCCGCTGGTAATTTATGCTGCAATAACAAACCTTTAAGCGAAATATCCAGTAAGCTGGCGCGCCAGTGAATATCGCCCTGAGCTAATTCAACTTGTGCATCAAAGAGAATGCGGCTGAACTTGCGGCGTTCGTTGAGGTGTTGCTGATTGTCGCTCTTACTCATGACTCACTCGATTAGTTTTTACGTCGATCTGCTCTGAGTGTAGATGCAACCCACTGAATCGCCAGAATTAACCCGCTTAAATTACCGATTTGCCTCAGCTGTAGTGGCAAAACTATAATCCCCACATTTTTTGATTCGCGGACGCATTGATATGACAGATTTTCGTATTGGTATTGATTTAGGTGGCACTAAAACCGAAGTCATTCTGTTGAATGGTGCGAGCCAGGAGTTGTTTCGCACCCGTATTCCCACTGTGCGCGACGATTATGCGGCAACCTTGAGCGCTATAGCTGGCTTGGTGGCGCAAGCGGAGGCTGCGGCGGGCCTGCAAAATTTACCGGTGGGTATTGGCATTCCGGGTACTATTTCCCGTAAAACGGGTTGGATCAAAAATGCTAATTCTACTTGGTTAAATGGCAAACCCTTTCAGGCTGATCTCTCGGCCCATTTGGGGCGTGCCATTAAGGTCACCAATGATGCTAACTGTTTAGCCGTATCTGAGGCTACCGACGGTGCAGGGCGCGGCTACGGCTTAGTGTTTGCCGGTATTTTAGGTACTGGCTGTGGCGCAGGTATTACTTATAACGCTGAGCCTCTTGTTGGGCCTAATGGTGTGGCAGGCGAGTGGGGCCACAGCCCGCTGCCGTGGACGCCTTCCGCGCAGTTGCAAGAACGCCCTTGTTATTGCGGCAAGCAAGGTTGCCAGGAAACCTTTCTTTCGGGCACAGGTTTGTGTTTGTCCTACAAGCTTGCTACTGGGGTTTCATTAAA
>Ga0070748_1001673_pt1 | contig 10303 bp, 12 predicted proteins | sample VirMetDEL_Nov_12_FD_77015 | JGI IMG/M metagenome (GOLD analysis project Ga0070748, IMG submission 77015) | Aqueous microbial communities from the Delaware River and Bay under freshwater to marine salinity gradient to study organic matter... | ecosystem: Environmental > Aquatic > Marine > Coastal...
GTATAGGAATACCATTAACTTCTTTCGTCAGCTCTGCAATGTAAGCATTTGCATCCGTGCCATTACCAATAATTCTATCACCCGTTGCAGAACCATCAAAGCCGCCCTGAAGGTCAATAAGAATAGAGGTTACAATAGTGCCGCCAACTTTATTCACAAAAGTATTAATGGAAGCATCTGGAATACCAGAGCCATGAGCGTTAGGGGTAATTCCAAAAATGGTAGCACCAGTATCCAAACTAGCATTGTTTGCTCCAGCAGCCGTAGCTGTTCCTGAAAAACCGTTTGTATCAACAACATTGTTGATTCCAGAAGTTGCAACCGTTTGAAGTTCAAACTGCTTCTGCGTTACAGTTCCAGTAGTAGCATTTGTTGTAATTTGTTGGAAGCCGTTTTGTGAACGGACGGGACCGTTAAACGTAGTATTAGCCATGTGTATCTCCTGTCTTGGCTAGTGTCAGCCGCACAACGCGACTGTCAGGGGTAAGTTGTTATACAATAAAAAAAGGGGGGTAGCAAGTACCCCCCTCTTAATATTTAACTTAGGCTCCGGGGGAACCAAAGATCCCAAGAGGATCAGAGACACCAAACGAATAACGTTCCCGTGCCTTGTAGCGACTATTACCCGTATCAAAGTCAGCATCCATAGATGTCTGCATTGGAGTACGAGTGAAGTGCTTCAAGCCATTTGGTACGTCAGTCATAAGGAACCAAGCGTCTGTATCCGTCAGATAATGGTTGATCGCATAACCTTCAGGAATAGCACCGTTATTCTTGAGAGCATTAAGATCATTATCTGCTGTGTTTACACGTCCTTCAGTTTCTAACAGCCGCGTAGCAACGAATTGCAGGGCGGATGGAATAACAAGTTTTCTAGGACGAGCGGCAATGAGCAACCCACGTTCATCTGTCCAACCACCGATCTGGATAACGGCGGCTTCAAGAGAAGTCTCGTTAAGATCAGCAGCAGTAGCAGGTGTGTTTGAGTTAGTACCACCTGAAACAAGTGGGTGAGAAGTGGAGCAAAGTGCTACACCATCACCATAAGTTGTTGAGAAGGCATCGTTAAGAATAGCCGCCCCTTTAACTTGCTTCGTGTAAGCCATAGCGCGGGCAAGAGCTTTAGTATAACGAGCAGACAGAGAGTCATACAAGTTATCTTCAACTGCTTCTTCAGTAACTGAGAAGCCCATTGCAACGGTTTCATGTTGGTAACGAGCCGTCCATGCTTCCTGTGCGTTGTCATATTCGATGGCAGAGCCTTCGTCTTTGACTGGTGCGGCAGAAAAACCGGAAAGTTTCGTTTCTTCTTCAAAAGAACGGTCAGAAGACTCTGATTCGAATATCTCCTTATGCTCTTCACCGTACTTAGCATACTCCATACCAAACAGAGCATTAAGGCCGGGAAGAAGTTCTTTTAGTAGTTGGGCGCGTGAAATAGCCATTGTCTATACCTCCTACAATCCAACAGGGTTACGATAAGCGTGTCCACCGATGAACACGTTACTACCATTGTCAGTATGTGGGCTGAAGATAACAAGCACTTCTTGGAAGGTATCGCTACCTGTAGCAGTGCTGTCAACCACATCAATTATCTGGAATGGTAGTGTCGAAGTTGTAGCAACACTATTATTGATAGCTAACTTAGACCGTCCATTAGCAGTATTTAATGTATTGCTAATGATTGAAGCCTTGTTACCAATAACAGTTCTTCCTAATGTTGCCATTGTTGTACCTGAAGAACATATAGCGGCTTTTAATACAACGTCAGGATCGTCAACAACAAACGCACTAATATCACTAGCAACAATGCTGCCGGGATATGAGTTGTTAAATGTTGGTTGACTAGTGTTCGGGTCTGTATAACTGCAACCCATAAAAACACCTAGTGTCCCAGTAGCTGGGAAAGCGGTAGTACTTCCGTCACGCTCAATAGTTCCGTCGTTTACACGTTTTATCAGGTCGCCTTTTCCAATAGCTGTGCCGTAATTACTAGCTATCTTCATTTGTCGAGTAGCACCTGCGAACACACGACCACCAATCAAACCGACGGGTATTAGCCCATAAGGGGCGTCAATAGTAGGATAAGCCATTGCTTATAACTCCCGAGTCAAAAATTAAGTTCCATTACCAAAAGTGACCTTCGACTTCCGATCATTAAAGAGCGGCATCCGAGGATCGTTTTCTCGCATCAGGTTGTTATCGACTGAAGAAATTTGCGCTTTACTTTGTTTACCAAAATAGTCTGTACGCTCTTCAATTAATTCTTGTGGAGCTTTGCAAAGCATTAACCCTCCGATTACAACATTATCAGCGAACCTTTCTTGTTCGATAGTAACTAGCGTAATCTCTGGATGGTCTGTTGCCTTAACCGGCTCCCAACCTTCACGTAGTTTTGAGGAAACATTAGTGGCATCAATCTGACCTAGTGTAGCTACACGAATCCAATGAAATTCATAACCCGGCTCGGGAGTAGGTGAGGGAAGCACCTCGGGGCGCTGCCAAGCTCGTTTACGGGTCGTTTTTTCTCTAGTCGTTTGCTCACGGTTAATTCTGTTATCAGCCATTTGCGTCTTTCCTCATTTCAATTGCAACCTGTTTGGCGTAGTCTTCAAGGGAAACTCCTAAACGTTTCGCTAGGTTTACTTGTGTTTGCGTTAGTACAATCTTTTTAGGAGAAGTACTCCGCGTAGCGGGTGCAACCACATTCGCCTGACGTTTTGGTGTTACCTTTTCTTCTTCAGTATCCTCAAATTCCTCTGGGAATACTTTACGCATACGAGCATTAATAGTCTCGTAGTATTCATCACTTTGCAGGTCCATACCTTGTTTGGCAAGTTTATTGTGCAGTCCCAGTACGTAACTTGTCATTTCATCGTCTGAACCAAACCAAGGATTATCCTCGGCCCACTCGTTAGCACGCTTATCAACCGGCACTGGGGCAGGTTGCGTACTAACTTCTTCTACAGCAGTTTCTTGTTCCTGTAAAGAAGGTAGTTGAATATTACTTAGGCGATCAGCTTTAATCTTAGCAGTTGTTAACTTTTCTTGCGCTTCTACCAGTGCGTCTGTATCACCTGCTTCGTGTGCTTCTTTAAACTCACGTTTAGCTATTTCTAATTCAGAACCGGCGCTACGCTTCGCTTGATCTAAAAGAACAGTTTGGTTTTTAGTTTGTGAACTTTTTAACCCTTTGTTCTCTTCTATTAACTGTTGAGTATATCGTTCAAGTTCTTCTCGCTCACGAAAAGCTGTTTCTTTTGCGCGGCGTTCATCATGATACCCCTTACTAAAGTGTTTGATTCTGTTACGAACTTTATCAGAATAATCTTCAAGTTCTTCATCAGTAACTTCGTCAGGAGGATCAGAAACTTTACGTCCTCTATCCGCTTTAGGAGTATCATCAACAACTTCAACTTCAAAATCAGTATCGTCAGATTTTGCTGACCCCTTACTAGGGGTTACCATTTTTACAGCGCTAGAAGGTTTAACTTCTATATCTGGTGACTCTTCTTCATTATCGGGATCAGGAAAACTAAATTCAACTTTCTCAAAAGGCATATCTTATCTCCTATACATTGCAAATACCACGAGGATCAGGAATAACTGCCTCAATGGAATCGTCGTTCATTAATCGAAACTCTTTACCATTAACCTTAAAGCGAGTGCCTGTATTCATACGGAACATAACGTAGTCCCCTACTTTACACCAAGGACCACTAGGAAATCGCTCTTTGTCAGTATATGCGCCACTACCCATATCTATGACGACTCCCATAATAGAGAGAATATATTCGCGGTGCTTCTCTACATCTGTTTTAAGGAGCGAAGTACCCTGATAGGTATCTTCAATATCTGGTAGCGCTACTAGCAATCTGTACCCAGCCGGTATAGGTAGTTGAGCATCAAAATCTTCTTCGCTAGCAATAGATTGTACTGCTGTTTTAGTCATTATCTTCTTCCAAAAAGTTGCGCGAGAGGTCTTCAATATGTGAGAGTGCGGCGTCTAGACCTCGGATAACACCACATAATTCCCTATACTCAGGAAAGTCTTTTGGACTACCATTTGCTAGGAAAGTTATTGCAGAGGAACGTTGTTCCTCGATACGTTCTTTAAGCACGTCAAAGACGGTTTTTGCCATAGGTTATATTGCTCCTTTTTAAGAGAGTTTATTCTTATTAGGTTCAGTTACAGTCTTGAATATTTCAAGATCTAGTTTATCAGTTTCACGTTTAACGTCAGCATCAATTCCTGCTTTAGCTTTTTGTGCGCCTACAACTATATTTGCCTGTTCATTCTCTACTCGCTGGGCATTTATTGCTGCTTCGGTTTGGTCTTTCTGTGCTTTACGTTGTAGATCAGCTTGCTCTAGAACAACATCAGCTTGATCTTTCTGGGCCTTGCGTTGTACTTCTGCTTGCTTAACAGCAACTTCTTCCCGTCGTAACTGAAGAACTGGGTCTTGAGCCTGTTCTTGTGCTTGTTGTTGAGCGGCCTGTTGTTGATGTGCTTGTGTAAGTTGTTTACCTGCGTCTGCAACAAGTCTGGCAAGTTCAACTTCAACTTCTTCAGACAGTGGCTGGTCAGGGGGTGGAAGCGGCACACCCAAGCGTTCTTCAATTTGTTTACGGTAACTAAACCCTAGATGTTCTGCTATGTGAGCCTGTAAAGACGCCATAATCTGTTGTGCTTGAGGGTTTTGACCAATTGACTGAGCAACCATAGGATCTTGCATAAACGCCGTATGTGTAGCGATATGAGCATCGTGGGCCTGATACAAAAACGCTTTCATGGGCTTGCCTACAAGTGCAGCCATGTTTTCGCTTACTGGATCTACTGGTAGTGCATCGTCGTCTGTAGGGACAAGTTTATCTGCGTTCTTTACTCCAAGCACTTCTATCATCTGCCTATGTAACTGAGGTAGGTCATATATCTGCGGTGCAGATTGCGCCATTTGCAGAACAGCCTGATACTGTACAACCCGTTGTGCCATAGTAGAACTGTTTGGATCGCTGACAGGTATTACATCTACAGAATCATAGTCTTCCCTGCGTGCGTTCATCTCCCCCCTGTATGGTTGATACGCATACTGTTCAGGTGCATATTCAGCCATGATAGCTTTGAGGAGTTTAAACTCCTGCTTCATAGCATAATGCACACGGGCTTGGACTGCGGCCATAGGCTTGAGGGTTCGCTCAAGTAGCGCCAATGTCGTACCAACGGGGGCATTAGCCGACATATCAGAGATATTCATATCACTGATAGCCCCAAGCCTACGGCCTTCTGTTGTAATCTGATTAAGAAGTTGTACAAGAACCTGTGATGGTTCTTTGTATGGAAGTGGCATAATATTGTCACGGATACTACCTGACGGTACATCTACGTCACGCCACTCACCCGGTTCTATCGGTGTATCATCTCCTTTAATACGTAAGCCACGAGACTTAATACCACCGGGAAGGTTAGATAGAGTACCTGCGTCTACAAGCTGACGAATGAGGCTTGTACCTGCGCGAGCATACCCGCCAATAATATGAATAAGCCCAAGACCGTAGAAACCAAATCCCGGTACATATACATAATGTACAAAGTGCTGGCGCTTCTGCATAAGCGGATCATCGGGGTTCCAGTTTCTACGAACCGCGAGAACATTATTAGTGCCACGCTCAATAGTAACTACGTATGGCTTTGCAATTTCATCGTCAGAATCATCTACACCTTCAATAACAAGATCAGCGTGTACCTCGTACAACGCATAACGATCATCATCTGTTATAGAGTACCCACCTTCTTCTGCTTTACGTTGTTCTATATCTGTATGATACGGTTGTGGCTCGTTAAGCTCCATATCCCTGTAGAACCCACTTACCTGAAGTTTCTTTAATTCGTTCTTGGTCTTACGCATTATATGCGTAACACGTTCAGCGCTTTCTATGTGAGACGCGCCGTAAGGCACAATAACATCTTCAGGTGGAATGTAGATTGCTATCTGTCGGTCTTTGTTAGGATCAAAGTACACTTTTTTAAATGCAGATCCTGCAAGCCCCAAACTGTACAGCAAGCGTTCGTGTTCGGGACGATACTCAACCATACGTTCTGTTAGTTCATAATTCATATCTGCTTTAACACGAGCAGCAGCTTCTTCTTTTTCTTTTGTATCTTCCCCAATAACTTTAGTCTTTACCGGACCTGATGCTGGGAAAGTCTCACTCATAGTCTCCGCTTGAAACCGGATAGCCGCTTCCGCAAGCACTGTAGAATATACACCACACGCGCCTTCCCACGGCTCACTGCGCTCCTCATATTTGAAACCAAGGACATCCAGTCCTTTAACGAACGTATCCGCCCAGTCCTTGCGAGAATCAATGTCAGCATCTACCATTCCTACTAAATCATCAGAGAGTTCATCTAGTACCCCTTCATCTAACGACTCTGCTAGGTTAGCATCGAAAGCATCGTCATCGCTTCCTTCTTTTCCGGGTATTAATGTAATCTCAACACTACCATCATCCAGAGTAACCATATCTGGGTTTACGATTTCAATTTCCAAACCCTCTCCAGTAGAGTCTTTATTTTCTTCGGGTAGAGGTGTTAACGCTTTTTCAATAGCCATGATATATCCTAATAATAGCCGCTCTGCCGAGATTTAAAATACTGTATTTCTTCTGGTTCATCTGAAGGCAGTCGTATAAACCCACCTTGTCTAAACCTCATAAGTGCCATAACCGTGGAGTCAACCAAGTCATCATGGCTCATAAAAGGAAACCCAGCAATTTCTTCTACAACTTCTTCTGCCCAACGAGTAGCAGGTATCCATACTAACTCGGAAGCTACAATATCAGCAACAGAGTTTAATCGTGCGAGTTTATCCCCTGATCCTCTATGCGGAGTATACTCCTGTACTGGAAGCCCCATTCTACGCATCTCTTGATATAGAGCTGTACCAGAACTTTTCTTCTCAACAATAAAAGAATCCGGTTCCCATGACTCATATTCTTCAAGAGCCAGAGCCTTCAGTTCAGGAAACTCCATACGTTTCTTAATACTATTTAGCAGTATTATGTTGTGAGCGCCAGTATCTTCGTTCAAGAAAACACCCCACGTAGTAAGTGCTGTGTAGTCAGCGCGGTTGTGAGATTCTGCGGCGGCGTCAAGAGACATGATAATGTATTCACACGTAGGAGCATCTTTATCGCCCCACTTCTGCCACCACTCTCGTTTTACAATAGACGCTTCTTCCGCCGTAGGTTCCTGCTGGTACTGTGCGTTCCACTGAAACGAAGGCATAGATGCTTTAGTTCGCATAAGTGCGTCAAGATCAAAGAACTCAGGCCATAACGGCTTCTCGGTATATCCAGAGCCTTTCTTGTTGGCTACTTCAAGTATAGCGGGGAACTCAACTATATCGTATTGGTCAGCTAAATCGTTCTGTGCCATATCCGTAACAACACGTCCGGTTAGGTCATCCATATGCCAACGGGTTTGTATGATTGCCACACGCCCACCCGGCATCAGACGGGTACGAGCGCCGTATGTGAACCACTCATAAGCCTTATCAAACACCTCAAAGTTACCGTTGATAACATCCTGTTCCGAATGGGGGTCATCAATAAGAAGTAAGTCAGCACCACGACCTGCAATGGATGATCCAATACCACACGCGTAGTATTCACCACCCGTATTAGTGTTCCATCTACCAGCAGACTTGGAGTCTACAGCTAGGGCTACCGTAGGAAATATAGCTTTATAGTCGTCTGTAGAGATGAGATTACGTACTTTACGACCAAAATCCACCGCCAAATCAGTGGTGTGGGACACCATCATCACCTTTTTGTTGGGATTACGCCCCAAGAACCACGCTGGAAAGAATATAGATACTAACTGGGACTTACCATGTCGTGGTGGGATGTTTACACATATACGGTCTTTCTTGCCTTCTGCTATGTCCATAAGCATATCTGCAAGTATCTGATGGTGCTTGCCGACTATATAGTCAGGCTGCATACGCTTACAGAACTCTATCAGGTCGTTGTACGCTTTCTCGTTATGGTTTCTCGTTGACAACTCATCAACAAGAACATTTATCTCAGCTAACTCATCCGGGCTATAGTCATCCAAGTTTGCTAATAGAGCTTCAACATCAAAGTCTTCAAAATCATCAGATAGGTTCTCCGCTCTATTCGGCATTGTCTAAACCAAGTTCTGAATTAATGTCTATAACTTCTCCATCTATAACAATATTATCATCTTCAGGATTGACAAGTTTTGCTAGTTTTGAGCGTAATTTGTCCTTCAGGTCTTTCGTAGACTGATGTGTTATGGTTACTTCTGACTTCTCTGCAAAAAGTCCTACATCAGAGATCTTACCTAACAACTCAAGCGCACGAATACGTACTCGTGGATCAGGGTTATCTGTTTCTAACACTAACTTGTTTGTGACCATATGCCGTATCTGTATAGCGCTGTCGGCAACAGACTGTCCGAACTCCTGTAGAATACTGTTTGTCATAAGCAAAGATGCAGGGGTAAGTGTTGCTGCTTTCTTGGCTGTAACCTTCTTTGAAATTTTTTCTGGGTCTTCGGCATACGCTAAAGATAATTTAGCGGCTACGTCTTTGTCTTCTTTAGAGGGATCTAGTTTTAACCCATGCTCCTGCAATTTTGCGGCAGTGTTACAGGCATACTCGGCCCGTGCCTTTAAATCTAGGTAGGGAGTGTCAGAAACAAGAGGAATCCCAAGCTCTGGTTCTACAACTAAACTCATACATATTACTCGCAGGTGTTAACCGTTATGTCCCATATAACAACAAAATATAAAGTATACAAGTAGTTTGGGACTCCAAAGGGGGGTGTTTCCATATATACGCATTTAGCAGATCCGAGGTTTGATTTGCGGAATTGTATTGGAAAACTCAAAAAATACCGAAACATTTGCGTGGAATAGTATTTATATAGATACACCCTGACAAAATAATATATCGGGGTCATGGGGGTACAGTGGGGTCAAAAAAATTAACCCTCAGAAAAAAGACCCCCTATCAATCCCTACCAAATAATGACATATTCTGACAGATAGTGTCAAAACATCTATTGTATTTTATCTGATAACGTGTTTTACTACAATCATCAACAACACAACAAGGAGAACTACAATGCTAGAGAGAAATACTCCCATCCGCGACTACCATGTAGTCTGCAATATATCTATTTGGGACAAAACAAAGTCTCCATACCAACGCAACAAGGGCCACAGTTGGACGCTCATTCGCCGAGAGCTAGACGCCCCTGCTGAATGGGTAAAGTCTTGGCGACTAAAGCGCCCAGCCAAGCGCTCCAAGAGTTGGTTTGACGAGTTATTAAACAATTAAACAACCCACACGGGAGAGGCTTCGGCCTCTCCCACAACAAGGAGAACTACAATGCGTGACTTAGACACTATCACTACTTATGAAATGACCAAGGAAGAATGGTTAGCATTCCGCAAAGCGTGGATCATCCAGTACGCGGCTGATCTTGTCACTGAATGTGGTATGCCAGAAGAAGACTCTGTTGAAGGAGCCGAGTATCAATGGGAAAACTACTGCGGTCAAGAAGGTTGGCACGGGAGAAACGAAGACATCTCCATCAAACGCTCTAAGGACTACACCTAAATACAAACAACCAACACGGGAGAGGCTTCGGCCTCTCCCACAACAAGGAGAACTACACTATGTTAAGTAAATTAATTCCAATAGCCGCCCTCGTTCTCGGTACTACATTTACCATAATCGGCATACATCACATAGATGGATACGTTGGCTGGATGTACATAGGAATCTACACCATTGGCACACATCTAGTAATCGCAGGATGCCAATACATTCTTAACGACTAATCAACACGGGGAAGGCTTCGGTCTTCCCCACAACTGGAGAACTACTATGGAAACCCTTGGACTTTATATAACTGCTGTACTTGCGACGTTTGCCTTTTGGCTTTTCTTAATGCTTACATAAGGAACTACATACTATGACTATATACAAAACAACTCGATACTATGACGGCGTAGAAGTAAAATGGTTAGTAACAGGTGAAAACAAGAATGACGTTACTCAATTCGACACTCAGGAAGAAGCTAACGAGAACCGTGATGAGTGCAACGAAGGAGTGTTGTTTAGAAAACAGATGAAAGAACTTAGTAAATGGTTCTTAGATTATGAGAAATACAAGACCTGTACTGACCCATTACCAACATGGGTACGAGAGTTTCTTCCGGGAGCTAAAGACGTACCAGACTACCAACTTGCAGCTACAACCTTGGCA
>Ga0070748_1001676_pt1 | contig 10290 bp, 6 predicted proteins | sample VirMetDEL_Nov_12_FD_77015 | JGI IMG/M metagenome (GOLD analysis project Ga0070748, IMG submission 77015) | Aqueous microbial communities from the Delaware River and Bay under freshwater to marine salinity gradient to study organic matter... | ecosystem: Environmental > Aquatic > Marine > Coastal ...
CCTGTGATTTCTCCTACAGCATCTCCAAATGAACCACTTTGAGCTACTGGAATTGATCCTGTATATGCAGGATTTACATTTCCATTATTATCAAAATAATCTGGGGTTTTAACGTTTACTTCTTTTACTCTTATGTATCTTGAAGCATTTGGATATGAACCTGTTGATTGTAAATATGGATCAGATGAACCTGCTCCTAATAAGTTTGTTGTTGAATCACCAATTACTCGGGCAATATAATTTGATGCTTTTGGATCTAAAGAAACATTAGTAAATGATTCTAGTACTGATTTTGATTTTGTTGTATCACTACCTTGTCTAACGATTACAGTAAATACACCTCTTGCAGTATTTGGTGAAGTAATTTCCCATCTTACGTTATTAGTTGATCCTGATGGTAAAGTTCCTCCTGCTCCTTCTGGTGAAGTACTATTCATTACATCACCTTCAGCTAAAGTTTCTAATGTAAATATATTATTTCCTTCTTGAATATTATCAGCAGCTAATGTTATGGTTAAATCTGTTCCAAGTGGTTCTGATGCACCTAATGATTCGGAAGTAAATGTAAGTATTTCTCCTGAAGCATAATCTGAACCTGTTGAGGTTACTGTGATTGAAGCTAATGATTCTGAGTTAGATAGTACAAATGTAAATTCTGCTCCTGTTCCTACTCCATCAGTTAATGATGCCGTAACACCTGTAACTGTTCCACCTACTGATCCGGATGCATTAAATGCTCCTGTTACATACGTTCCTACTCCTCCATTTAAACCAGTATTACCTTCTACGTTAGATGAAGTAGCTGGACTAAATGATCCTGATGCTACTCTAGTAACAATTAAAGAAGTACCTCCGTTTTGGAAGTAGTTAAATGCTGAGATTGAGGTTAAAAAGCTATATTCATCAGAAGCACTAGAGAAAGTACTACCAAAATTAGCTAAGTACTCACTATAAGTTGTTACTAAAGTTGGAATATTTACTTTACCTAATACTGTAGGGCCTATTATAGCGGCTCCGGCTTGTATAGGTTGGGCTGTAATTTGAGATTGATCGTTTTCTCTCGCTAATACACCTGGTGATAATAATGTTTCTGCCATTTTATGATTGTTTTATGATAAATATATTAAAGTTCTTCAAAATTTTATTTAGTTGGTAAAAACTCACCAGATTCTAAAGAAATGGATCCTTTTCCATACTTTTCTTCTAGTTCTTTAGCTAAAGTTACTTCTTGGGATTGAATATCAGCAAACTGTTGCTTTAAATTATTTTTTGTAAATTCTAAATTCATCATTTGAATTTCGGTTTCCCCTAAAACAACTGTTAGTTGTTGAAAGCGAGATTTTAAATCTTTTAAATTTTTAATTTCTTTTTCTGTTAAAACTTTTTTTTCCATCTTGTTATAAATATTAAATTATTTGTTAAAAATTATTTGATTTTTAGAAATACCATATTTGCCCCATAAAGCTAAACCCTCCTGCTAATGCTATATCAGTTACCTCTATTGTTCCAGAAGAAAGATCGACAGAAAGTGAAGAAGGTTCTGCTGGTGGAGAATAGTACGTAAGTGTAATAAAACAATTAGTTCCTAAAGTTTTACCTGTTAATTCAGTTGAAAACCTTGCAGTTGAAAAACTACCACCACCTGATGCTGTTCCTGAAAATAATAATAACTTAGGGTTTTGTGCTGTTGATGTTGCATTATTAACACTAACAGATGCTGTTACATTTAGTGCTGTTGTTGCTGTTGTTGCTGTTGTTGCTGTTGTTGCTGTTGTTGCGGTTGTTGCGGTTCCAGCATTACCTTCAATATCATTTGCTAATGTTGTTCCACCATTAAAGGCTAACATATTATCTAATATAGATATTTGATCTGTTCCTAAATATATTGTTGAATCTGTTAGATATAAATCTCTCCATTTTTGAGAAGCATTTCCTAAATCGAACTGCCCATCTGATGATGGGAGAAATGTTGTATCTAATTGTAAGTTATTACTACCATCAAAGTCTAATGTAGAAGTACCATCAGTAATAGATGAACCACCACCACCTGAGGAGTTGATAGTAACTGCACCAGTTCCTCCTACAGGGGAAATAGTAACATTTGTTCCTGCTACTATAGATGTAACACCACCACTACCACCGGCTGTAGTTTGAGAAGTACCATCATTAAAATCAATTCGAGAAGCTGATATAGCTCCTGATGAAGAAATATTACCTAATACTTGTAAAGAACTTGAGTATAGCCCTGAAGGTAGTTGGGCTGAACCCGAAACTACACCTGAAGGGAGGTTAGCTACTGTTTGTGCTGAACCCGAAACTACACCTGAAGGGAGGTTAGCTACTGTTTGTGCTGAACCCGAAACTACACCTGAAGGTAATAATGAGGGGATTTGAGCTGAACCCGAAACTACACCTGAAGGGAGGTTAGCTACTGTTTGTGCTGAACCCGAAACTACACCTGAAGGTAATAATGATGGGATTTGAGGAGAACCTGAGACTAAACCTGAAGGCAACCCAACATATTCTGATGCTGTAATAGCGCCAGTTACATCTATATCTCCAGATGCTGTAATGTTTGTAAAAGGTTGGAAGATATTATCTGCTAAAACATAAGAAGATGTTGAAGCTACTCCAAATAAAGATCCGGTTATACCCACACTAGCACTTATAATAGATGCTGTTAAATTGGTTATTGGGGCTTCATTAATATTTAATGAACCTGATATAGTAATATCATATGGTGCTATTCCTGTAAATGCATCTACAGACTGAGTTACATTCCATGCTTCAACAGCATTTCCATCTGTAATGTTATTTTTTGAAAGTGTATTTGCCATTTGTGGTTTTGTTTATAAATATCAAGAATTTTTTATTCTTTCAATAGCTTTAATTATTAATTCAGGATGAATTGATTTAGTACATTCAAACTGTTTTTCTGTGTTCTTGTTTTTGGGACACCATTCCCAATCTCCGGGATCTAATTTTTCTTTATTATAACAACTATTACAGGTATTAAGGTCAGGGGTAAATATTCTTTCGCAATCTTTAAATTCACTAAAGGGTGCGCTAAATCCTGATATTAATATTGTTTTTTTATCTAATGCCCAATTTAACCAACTTAATCCACTACCTATACCTATAAAGAATTCTGCATTCATCATATCATTAGCTCTTTCAGCTAAAGAATAATCTCCAGTTTTATCAATTACCCCTGTTAAAGTACCCCCTAATTTAGAATCATGCCATTCATCCCCTAAAGGTTCTTTAGTAATCATTACAACTTTATAACCTTTACCATTTAAATAATCAATAATAGTTTGCCAACCTCCTGGGGTGTTCCAGTACTTAGCATGAGCAGATCCATGAGGTGCTATGCATACATATTTCCCATCAATTGTGGGGCCATTATTTGTAAATGTTAAATTAGGTTTTAATTCATTATAATCTATACCTAAAATATCTGCACTACATTCTTGTAAACTATATTTTCTAAAATCACTAGGGTTAGTTTCATAATTTATAGTATTATTTTCATTATAATGCCAACCAACTTCGTACATAGCATATAAATCAAATACTTCAGTTCCAGGTTTTATAAATTTTATGTTAGGGTAATTTTCTTCAAACCATTCATTATAAAAAGTAGAAACAATTAAATCGCAATTGTGTTTTTTTCTAAATTCTTCGGCATAAGGAAACCATGCTAAAGTATCACCTATTGCTTTTGAAGCAAAGTGAATGTAAACTTTTTTCCCCTGGGCATTATATGAGTGTTCATATATAATATTTCCACTATCTACATCTTTAACTTTTACTAAATAATTTACAAAATATTGCTTAGTACATTTAGTCCACATATTATTTGTAATTGTGGTTTCATAAACTATTTTCCCATTATCTTGGTTAATAAATTGAACATTAAATTTTCCTTCTTTTTCACCTAAAATTTCTAAAGTAGAATTATTAATAAAATTTAATTTAAATACATAATCTCCAATTTTAGATTTTATGGTTGTTTTCTTTAAGTTATTATATTCTTTAATTAAAACTTCTTTCATAAAAACTGATTGTATATTTTGATAATTTCTTTACTACGATTATACCATGATAATCTATTTGAGGTTTCTAAACATTGATTCTTATAAGATTTCCAATTATTTAATATATCTTTTAACCCTTGATCCATTTTAAATATATCACGTGGGGCTCTCCAACACCCATGCAAATCAACTTCCATCTCCCAATCAGCTATAACAGGCAAACCTGCAGCCATAGCTTCAATCATTGTTAAATTTGGATGACCTGCCTCTAACATAGTGGGGTGGATGAAAATATCGTGGAGGTGAAATAAATTTAATAGTTTATTATTAGGTGTATCAAATACTAAATTTAGTTTAGGATAACTTAACATCCAAAGATGACCATTAAAAAAATTTTTATTATTAGAAGGTCCAGCTATAGTAATTTCTAAATCATTCATCATAGCTAATCCTAAACCATATTCAAATCCTTTTCTATCAAACGTATGATCACCCCCTAAACCATTATTGGCTAACATTAATAATTTTGGATTAGTAGGGAGAGGATGATATGTTTTTTGGTAAAAATCATCAGTGTTTACACCATGAGAAAAATAAACACATTTTGGGTGGTTAAAATAATCAACTAACCAATTAGCAGGCATTAAAGATATTAATGAACCCTCTATGGCTTGTAAATTTTCTTTATATACACGAGATTCTTTACCATAATGTAATACATGGTGATCATGTAATTGGTAAATATAAGGTATACCTCTTTCTTGTAAGCTAATTGCTAAATTAGCTACATGACAATGGACTATATCAAATTCTTCAGGAATAATATCACCAGCCATTTTGTGGATAGAATCATGACCTAATTTAGTTTGATTAATTTCAAATTCCCATATAATTTTTTCAATTGCCCCCCAATCCTTAGGAGGTATATTTAAACCACATGCTGGGTCTACATGACATATTTTCATAGTTTAATATCTCCTTTTATATTAGTTTCACTTATTTTATAGTCTACCAAACTATGGCCTTTTGCTTGAAAAACCAAAGGTTCTTTAAAAAATCCTTTAGGTTCATTTCTAAAATTATTAGTTACCCATAAGTCAAAAGCATCCCATTTTGAATTTTTTATCACAGCATGGACTCTATCAATTTTATTCCCCATAATTAAATAAGAATGTGCATCTGTAAACATACCAGCATCCAGATGGTTTTCATATTCATTAAATACTTCATAATTATGAGCAAAGCTAAAGAAAGTATATTTTTTTTCTTTAGATATTTCAATGGCTTTATATAATTTATTTACAAACTCTTCAGTATCAATTAATAACAAAGCATCACATTCGAAAAATAGATATGTTGTATCATCATCTTTAGGACAAGACATTATTGCATCTGTGTGTGCTTTAAAACAACCATAATGTCCATAAGATAATTTATAATAACCTGGTTCTGGTTGTACATCATTAGGTCTATTACAAGTTCCTATAGGAAGTAAATCTGTGTTTGGATTATTTATTACTTGAGTGTATTCTATATCTTTAAATTCACCTAACTTACTAATTGATTCTATTGACCTTTGCTCCCTTTCAGAATTTGGTTGTGATAATAAATGTATTATTTCTACTTTAGGTTTAGGTAATTCTCCTTTCCATCTAAAATGACCATTATTAGATAAATTATTAAAATATTCTTCATCTATAATGAATTCTTTAGTTTCTATAAAATCATCTCCATTAAAAATATTAAATTCTACCCTATAGTTATTTTCAAATTTAATTAAATCCCAAAATGAATATTTTTGATCTATATTTAATTCTCTATCAATAATTAATTCTTCATTTTTATAAACTTTATATTTAACTATTCTACTATCTTTGCTATTAGAAATGTAAAAATAAGGTACAAAATAATTTGGAACGTTTGTAGGTAAAATAGAAAAATATTCTATACGAGAAAAATCTTTATGTAAAAATATTTCTTGTGTTTTCAATTCAAATAAATTTTCTTTTTCTCTATATATTGCTCCTTCATTTTTAAAAATATGATGGAATAAATTTTCTAAACCGTTAGATTCAGAACCATAAACTTCCATTAAATTATCATATTCTTCTCCTGTAGTTATTTTAGGTAATACTCTTAATAGTTCTTTGGGGTTCGCTGAAAAGAAATAAGTGTATAAAGCATCTCCTTCCATAGGGTGATGGTTAGAAAAGTAAAAATTGTTTTTATTTAAAATTTTAGAAATATCTTTTATTCCTTGTTTATCTTTTAAAATATAATCATAATTTAAAAAATGGACTTTAGAATAATTTAATTGAGTAGATAAAGCAGCACCATTATAATAATTAGTGTAAACTGAGGGGCCATGATATACGTCATTATTTTCACCTTTTAAATTAAGATCAACATCATATAAATCACTATTCCAATAAAATTTTTCATAAAATGTATGTTTAGTTAAAATATTATTAGTATCGACAATACAATAATCTGCTTGATCTTGAAGAATTTTAGGAATTGAAATGTGTGAGGTTAATATAACTTTATAACCATTATCTTGTATGGATTTTACGCAGTCTAACGTTGTATTAATAATGCTATCTGTTGATGGGTACGTTGATACTACAAAAACTTCATCGTGTATTAATACATTAAAATTAATATCTAAATTTGATTTAATTAAATTACAATTTTTTTCAAAATTATTAGGTTCTAAGTAATTAATAGATTCAAATTTATCAAAATAATTAAGGTAAACTGGTAGGTTATATAATAATTGAGGTATTCGATATGATAATGCTTCACGAATTACTAAGGGCATTGTTTCCTTATCATTATTAGTACCACGAGATGTAAATAAAAATAAATCCATAGATTGGTAAAAATTATTTACATCCGAACGTTCATTCCACCATGTTAGATTATTAGGTTTATCCCCCATTAAAGGTTCCCAATAATGTTTAAAATTTTCTGCTTGATTTCCTACACAATGAAATTCATACTCAGGTAATGCTTTAGCATATTTAAAAAATTCTTCTTGGTTTTTTCTTGGGGTGAATAAGCCTATGTGTAATATATGTTTTTTTGTAGGATCTAGACCTAATTTTTCTAAGCTTTCTTTTCTATTAGGTCTATCAATATATTCAATTGGGTATTCTACTAAAGATTTTGGTATATCTAAACCTTTATATTGATTTATTTGCCATTGAGAGACAAACATAAATTTATCTGGGAAGAAACGTTTTTGGGATGTATCAAAAGATGAGTCATGAGATGTTTCTACAATAAAATAATCTCTATCTAAAGTATATAATTTTTTAGATACCTCATTATCCATAAAATATTCAGGAATTTCTTCTAAATGAACTATATTAGGTTTTAAATCATTAATAATGTCTAAAAGTTCAAATTTATTTTCTCCTAAAGTATAAAATTTATCAGAATCAACTAAATCTACAAGTTTATCTCTTTGTATAGTAAGAACTCCCCCAGTACAATCCACCCATTCAACAAGATAAATTTCAAAATCTTGCTTTAATAGTTCTATTTTTTTAACTAAATATTGAGGTAGACCTCCTGTAGATAGATGTGGGGCTACATATAGTAGTTTTTTCATATAACTTATTTGGTTTTTGGTAATATAACATCTTATTTTTAATATTCCAATCTTACTTGGTTTTTTTCTTTAAAGAATGTACCAGTGGTGGTTTAGTTGAAATAGTAACATTTTTTAAATCTTCTAAAGTAATATCTACTATTGGTATGTTACTATCTTTTATCTGTTTTGCTATTTTAGGTGTTAATTTTATCATAATTATCCTTCTGGAGAGTATCCTGGGAATACATAAGGTTCACCTTGCACATTTATCCTTAACCATACATCAGGTGTACCTGTAACATTACTGTCAGGTTGATTACCCCATATCATGTTTATCCCTGCTCCACCTTCTGGGTTTTGCATTGTTGGTGGATTAAATGGATCGTCAATTCTTGCGGTATCTGTTCTTGTTTGACCTGTATTATATAAAACATTGGTCGAATTATTTGCTGTAACAAAATCTACTGAAGATACTTGTGTTGTTGAATCAGTTTTAACTAAATAATCTGGGTGATTAACAAAAGCACCACCACTAATACCACTTGTACCATTTATACTAGTACCTGAAGTTCCTGGGACACCTGATGTACCATTTGTTCCATTCTTACCTGATGTTCCATTTGCACCACTTTGTCCTGAAGTTCCGGATGCTCCTGTAGTACCATTTCCTCCATTTACCCCTGAAGTTCCGGATGCACCATTTCGTCCTGAAGTTCCTGCTGCTCCTGAAGTTCCTGAAGCACCATCTATTCCTGAAGTACCATTCGAGCCATTAGTTCCATTTACACCTGAAGCACCATTTGCACCACTTGTACCATTTGCACCATTTGTTCCATTTGTTCCGGAAACACCATTCTTACCACTTGTACCATTTGCTCCTGTTGTACCATTCCCACCGTTAGTACCATTAGTACCTGATACTCCGTTTTTACCGCTTGTACCGTTAGCTCCAGTAGTACCATTTCCTCCATTTACCCCTGAAGTTCCTGATGCTCCGTTTTTACCTGAAGTTCCTGCTGCTCCTGTTGTACCTGAAGTTGCTGCAACACCTGAAGTTCCTGCAGCACCATCTACACCTGAAGTACCATTTGAACCGTTTGTACCATTTACACCTGATGCTCCATTTGCACCACTTGTACCATTTGCACCATTTGTTCCATTTGTTCCTGAGACTCCGTTTTTACCGCTTGTTCCATTAGCACCAGTTGTACCATTCCCACCGTTAGTACCATTAGTACCTGATGCTCCGTTTTTGCCTGAGGTTCCTGCTGCTCCTGTTGTACCATTTGCACCGTTTGTACCTGAAGTTCCTGATGCACCATTTTTACCTGAAGTTCCTGCTGCTCCTGTTGTTCCTGATGTTGCAGCGACACCACTTGTTCCGGCAGCACCATCTATACCTGAAGTACCATTTGAACCATTAGTTCCACTTACTCCTGAAGCACCACTAGCGCCTGAAGTACCAGGATCTCCTGATGTACCATGTGTACCATCTTTTCCAGAGGTACCATTTGTACCATTTTTACCTGAAGTAGCTGCGACACCTGAAGTACCTGCAATACCATTTTTACCATTTGTACCTGCTGAACCATTTGTTCCACTTGTAGCTGATAAACCTGAAGTACCTGCTACTCCCGAAGTTCTATTAGCACCTGAAGAACCAAATGTTCCAGATGTAGTACTTGAACCTGAAGTTCCTGCAACTCCTGAAGTTCTACTATCACCTGAAGTGCCATTAGTACCACTTGTAGCTGATAAACCTGAAGTACCTGCTGCTCCATCTACACCGGAAGTACCATTAGAACCATTTGTTCCACTTACTCCTGAAGCGCCTGAAGCACCTGAAGTACCTGGATCTCCTGAAGTACCGTTAGTACCATCTTTACCTGAAGTACCTGCAACACCTGTTTTACCACTTGTTCCATTATCACCTGATGTACCATTTGTACCATCTTTACCTGAAGTACCATTAGTACCATTTTTACCTGATGTTCCTGCTACTCCTGAAGTACCACTACCTCCATCTACACCTGAAGTTCCTGAAGAACCTGAAGTTCCTGAAACTGCTGAAGCACCATTTGCACCTGCTGTACCATTAGATCCTGAAGAACCTGTTGTTCCTGAAGTACCTGATTTTCCTGAAGTACCTCCTACACCTGAAGTTTTATTATCTCCTGAAGAACCTACTGTTCCTGAAGTATTACTTGAACCTGAAGTCCCTGCTATACCTGAAGTTCTACTAGCACCAGATGAACCAAAGGTTCCAGATGTAGTACTTGAACCTGAAGTTCCGGCTTGTCCTGAAGTTCTACTATTACCAGATGAACCATTTGTTCCGCTTGTAGCTGATAAACCTGAAGTTCCGGATGCTCCATCTATACCTGAAGTACCATTTGAGCCATTTGTTCCGCTTACACCTGAAGCACCTGAAGCGCCTGAAGTTCCAGGATCTCCAGATGTACCATTTGTTCCATCTTTACCTGATGTTCCTGCTACCCCATTTTTACCACTTGTACCTGCAGCACCTGTTGTACCTGAAGTAGCTGCGACACCTGAAGTACCTGCAATACCATTTTTCCCTGAAGTACCTGCTGAACCATTTGTTCCGCTTGTACCTGCTACTCCACTTGTACCTGATCCTCCATCTGTACC
>Ga0070748_1001677_pt1 | contig 10289 bp, 8 predicted proteins | sample VirMetDEL_Nov_12_FD_77015 | JGI IMG/M metagenome (GOLD analysis project Ga0070748, IMG submission 77015) | Aqueous microbial communities from the Delaware River and Bay under freshwater to marine salinity gradient to study organic matter... | ecosystem: Environmental > Aquatic > Marine > Coastal ...
CGGATGCCGGCCTCGGCACGGCGCTCGGCCTGGCGGCGCTGCTCGCGCTGCTCGACGCCCTTGGCGTAGTCCGGCGTGCCGCTGGTGGCGATGCGCACGCGGCCGTCGTCGCCGACCACCGGCACGGCCGAGATGTTGGCGCCACGGCGGCGCTGGGCCTTGATGAACTCGGCGGCGGCCTCTACGGAGTCGTAGGTGGCGGCAGCAGGCACCCCGTCGCCGCCAGGACGGCCTTCAGCCTGCCCTGCTGCACCGCCCGCTCGCCGGCCTTCGCCATCTGGTGCATCCCGTAGGCGAACGCCTCGGCCGCGTCCGGGCTCGCCGTCAGCGCGCGCTGCATCGTCGCCTTCCCGGGTCGGCGCGCCCACGTCACCAGCACGCTCGGCCGCGCGAGGTTGTCCGCGATCCGTCGGCGCGGCCGGCGCGTCTTCAGGGTTGCCAGCTCGGCCCGCATCCGCTTTTGGCGCAGCACGGCGGCCATCCGCTGCAGTTCGGTCACTGGCAGCGGGGGGTGGGGCAGGTTGTTCCTTCGGCGCGCGCGGCGCAGGGCTCGGGGGGGGCGTTTCACGCTTCGGTCCTTTCGTCTCGGTCTTGGCCGGCTTCGTCTCGGCCGGAGCATTCTCCACTTCGAGCATGTCCCGGGTCGCATCCTCGGCGCTCATCACCTCCTTGTCGGCCAGCATCGCGGCCTCGAAGTCTGCCTTCGCCGATTCCTCGGCCTCGATCCGCTCGATAGCCCGCTGAGACTGGGCCTGTTCCATGATGCCCTTGGGCCGGGCCTTCGGATCGGTGAGCCCCTGCATGGTCAGCACCGGCTCGGCGCCATGCACGGCGGCGGCGGCGCGGGCCAGCGGGCCGGTCTTCTCGGCCTCGCGGCGCTGCTGCGCGGCCAGGGCGTTCGTCACCACCACGCCACCGCCCTCCGGCGCCATCAGGGTCGCCTGCTGGGCGGCCAGCGGCACGGTGTCGGCGTTCGTCACCTCCTCGTGGGTGACGTTGCCCTGGCCGTCCACGGCCTGCACCACCGTTCCGTCGGTGGCGCCCTTCGGCGTGGTGTAGCCGAGGAGCTGGCCCATCTGGTCATCGGTGATGGTCTCGCGCTGCGCCGCCACCTCGCGGGCCACGTCGGGGTCGCTGGTGACGAACGTGCCGAGGTGCGTGGGCACCACGTGCAGGCCGCGCATGTCCAGGCCCTCGGCCGGCGTCTTCGGCGTGATGAGCGCCGCCGTCTTGGCGCTGCTCGGGTCGCGGATGGCCTCGATCTGTGCGGCCACGTCCGCCAGGGGCTCCGGCGTCGGAACGGGCGCAGGAGCGGCCGGATTCGGGCCGCTGGGCGCGTTTTCGGCGGGGGTCGGGGCCTGGGGAGCGGCGCCGGGCTGCGCGGCTCGTGGGGCCTCCGGCGTCAGGAAACCCCTGGAGCGGGCCATCTGCTCGGCCGTCGGCCCCTGCGCGGCCAGTTGCTCGTTCGCCTGGCGGCCGAGCGTGGCGCCGCCGAGGCCGGCCGCGTTGCCCATCATGGTCGACTGCACCACCGTGTCGCGCAGGCCGTCGAGGAACTGCGCCACCGTCATGTTCGGGTTGAGGCCGATGCCCGGGATCAGGTCCACGCCGGTCTGCCCGAGGTAGGTGGCCACCTCGCCCGGGATCTCGCGCACGCCCATGCGCTTCAGTTCGTCGGCTGCGGAGCGCTTGGTCTGCGCCGAAACCTGCCGGCTCATGAGCGAGCGGAGCGCGCCGACCACGCGGTCGTAGCCGGCGAACTTGTCGCCCAGCGCCTCGAAGGCGCCCTGCGGGATGGCCCGCGCCAGCGCCTCGGCAGGGTCCAGGCCCGCGTTGCGCGCCTCGTTGTAGCTCTGGCCGGCCTGGAGCATGGACAGCGTGCCGATGACGGCCTTCGGCCCGCCGCCGGCCGCCACCGCCACCGACTGCGCGAGCGAGCTGGCCGCCCCCTCGCCCATCTCCTGAAGGTAGGGCACGGGGCTGCGCGGGCCGAAGCCCTCGACGCCGCCGGCCGGGCGCGAGGCGTCGACGCCGCGCTCGAAGGCTTCGGCGCCCTCGGCGGTGGCGCGGCCGTCGTTCTGCAGCCCCTCGGCGCCGAGCACGTCGCCGACGGCGCGCACGGTGCCGCCGATGCCCTGGGCGATGCCGGCGGCGGTCTTGCCGGCCACGCGGCCGAGGGCGCCGGTGTCCTGGCCCCACACCCAGCCGCGGCCGGCCATGATGTCGCCGGCAGTGGACCGTGGCCGGTCGGCGCCGCGCAGTTCGGGGCGAGCGGGTCGGTTCTGGTCCTCCCATGCCTCCCGGCGCTCCTGGGCGGCCAGCCCGCGCAGCTCGGCGTCGGACACGGTGCCCGGGGCGGCGTCCTCGACGGCGCGCTCCAGAAGCGTGCGGGTCACCTTCTTCGGAGGGGTATCGCGGCGGCGCGCGCCGCGCACGTTGAACGCCGGGCGCTCGGCGGCTGCGCGCTCCTCGGCCTCGGCCACGGTGTCGGGGTTCACGCTGCCCCGGCCGCCGCCGGCCGTGGATGGCTTCACGCCTTCGGGAAGATCGGCCTTCGCCGCGTCGGCGTCGCCCTCCCAAAAGTTGCCGCCTTCGCTGGCAGTGGACGCGCCTTCGCTCGACGCCGCAGGGGCGTCGTCTTCCCAAAATTGTTTCGCCATCAGTTCATCCCGTGGTCCTGTAGGTGGTGGGGCCGCGCGTCACTTCTTCGTGCGCACGGTGCCGTCGGGGGCCATGTACTTCGTGCCGGACGGCAGCTTGTCGTAGGCCGCTTTGTCCGTCACCTGGGGCACCTTGCCGTGCGAGGTGCTGACGGTCTTCGGCTTGCCCGAGGAGCGTTGTGCGGCCAGGTTCTCGCTGCCCTTGCCGCGGCCCGAAGACTCGGCGAGGTTCACGAACTCGTCGTTCAGGGCGGCGCGGCGCTGCGCCAGCGCGGAGCGCTCGCTGACCATCTCGGCCAGTTCGGAGGCCCGCTGTTTCTTCGCCAGCGGGTCGCTGTTGATGTCCTTGATGCGGGCATCCACCTCGCGGATTTCCTTGCCCACGTTGCTGAGCATGTTCTGCAGGTTGAGCCGGTATTCCCGGTCCCCGCTGGCGCCACCGCCACCGCCGCCGCTGCGGCCGGCGCGGGCCGTCTGCGCCTCGCGCAGCGCGATCGTGGCCTCCGCCAAGGCCTGGGACGTGGCGCGCCGCTCGGCGCGGTCCTCGGCCTTGTCGGCGCTCTCGACGCCCCTGCGCTGGAAGTCGAGTTGCTTTTCGTAGCTCATCGCCGCCAGGGAGGCCTCGTGCGAGTTGATCGTGAACGGCTTCACGGTGCCGTCCGCTTGCTTCACGGGGAAAGTCAGGTCGTAGCTCTTGACCTTGCCGATGCCCGGCACCTCCATCTCGCGCGGCGCCATCGAGATGTCGCCGTCGCCGATGTCGAACATGCCGGACTTGCGCAGGCCGGCCACGGCGCCCTTCTTGTCGCCCGCGCGGAAGGCGCGCAGCGCCGTGTCGATGCCCTTGGCCTTGTACTCCTCCTGCGCCTTCTCGAAGGCGGCGCGGCGCTGGTCCAGGGCCAGGGCCTTCTCGGGCTGGCCGGCGGCCATGTAGACATCGGCCATGCGCCCGGATATCGCCGCCGGGGAGTTGTAGGCGTCGGCGGCGGACTGGGCGGCGTTGCGGGTGTCGTAGCCCTGTTGGCCGACCCGGAACTGCTGCGCGATCAGTGGCTGCTCGCCGGGCTGTCCCACGTCGCGGTTGTCCATCGTCTCGGGCAGCACGGCGCCGCCGGAGCCCTCGACCACGTCCTGCCGGGTGGCGGCACCCTTCAGGTTCGCCTTCAGCTCGTCCTGATCCCGCCAGTCCTGGCGCTGCCGGTCGCGGCTTTCGGTGCGCCATGCCCGATCTTCCGCGTCCTGTTCCCGCTGTTCTCGAAACTGGGTTCCCTTCAGGTAGCCCTGGACACCCTGGGCAACGATGCTTCCCCATCCCATGCTGTTCTCCTTAGATGAAGGCGGCGGCGAGCGTCGTGAACGCGCCGACACCGGCGGCCGTGTCATTGGCGCTCTGCTGCGAAGCGGTGGCGGCCCGGTTGGAAAGATTGCCGAAGGCACTGCCGGCGCTGCCGAGGCCGCTCACGGCTTGCCCGTAGGCGCCCTGAAGGAAGTTGGCGCCCTGCTGCTGGGCCGCGAGCCCGGCACCAGTCGCTCCGATAGCCTGCCCGCCGAGGGTCGAGGCCAGAGCCGCATTCGTGGCTTGACTGGAGGCGATGCCGCGGCCGAGGTTCGCCACGTCGGCTCGCATGGCGCGGCCCACCGTCTCGACGTTGCGCGAGGCGGCAGTGCCGGCACCGGCCTTCAACTTCGCGGCGTTCAGGTCCATCGAGGCGGCCAGGGCGGCGGTCTTGCCGCTGCTCGGGTCCACGCCAGAGCGTTCCATCTCGCGCATCGTGGCGCCGCGCTGCGCCGCGAGTTGCTGTTCGACGCTGGCCGTGGCCTCGGCCGCAGCCGCCGCGCGCCGCTCGGGCGTGTCGTAGCTCATCGCCTCGGCGGCAAGTTGCTGCTCGACGGGCCGGAAAGTCTGCTGGTAGTCCTCCTGCGCCTGCGCCGCGATCTGCGTCTGCTGGCGCATCTGGTCGAGTTGCGCCTGGCTGATCTGCTGGGCCTGGGACGTGGCCGCGTCTCGCGCCGGGGCTTGCTCGGCATAGATGCGCTGAGCCCAGTCGAGCTGCTGCTGGGACAGGGCGCCCTGCATCATCGCCGTGTAGGCCTGAATCTGGTCGTAGTTGCTATTGCCACCACCGCCCCCGCCCTCCAGCGTCATGCCGCCGCCGGGGCGCGGTCGAAACGCCCGTTCGGGCAGCAGGTCAAACTCGGTGCGGTGCCAGCGGCTCATGCGCTACTCCTTGGCGGTGCCGGCTCGGCACCTGGGAATAGTCGCAAGCGTCCTGCGCGACCTTCTTGTAGATGGTGGCCACCTTGCGGTAGCCGGCGAAGCGGGCGAGGCGCCCGGAATCCGTTGCATCCTGGCACGTCAGCGTGAAGTCGCGCGCGCCGAGGCTGAAGGCGCAGGCTTCGGCGTAGCGGGCCAGTTGGGCGCCCAGCCATCCGCGATGCGCCGGCAGCACGTACAGCATCTCGTCGCAGGCGCGGATGGTCAGCGTCGAGGAGTGCGGCCATACCCGGATGCGCATGACGCCAGCGATGGCGCCGGCAGCATCGCGCGCCACCAGCAGCAGCAGGATGCCCGCCGCCTCGTCGTGGCGCAGGCGCGCGGCGTGAGGGCCGGGATGCAGGGGCGCGAGAAATCCCACCTCCCGGCGGAACTCCACCTCCAGGGGCAGCAGCGCGTCCTCCTGGCCGGCGATGCGCTCCGGCTGCAGCGTGTAGCCCCGCCAGTGGAGCGGTGCGAACTGCTCGACCGGGATGGGCCGATCCATCTCCGGCTCCACCTCGCGGGCGATGGCGCGCGCGTCCTCCAGCGTCAGCACGCAGCCGATGCGGCGGGCGAGCGCCAGGGAGAGGAGGGTGCGAGAGGTGGACATGGCAGGCGGTGGGTGGCGGCGAGCGTAACCGCTTGTCACATCGGCGGCAATGGCGGGCGGGTCGTTTCCGTGGTGCTCTGAAGGCCTAAAGGTTGTTGACATCCAGAAAGAGGAACTGCGCTGCAGGAGACACGAATGGCTCGAGGCCCGTGCTGGCCTGCACAGCCACCTGTCCCAGGTCGGCGCCTGAGCTGCCGGTGGTCCTGGCGGCTGCGAGGAGCTGGTAGTAGTAGCCATTGAGTGCGCGTTGCAGCGTGGCGGACCCGCCGCAGGACTGGGCGACGGCCAGCCATGTCGCGCTCGTGACGTGCGAACTGGATGCGTAGCTCAGCCAGTTGTTGATGATCGGGTTCTCGGGCGGAAGCACCACGCCGGAGAACTGGGCGCCGACCAGCTTGGGAACTCGATCCGCGGCGTCGTAGACCTGCTCCCCGGCGGCATTCCAGATGCGCAGGCCGCTGTTGAAGACGGCCGAGGTGCCGACATCGAAAGTCCACCAGTCCACAGATGCGGCGGGCGTGAGGAACGCCACGAAGGGGCCACCGCCATCCACGTCGCTCACCATCGCGCAGAGGTCCGTGCATCGGAAGGCCACGAGCGGCGCACTGGTGTAGAGCTTGGCTCGCCTGGAGAGAATCCATGAGAAGGTAGCTACGGTGCCCTTGCCGCTCATGCGGAGGTTCCGGTGCTCGCTGTTGATCTGCGTGAATCCGGTGTCGTTGTAGACCTTGATGCCGGCCATCAATAGACCCCGTAGAAGACGATCATGCCCTGATAAATCTGCCCACCGGACCACGAGATGGTGGTGCCGGAAATGGACAGGCCGGGCATCATGTATTTGTAGGCTTGGGCGCCGTTGCCTCGGGCGAACACCCACGGCCTGCCATCAGCCAGGGCCGGGTCCGTGTAGCTGCCGATCGGCGTTGTCACGGCGAACGATCCGATGAAGCGCAGCAGCGAGGCGCTTCCATCGAATGAGAGAACGCCGTCGGGGCGCCACACACGAAGTCCAGGCATCAGAACCCCACGCCGAGCTGTACACGCAGGACGCCGCCCACGTAGACGCGAACCTGCTGGCTATCGATGACCAACTTCGTGCCGCTCCCGTTGTCGATGCTCAGCGTTCCGGTGAATGTGGCATTGCCGTTGACCACGGACAGGCCGGGCATGTAGATGTTGCCGGCGCTTTCCACCTGGAAGTAGCGCCCGGTGCTGGGGTTTCCAAGCAGCAACCCGCCCGTGCCCAGGAAGTAGCCGGTGCCGGTGCCGCTCGGCCATGCATAGCCAGTGAATGCGCCACCCCGCACGCCACCGACGAAGTTACCGCTGGCGCCGCTGATGTCCCCGTTGAAGTAGCCGGCATTCGCGTTGATGGTCCCAGTGAATACCCCAGCCGAGGCGAAGACCGTGCCGCGCACCACCACTTCATTGAACTCTGCGGTGCCTGCGCCGTTGATGCGAAAGCCCATCGAGCCGGAGACATAGTTCGCGCTCTGGATGTAGGAGCCCACCAGCAGCGAGCCGGCCGTGAGCTTGTCCACGCTGACGTTTGCAATCTTGGCGTTGTCGACCGCGAGGTTTGCAATCTTGGCGTTCGTCATCGTGCCATTCATCACGAACAGGTCGCGGATGTAGACACCCGTGGGGACGAGAACGCCGTTGTTCGTGATGGGTGCGGTGACGATCTGAAAGATGCCGGTGTTCGTGCCGGTTGCGTCGTCGACCGCGTAGATCATGTCCGCGCGCAGCGCATATTTGCTGTACGGCGCGGCCGGGTTCTCGGCGGCCTCGGTGAGCGCGTCGATGAGGTCTTCGACGTTCTGCCCGCTCGTCACCTCCAGGCCGTTGATTCCGCCGGCCGGGTTGGACAGCACGCCATCACGGCTGCGCCACTTCAGCCACAGACGATAGGTGCGCGATGGGTTGACCGAGTAGGAGTGGACGATGCCAGGGAAGGAGGACAGCTCGACGGCATCGCTGAAGGTAGGAAGCGGATCGCCCGGCGTGTAGAGAACGCCGTACAGCACAGACTCAGCGTGCCCGTGGCCCACGGAATAAGTGGGCGGATCGCATGTCACCGTGATGTAGGAGATCCCCGGCGTCACGCTGAAGCCGGTGGGCGTCGGTGGCGGCGTCAGGTCCGGCTGGCCGACTGCCGAGCCTGGGCCGCCGATAGGATTGCCACCCCCTGGCTGATCCCACCCGGGCGCCAGCGCCACGATGCCGCTCTGCTCAAGGTCGCGCAGCGTCACGAAGCGGTCGCGTCGGTTTCCGATCCGGCCGAGGCCACGCATCATCTCCTCGCGCATGCGCGCGTCGAAGTTGGCCGACCCAGGCGTGGGGATGTCCTTACGGATGTCGTAGGCCATCCATCACTCCGACTCCACCAGCTCGCTGATGCTGGTGGCGATGGCGGCCCACTGGAGGCCTCCCACCCCCGTCTGCACGGTGAACTGGTAGATGCGCGAGGTGAAGCCGCCGGGCAGGCGGAAGGGCTCGCGGTTCGTCACGGCGCGCGTGTGGCGCAGCACGCCGGCCGCCGGACTGGTGAACAGGTCCGGGCGCTCCAGAAGGCGGTCAGCCACAAGCGCCGGGCTCACCTCCTTCGCGTCCACGATCAGGGTGACGGGGTAGACATCGGCCTCGACGCGCGCGGCCGTGTAGCTGCGCTCGTAGCCGACAAACTCCTTCGTGCGGCGGCTGGCCGTCATCAGCGAGGCCCCGGCGTCCCACTTCTGGATGCTGGTGCCCTTCAGGACGTAGAGCACGTCCTGCGAGTCGTCGTAGAAAGCCGCGTCGTAGCCTTCGTCGAGGAAGAAGATGCCGGCCGGGCTGATGCAGTCGATGAAGAAGCCGCGGCGCACGTCGTCGGCATCGAGGTAGCTGCCGAAGTAGGCCCCCTCGTAGAGGGCGCCGATGATGGTGTCGGGGCGCATCGCGGCCCACTGGTCGGGCGTGAGGATGCCGGCCGTCACCAGCTTGGCGCCGCCGTCGCCGAAGTAGGCCAGTCCTTCCGGGCTCGCCCACGCGACGCCGTGGCCCATGCTCACCACACTCTGAGAACTGACGCAGGACTGCGCGAACTCCAGCGGCTGCTCGTCCAGGCTGTCGGGGCTGGAGCCGGCCACTAGCACCGGCTTCCCGGTGGTGACGATCAGCAGGCGCTGCCCGAACACGCCGAGGCCCACGGCTTGGGCGTTGGGCGTCAACGTCTCCTGCGCGATGGGCCACGCATAGGGCTTGTACGCGAGGCAGTAGCGCACGCTGCCGTCGCTGTCCACGATGGCGGCGGCCATGCCGTTCCACATGGCCGTCAGGTTGCGCAGGTCGGTCGGCGGCGTGAGCCACCCATCTGTCGGAAGCACCTCGCCGAGCGCACGGCCGTCGTCGGTGGTCGACGTGATGGACGAGATTTCCTCTCGCAGAAAGAAGAACTCCGACTCGCCATTGCTCCCGTACTGGGTGCGGTAGAAGCGAATGCGGTTGATGCCGTAGTCGCCGGCAGGAGGCGAGGCGATAGCGCTCAGCGTGTAGGTCGCATCGGTCTTGCCCGTCATCGGATCGCTGACCGGAGCCGGTGCGCTTTCGTCGCCCCATTCCGTCACGTAGGTATACGTGTAGTAGCGAATCTCCTCCTGATCGGCCACGCCTGGCGTCAGTGGCGCCACCGCCAACTTCGACACCGGCGCCGGAACGCCGAGCGAGCGGCTTGCCGTCGGGTATGGGCCTGGGCCGGCCACGCCGATGATGTTGTTCGTTTGCTTCGGCGGCCCGTCGCCGGTGTAGAAGGTGCGCTCGGTGGTGTCGCCGCTGATGAAGCCGTGGATGGCGTGCACCACTGTGTTCCACGTCAGCCAATACTGCGTGTCGCTGGGAACCTTGCGGCCCATGCGGTAGATGGTCTTCGTGCCGGAGGGCACCGTGTAGACGCCCAGCGGCGTGCGCCAGGGCCGAAGGTCGCCGCGGCCGGGCTTCGCGTTGCGCGAGTCGGTCGCGGTGTTCGGGTCCAGCAACTTCGGCTCGGTGGCGAGGACCGCGCCGGAGGAGCCCGTGATGTTGATGCGGCTCACGTCGGCCACCCCGCGTTCACGTCGTAGCCGGCGAGGTCTTCCTCGGCCAGCGCGTCGATGGCCTCGTGGTGCGCTCGCTCGGCGCTGTAGCACGCCTGCTGGTGCAGGCCGATGGCGGCGCCGATGGCGGTCACTTGGGCGATGGTGAGCTTGACCCACCCGCTTTCGGCTTTGAAGTCCACCTCTTCTACGCCGGCAGCAGCAGCCAGCGTGACGGCGTTGGCGATGGTGTTCTGGCTCTCGCGCGTCGTGCTCACGCGGATGCCGTTGATGGCGATGCCGCCTGTCTCTATCTCCCACCGTTTGGCGGTCACCGCTGCCTTAAGCGCAACGCGCGGATCAGGCAGAGGCGGCACGTACTCTCGCGGCATGCCGCCCGGGCCAGCCTCGATCTGCTTGCCCTGAAGCTCGCGGTAGATCTCGTCAGGTACGTCGATCAAATCGGGAGGCAGGCTCGGGTAGCTCTGGAAGTCGGCGTACCAGCCGATGGTTGATGGGGAAAATTTCATGTCAGTTCCCAACGGCGATCCAGTTGGCACGTCGCATGACGCCGGACCCGAGCCCAACGAACAGGACGTTCATGCCCGTCGCATTGCTGTTGGCGATGGTGGTCGGCTCGTTGCCCGTGTTCGCATCGCCGTTCGACGCGACGGAGGCCATGTTGTTGACGAACGCGATGGGGAACGTGACCG
>Ga0070748_1001679_pt1 | contig 10284 bp, 8 predicted proteins | sample VirMetDEL_Nov_12_FD_77015 | JGI IMG/M metagenome (GOLD analysis project Ga0070748, IMG submission 77015) | Aqueous microbial communities from the Delaware River and Bay under freshwater to marine salinity gradient to study organic matter... | ecosystem: Environmental > Aquatic > Marine > Coastal ...
AAAAAACAGATGGAAACAAAACGTGATTTAGTTGTTTTCATTCACGGATTTAACGTTGATTGGTTTGAAGCCGTAGCCTCTGCTATGGCATTAGAACTTATGCTAAATCGCCACTCATCTGATAATGACGATTTAAAAGATACCAATGTCTTTCTATTTACTTGGCCATCAGATGGAAAAATGGTAAAAAATAAAGCTTACTTGTCTGATCGCAGTGATGCTGAAGACTCAAGCCTAGCGGTAGCTCGCGGATTTCTAAAACTACGTGACTTTCTTATGACCCTTAGGCCTAAACATAACGAACCAACATTACAAGAGTGTGGTCAGCAATTGCATTTGCTCTGCCACTCAATGGGTAATTATGTTTTACAACATGCGCTTACTTCGTTAATTGAACTTAATAATCAAAAACATTTACCGCAGTTGTTCCAGCATATATTTATGTGTGCGCCTGATGTTGATGACAATATTTTTGAACAAGAACAGCCTATGGTTAACTTACACCGTTTAGCTCGACAGGTAACTGTGTATTACAATAATGGTGACTTGGCGATGTATATATCAGACTACACCAAGGGCAATATCGATAGATTAGGTCACAACGGCTGCGCTAGGCCTTTGCAGTTGCATAACAAAGTTAATCAAGTTAATTGCTCTAACATTGTTGGTGGCATTACGGAGCATAGCTATTATTTATGGGCTACGGTTAATGAGGATATACGCCAGAGTATTGACGAAACTACCAATGACGATATTTCGCGCAGAAGAAAACCCCTAAGCTCGCAAACTTGGTTCTTAACTTAATAGCCTAAGAGTGCGTTCAGCGAGTGTTGACAACCTTAACTATTAATCCAAAAATGCACGCCAATACTAGCAAAATAACCTAACGCGATAACAGGCGTCCATTTAAGGTGACTAAAAAAGGTGTATTGCCCGCGAGCTTGCCCCATAAGGGCAACACCCGCGGCAGAACCAATAGACAATAAACTACCACCTACACCTGCTGTTAACGTCACTAACAACCATTGCAATTGACTCATATCGGGTTGCATAGATAACACCGCAAACATCACCGGAATATTATCCACCACTGCCGATAATAAACCGACTAGAATGTTTGCTGTTGTTGCTCCTAATTCACCGTAGATAAAAGTTGATGTTAAGGTCAAATAGCCAATAAAACCGAGGCCACCAACGGCTAAAATCACGCCATAGAAAAAGAACAGGGTATCCCATTCCGCTTTAGCTATTTTATCAAAAATATCAAAGTCATCTTCTACTTCGTGACTGGTGGGTAAATCTGATTTGTCAATATGGGTATTACTGTATACCCGCAAGTAATAAGCATAAAATTTCAAATATGCCAGTCCTGTCATCATGCCAAATACCGGCGGTAGGTGAAGAAAGTTATGAAAACTAACGGCGGTAATAATGGTTAACAAAAATAGGCCCACGATGACTAAGCCGCCTCTTCTAACTTGCACTGGCGTTGTGAATATTGCGGCAGGCTTGCCCGCAGGTAGCGCAAATTGCATGATAAGTGCCGGTACCAAATAATTAACTAACGATGGCAAAAACAACTTAAAAAAAGCATCAAATTCTATTATACCTTTTTGCCAGACCATCAGCGTTGTAATATCACCAAAGGGACTAAATACACCACCGGCATTCGCGGCAATAACAATATTGACACACCCAATAGCAATAAACTTTTGCTGCCCTTTACCAACCGCTAATATAACGGCACACATTATCAGTGCCGTTGTTAGGTTATCTGCGACCGGCGAAATAAAAAATGCCAATATTCCTGTTAGCCAAAATAGCGCTCGATAACTAAAACCTTTAACGATCAGTTTATCTCGTAAAGCATCAAAAACCTGACGTTCAAGCATAGAGTTGATATACGTCATCGCAACCAGCAAAAAGAAAAATAGCTCAGCGTATTCTAAAAAATTATGTCTAATAGCAATTTCAGCGGAATGATCATCGCCCATTTGTTGATAAACAGCAGCAATGAGTAGCCAAATAACACCTGCAGCTAGCAATACAGGTTTTGATTTTCGTACATTTACTTGCTCTTCGAAAATGACAAAGATATAGGCAACAACAAAGATAGCCAGTGCTGCATAGCCAACCCAATGATCGGTAAGTGATACAGCGGTAGTGACGACTTCACTTGCCGAAGCCGTAAAACAAGCAAACACTAAAAAGATAAAAGCGGTAATTGTAAGTTTCATAACACAGTTACTTAATACTGAGAGATAGCATATTGAAGATGATGCCATAAAAAAGCAGCAATGAAATTAATTGTTTTATCTGGCGTTTTAATGGCTTTATTCTGCTGATTTTTACCAAAATGTAATGGTGCATGCTGAATAATACCATCTGCTAAGCGAGCAAACTACAGGCTCTACAACCAAATTGTGGACTTCACAGGCTTTATTAGACACTCAATAAGTTACGGTGTAAGTTCACAAACGATATACTTAAAAATTGAGAATCAAAGCAGTTGAGCAAAGTAATGGACTTAGTTATACTGGTGAACATGTATCGTAACAAACTGATATTTAAACTAAAACACTTTATCACTGACACAAACAGTGATCTGATGAATTTACACTGGCTAACTAGATTAATATACTCGAATTCAAGTTAATACGACTTACGAAGCAGCGATACATTCTAAAAATATCATTCACATACAACCGTTGTTTAACATGTTACATTTGAGAAAGCCCATTTTTATACTCTAGATAACATCTAGTGAAATCTGAGAAGTCCGCAAACTAAAAGATTAGGGAACACAGAAAATCATGGATCATCTATCACTTCGTAAACTTTCATTTATTATTTTAATTGCACTAAGTGCGATTGCTTTCATTCATGGTTTTTCATCAATACGCGTAACACAACAAGTAAATGAAATTCAAAAATCTTGGAGTGCATTTAGATCACAAAATAATGAAAAAGCACGCTTAGTTAACTCCTTATACCAAGTGTTGGGTTATGGTGGCATGATCCACAATTTTAAAAATTATATATTACGGAAAGATTTTGAGCATTTTTTGAAAGTTGAACGCTCAATGGGAGCGGCGCAGGGAATAGTTAAACAGTATCTTGCCTTGAGCACTTCATCAACGGAAAAATTAGTATTAACTGATATTCAAACTATGCTCGATAATTACCAAAAGGGAATTTTGAAGATTAGAGGCAGTATAACGGCAAAAAAGACCAGCACAGAAATCGATGATCTGGTAAAAATAAATGACGACTTAGCATTACGTGGTTTATCTTTATTAAAAGACGAAATTATTGCTGAACATCCCTATTTTGCGAATAGAAAAAATAAGCCTGTATTAGCCTCTGCCCTATATGCAGAATTTGGTTATGGCGGAATGATCCACAATTTTAAAAATTATATATTACGTCAAGACGTTATATATAAAGCCAATGCTTTGAGGTCGATAGCAAATATTGAGAATTTAGTTGATGAGTATAAACAGCTAAAACCTACTGTTAGTGAAAAAACCGCGCTGGAGGATATTATTTCTGTATTAACTAAGTATAAAAATAATATTGATATCATCGATAAGGGGATTGAACAGGAACTAATACCAGAAGCTATTGATGCAAAAGTAAAAATAAGTGATGCGTATGCCTTGAGAGGCTTAAGAACGATTGATCAAGATATTATTTATCAAATAGAAAGCAAGTCTGAATTATTGGGTTTTTTAATACAAGATGTCTATAAAAAAAGAACAACTTAATGCTTTTATTGTTATCAGCTTAACTATACTCATTGGATTATTTATTTTTTGGGTATTTTCATCTAAAGTCATCAGACCGGTAAAAAACCTCTCACGTGTCATGCGTAAAATGTCTCAAGGTGAACTTGATGTAGAAATTGATCCGATTAAAGTGCGCTTCGAGGATGACCATACAGAGTTAGGACGTATGCATAAGTCGTTAAAAATATTTAAAGATAATGAAATTAAGCGGCAATTAGCAGAAGAAAAAATCACTCGTTTAGCCCTAACAGATCCTCTAACTGGCTTAGCTAATAGAAATAAATTTGAGGATTCGCTACATGAAATGGTGAATTTAGCTAAACGTGAAAAAAAATTGATCGCTTTATTGTCGCTTGACCTTGATAAATTCAAACCAATCAATGACGAATATGGCCATGCCGCTGGTGATTTAATTTTAAAGGCTGTTGCAAGTAACTTATTGATAATATTTAGAGAAACTGATTTAGTCGCACGACTAGGTGGAGATGAATTTTCGGTAATACTTTACGGTCCAGATAGTATTGAAGCTATTAAGAAAACGCTGAAGAGAATAGCAGCCTTAATCCCTACATCGATATCTTATGGTAAGGATCAATTATCAATTGAAGTTAGCATTGGTGTCGCTCTTCATCCATACGATGCTAACTTTGATTATGACTTATTAATGAATAATGCCGATAAAGCTTTATATGAAGCAAAAGAGGCAGGTAGAAACACTTATCGTATTTTTAGTGAAGAACCAAACCCTACTATAGCGCCATAAATAATTACCGATAATAATTTAGTTTATTTAATAATCGTTACAATTTATACAGTTCCGCTGATATTTGCACAATAGATAATATGCTTGAAGTACATTGAATGATATTAGTTCAGATTAGACAACTCGATTCTTATTAATAATACACAAAGTTAGAGTATGCCTAATGTTATTATTATGCATGCTTTCCATACCTTAGGCTCTGAGTACCTTTCTCGCTACTTTACTTTTAAAGCTCCCGTAAAGTTTTAAAATCGCATACGATATTCTCAAAGAAAACTTTCATTTTATGCGCTAACAATAACCGCCTACTGACATTAATTTTTACATTTACTAATGAACATTTAGGATTAATATTGGTCTACTTTTTCGTATTATTCACCTCTTAGAAAAAGCCTATAGCATTTCATTAAAGCTATTTATTAAGGATAAGTATGAAAAAAGTCATAAATCTCATTGCTACATTCACAATTACGCTATTACTGAGTGTCAGTTTTAGTAGTTTTTCGACAACTTTCAAAGAAGGAAAGCACTACAGTGTAGTTGCAGAAAAGAAAACCTCAACACCTGAATTGACGGAATACTTTTCTTACTACTGCCCAACTTGTCGCGCTTATGAACCTTACCTTGATGGTTTCAAAAAGGTTATGCCTAAGCAAGCTAAGTTTAACAAAGTGCATGTCGATTTTATGGGACACACATCAGCAGATATTCAATTTATGTTGAGTAAGGCATTAATTATTGCAGAGAAAACTGCTATTGATAAACAATTTTCTTCTGCTGTCTTCAAATATCTACAAACCGATAAAGCAACAATTACTGATGAAAAAGACATTCGTAATATTTTTGTACTTAGTGGTGGTGATGGCAAAAAGTTTGATCAAGGCATGAAAAACTTTTCGGTGATCGGTCAGGCAAAAAAAGAAAAGAAAATACAAGATGATTTATCTGAAAAGCGTTACCTCACTAGCGTCCCGGCTATGGTCGTAAATGGTAAATATTTAATTGATAGTAAATCACTCGACCGTAATAACTTCTTTGCCGAATACAATGAACTAGTCGCCTATTTATTTAGCCTTTAAGGTTTTTAACGTTACGGCAACTGCACAAGCGTTATTATTCTAATATCAGCCACATAAGCCTAGGTATCTGCTTATGTTATAAAGAAGAATGCCGAACTCTAACAAGTTCGGCATTCTTCATTTTTTACAACATTTAGTTTTACTACACTTAGATTAACGGCGACGATGTTTATTATTAGGCTTAGTTTTATTCTTATCACCAAAGGCTTGTTGACGACCATGCTTTTTTTGTCGCCCTAGGGTGTTTTTACGTGCCGGTGCGTCGGTTTTAGTTAAATCAGGCTCATAGCCCGGCAACCATTGCTGCATTAAGCGGCTATCTAAAACTTTTTCTACTGCTTCTAGTAACCAGGCTTCAGACGGACTCATTAATGAGATAGCCAAACCTTCATTACCCGCACGGCCTGTGCGGCCAATACGATGAATGTAATCTTCAGCAATATAAGGCAATTCATAATTAATCACATAACGTAGATCATGAATATCGATGCCACGAGCTGCAACATCAGTAGCCACTAACGCTCGCGTTTTTCCAGCTTTAAACTCAGCTAAGGCTTTATCTCGCGCCCCTTGTGATTTATCACCATGTATAGATTGGGTTTTAATGCCATCTTTTGACATTTCTTTCGCAAGCTCATCTGCCCCTTGTTTGGTACGGGTAAAAATAAGCACCTGTTGCCAGTTTTTCGAGCCAATCAAGAATGAAGTTAATTCACGTTTTCGGTCACTATCAACGGTATAAACAATTTGTTCCACTTGCGCGGCAGCAGTATTACGCTCGCTGACTTCAATAAGCTCAGGGTCGTTAAGTAAGGTTTTACTGAGTTTAAAAATAGCATCATCGAACGTGGCTGAAAACAGTAAGGTCTGGCGCTTTGGTGGTAACCTATTAAGAATGCGATCGATCTCATCCTTAAAGCCCATATCTAACATTCGATCAGCTTCATCAAAAACAATGGTTTCAAGATGAATCAACAATACACTGCCATTAATAATATGATCCAATAATCGCCCGGGCGTAGCAATTAATACATCAGCACCTTTCTCTATCGCTTCAATTTGCGGCTTAATACTGACTCCGCCATAGGCAACAGCAATATTAAGCTCGGTATTTTCTGCATAGCTAACAAAGCTTTTATACACTTGCTGAGCAAGTTCACGGGTTGGTGTTAATACTAAGGCTCGAATGGGTCTTTGGGCTGGAATATTTTCACTCAAACGCTGAAGTATAGGTAAAGCAAAAGCCGCGGTTTTACCGGTACCGGTTTGTGCTCCAGCCATAATATCTTTATTAGCTAAAATCGCAGGAATGGCTTGTTGCTGAATAGGTGTTGGTTGCTCATAGCCCAAGGCTTTAACGGCATCAGTAAGTGACTTGTCTAATGCTAATGAAGAAAAACTCATGATTATCTATCGCTTATTGATCGAATGCTGGTGTTGTTTGAGTTCATGCTCAAGTTCGTCTGGGTAATAAACAAGCCCTTGATCATCCTGACTTGGAAATACCACAATAGCGAGTTCATCATCTGCTAGGCCGTGGGTCCAACGACTAAACCATTTATTTAAGGAGATGGCTTCTGGTTGGCAATTTTGCCATTCATCAGTCACCCAAGCTTGGGCAAACTCTTTGTTCGGCCAAACCGGCACACAGTCTTCTTCTTCTGTGTTTAGCATCACACAACCGTGTTCATCGGTTAAAATCCACAGTTCATTCTGGCTTACAGCCTCTTTGACGAAGTAAACGGCTCGTTGTGCATCGTCCATCTGCAATAATTGTTTAATTTTTTCTGGCTCTAACACGTGATTTCCTGATGATGTTTATTGATAAATCGAATACTATTCTACAAAAATTTGCATCTCTTCGCCGATTTGTTTGCGCATTTCCATTAACTTTTTCGCGCTTTCATGCTGTTTGATATCTTCTTCACTCTCCGGGATCCATTTTGGAATAGTTTCTGACTGGCCATTTTGGTCAACCGCCACCATGATAACAATGCAATGTGTTGTTAGTCGGCGGTTTAACGATTTAGGATCACAGGCATTAACTTCTAATGCAATGTGCATTGAAGAGTTACCGGTATAAATAACTTTTGCCTCAACCTCAACTAAGCTACCTACGTGGATCGGGGCAATAAAACGAATACCACCGGCGTAAGCTGTAACACAATAGCGACCACTCCAGCCAGCCGCGCAAGCGTACGCAGCTAAATCAATCCATTTCATTACCGCACCACCATGAACTTTGCCACCAAAATTTACATCCTGAGGTTCAGCTAAAAATCGTAAAGTGATATCGCGTTGTGGTTTGCTCATGCTGCTTCCTATCTATTAGTGAAATTACCGTCAAATTGGCATTTAACAAAGCTTACAATAGCGCTTGTTTAAATGTACATTACCACCAGTTTAGTCATAGTAAAAATTTAAAGGATAACCATGAAAATTTGGGTTGATGCCGATGCTTGTCCCGTTGTCATTAAAGACATCTTGTTTAGAGCCGCAGAACGCACACAAACGACAACAACTTTACTAGCAAATCACTATTTAAAAATACCGCCATCTAAAGTGATCAGCTTCGTACAAGTGAGCGCAGGCTTTGATGTTGCCGATAATGAGATCGTTAAACGCGCAAAGCCAAACGATTTAGTAATAACAGCAGATATTCCTTTAGCTGCTGAGGTCGTCGAAAAAGGCTGCTTAGCGCTTAACCCTAGAGGAGAGCTTTACACTGAAAGTAATATTCGTCAACGGCTTAATATGCGTGATTTTATGGACACACTGCGCTCTAGCGGCATTGATACCGGCGGAGCACCACCGATTAGCCAAGCAGACCGCCAAGCCTTTGCTAACAATCTGGATAAATTACTAGCACAGCAATAATTACAGCAAATGACTATAAGTGCCTGCTGTATAACTACAAGCACCTTAACTTAGGTCTATTTATTAGCCGTTGGGGTTATACGGCGTCTGCTGCTATTGTTACTTTCGCTATTACCGTATGGGTTACTGCTTGTACTGTTACCTGTATGACGTTTATTTTTACTTGGTGGTTTGTGTCCACGAGCATTATCACCAGAACGTTGACCATCTTTATGTTCAACTTTTGCTTTTTTCGGACGCTTTGCTTTTAATGGTCTAAGCTTACGCGAATCAGGTAACGCGTGTACAGGTTCAAAACCAACAACAATTTCGCGCGGTAAATGTGTTTGTATGACATGCTCAACATCATTAAGTAAATCCATTTCATCAGCGCAAACTAACGATACTGCATGTCCGGTTGAGCCGGCACGACCTGTACGGCCAATACGGTGAACATAATCTTCTGGCACGTTTGGCAACTCAAAATTAACCACTTGCGGTAACTGATCAATATCAATACCACGGGCTGCAATATCCGTAGCAACTAAGACGTTAATTTCACCTGCTTTAAATTGCGTCAATGCTTTTGTTCTTGCACCCTGACTCTTATTACCATGAATCGCTGCAGTTTTAATACCTGCGGCGTCGAGCTGCTTAGTTAATTTATTTGCGCCATGCTTGGTTTTCATAAACACAATAACTTGTTGCCAATTATTGGTTTTGATCAGATGTGTTAGTAATGGTGCTTTCTTGTTTTTATCAACAGAATAGATTAATTGTTCAACCGTTTCAGCCGTGGTATTTTTCGGGCTGATTGAAATTTCAACCGGATCATTGACGATGCCTTTAGCTAATTCGCGAATATCTGGTGAAAATGTCGCCGAAAAAAGTAAGGTTTGACGCTTTTTGGGTAACAAAGATAGGATTTTCTTAATATCACGAAGAAAACCCATGTCTAGCATTCTGTCAGCTTCATCAAGAACCAATATTTCTAATTGGCTAAAGCGAACAGCGTTTTGATTATATAAATCCAACAAACGTCCTGGCGTAGCAACCAGAATATCAACCCCTTGGCGTAAGCGTGCCATTTGCGGATTAATTTTAACTCCACCAAATACCACGGTGGAATTTAATGCTAAATGTTTACCGTACATTTCGACATTTTCCGCAATCTGTGCGGCAAGTTCACGTGTTGGCGTGATAATAAGTGTTCGAGCTTGATTGGGACGTACTTTGTCGCCCTTCGATAATAGCTCGAGGATAGGTAAGGTAAAGCCCGCTGTTTTACCCGTGCCCGTTTGTGCGGCCGCCATAACATCTTTACCAGCAAGTACCGCAGGAATAGCCTTAGCCTGAATAGGTGATGGTGTATCGTAACCTTTTTCCGCAATCGCTTTTTGAATTGGGGCAGATAAACCTAAATCGGTAAAACTCATAGAATGTACTCTTCTCGCTGGGGGTTTGAGCCAATGTCAAACGGCGGTGCAGAATACAGTATAGACAGCTTCAGTGCAATGATAGTAAGATTCTAGCGCATGAACCACGATGCGATCGAAGGGCTTAGCTGCGAGTTTAGAATGTTATCTTCAAGGCAGGAAAATCAGGAACCGAATATCACAGTAATTCTGTAATGTTTTTTCAGACTGTTGTCATCTTTTGGCTAGAATTTTATGGCAAAAATAGCTTATAAAATTTCACCTTTGTTTTGATAGCTAGAAAACCACTTCTAGCTTATGCTATTAAAAGTATTAGAAAATAACTGATTCATCAATTATCGAAAAGCAAACCTGATAACCGA
>Ga0070748_1001681_pt1 | contig 10280 bp, 9 predicted proteins | sample VirMetDEL_Nov_12_FD_77015 | JGI IMG/M metagenome (GOLD analysis project Ga0070748, IMG submission 77015) | Aqueous microbial communities from the Delaware River and Bay under freshwater to marine salinity gradient to study organic matter... | ecosystem: Environmental > Aquatic > Marine > Coastal ...
CGCCACTGAAATTAAACAGCTTGCAACAGTAGAGCCAAAACAAGCCAGCAAAAAATTTGAGCTAATGGCCAGCACCATGTCAGACGCCCAGCTGATAGAAGTGATTGAAGCTATTGATATTGTCACCCTGACGCAAATAAACAGTCAGCACGATCTGTCCTTTCCGTCGATTATTGCCGAACTCATGACGCCTGAAAAAATTCGCGACATAGTCTGCCAGCAACCGCTCTACTGGGAAGAAAAAATAAAAACCAATGCAGATGAATTAAAGCAGCACACCTTTGAATTTTTAACCTACTTAATTCGCAGCCAAGACAGCGATGAAAAAAGAGCTGAAATTTTGCAATGCGTTGCCGAAGATAGCGCAGGCTTATTTTATTTATCGATTCCCTTTATCGAGCTCTATCGCGGCGAAAAAGTCGTCGACGAAGATTACGACATGTACCACCGAGAAACATCAAGCCTACATGAAGAAGAGTTAGATTTAGAAGAGGCACAAACCTATGTCGAGCGCAATGCAGGCGAAGACCAGCACAGCCTTGGCTATGATGATCCGCGCAGTTTGTTGGCGTTAATTCGACAGTTAACCCCGGAAGTAGAAAATGACATTAAGAACCTAATTCGCAATGAAAGCTCAGGCTGGGAATTGATTATTAATAAATTTGCTGCCGAGCTGGTAATGCAAGCAAAAGACAAAAATACCGCTACGGATGAATACGCCGAAGTAGACGATATGTTTAGCTTTCTAGATTAAGATGTACCATATAAAGAGCCTTAATATAAAGGCTCTTTATATTAAGGCTCTTTATATTAAGACTCTCCAGATTAAACAACAGGCTTGCCATGCAATTAGCATTACGAAGTTCACCCCAAGGCCCATTTTTAACACAGGTAATCACCTATGGCTTGGAACAAAAACGCTTAAACGCAGAGCACCTTGAGCAAATAAAAAGCAAAGCGGTTTTGATGAGCTTAAAGTTTGCCGACAAATTTTATAATAAATATAAAATGGATTTGTTGGAGCAAGCGGCACAAGACATTATCGGTGTGGCCAGCTTAGGCTTGGCAGAGCTTTCCAAGCAGGATATTGAAACCGCACTCAGGGTGCTCACCAGCCCAGAAGGTATCGTAAAACCCTTTCAAAAAGGCTGGAGCATGCTCACCCAAGTTAGCCTCATCAACGCTAACAATAAATCTCTCTACGGTGATGTAGACGCACACCTGCTTGCCAATATCGCAAGCGCGCCCTATGAAGAGCAGTGGCTGGGCCTGCGTCACTATGAGCAGGCGCTGCAGCGCTGGCAACAAGACCAAGCGATCACCACACTGAAAGAAACCTTCTTCTACCCCAGCGCGCTAGATGACTCAGATTTCTTTAACCTTGAAGGTATGCTCGCCGAAGCGCTGATCTACCGAGTTTGTTGCAATGGCGCGAAAGTAAAACAAGACTTAAAGCACCGGCTAAAAAACCTAGAGCTGCAAGACAATTGGCTGCATGAAGAATTTTTAAACACACAATTGCAGACCGCCTTGGGCCTCTTACCTAAGGAGCTAGCCGCCACTATTCGCGCAGATCTCGGCAAGAACTTCATTCAGCAGATAATCGATACCTTGAAGTTCGCCAAGCGCTACCAAAAACTCTTAGCTGAAAATGCCACCCCCGAAAAACGCGATACCTTTGAATACAAACACAGCATGCTGCACCCATTATTAGGCTGGCCGCAGTATCTTGAAATTTAATTCGATAAAAATTAATTCCACTTTAGCAGCGGGCCATTACATGAGCGATGACATCAATTTTAAAAACAATCCGCTACACGGGTTGAGCTTAGTAAAATTATTAAACGAAATAGTCGATCACTATGGCTTTGAAATTCTCTACGCCTACCTCAATATCAATTGCTTTAAAGCCAACCCCAGCATTGAATCCAGCGTGAAATTTTTAAAGAAAACTGACTGGGCGCGCGAAAAGGTAGAGGGCTTTTATTTGTATCAGTATAAAAACCTGCCCAAAGCATCCGCGCAAGAATTTGAGCACCCACCTAGAGATCGCGTGGTGCCTGATGAGGATAAGCCGGGTGAGCCAGCCGAATTAGACTTGGCCGATGCAGCACGACTGCAAGAAAAGCGCGTCAAAAAAGCGGCTAATTTCGGCAGCGGCAGAAGATGCTAAAACGCGGTTAAGACTAGACTGCTGCTAAGACTAAAACTCGGCTAAAATTGCTTCGTTGTAATCAGCCACTAGCAAAGTCACCTGAAATTTCTCCGCTAAGCGATTAAGTTCCTGCTGCTTAATCGCCAAGTCATCCAGCGTGAGCGTATTGTCGTCTAGCTGCCACAACAAACGCGAACCCGCATAAGCGTATTGCATCGCCAGTAGCGCATTGCTATTGCCCTCAAGTGCAGCGGCTTCCAGTCTCGGCATTTTCCGGGTTATTTTATTCAACGCCTGCTTCAAGTCCCAGACGTAAGTAACCTCACGCATAAAATCATGCCGACGATATTTATTGAGCAGCCAAATAATCATGGCGGCGCTAACTACCACGCCCAATAAATTCCAATGAAAATGACTGCCACTTTCATCGGGGAAAATAGCTATTAGCGTTTGCGCTAAAGCCAAGCTGCCCACAGCTAAACCAAGGGCACAGCCAACAAATACTATTTTTAGGTGTTTGTTATAGCGCGCCTTATCAATTTCAATGAGCTGCATAAAATACCGAGTGAATAATTAAATACATAACACTGCGCGAACCTCTACTTAGCCGACCCGCGTAGTTAAAAATTGAATAATGTCGTTAGATTCATAAAGCCACCTAACCTCACCGCCCTCCTCAATACGCAAGCAAGGCACCATAACACGGCCACCCTGCGCGATTAATTCATCACGATACGCTGTATTCTTAATATCTCTAATCTCAATATTAATATTTAAACGATGTATCGCACGGCGAGTCTTTACACAGAAAGGACAAGCATAACGCTGATACAACGCCAAACCCGCTGTTTTAGCCTGTGCATCCGCTTGTTCAGCCGCAGCACGTTTGATTGGCTTAGGGTTGGTAAGCCAGCTGATGAACACAATAACCATGCCCAACCCGTTTCTTAACGCCTTAACGACCATATGAATAACTACCTGCTGAAATTAGGAATAAAAGTGTAAGTAAGAAGTCGCTGGAGTCTATAGTTAAGTGGGGGGTTTGTAAAACCCATCAAAAAAAACGTACTGAATAATGGGAGGTGAAATTTATAATGCGCTGATCAAATTGCGAAGACATATTGATGTTTATTTTAAAATCGGCCAAGAACGGGTGTTAATTAGTCTTATATCGATAGCAGTTATCATTAAAGTTGGTCGTCATTTCTCCCGCTGGCGAGCCACTTGTCTTTCGGCAGCTGCTCCTGCGTTGCTCTACCTCCTGAATGCCGGACCACTACTTCATGCAGTCGTGCTTCGCCACAAAACTACAGGAGTAGTTTTGCACGATGGAATCGCCCGAAGGGTGAAAGCCATGGATGGCTTGAGTGCATAGAAAAGTAACCAAAAGGTAGCTCTCGCACATCCATGTGCAAGAGCTACCTGCCTTCATCCCATCAAAACGGCCCGTATGGATAGTGATGATGATTAAAAAATTAAACGTGAGTACTAACTTTAATAAAAAAAATTACAAATAAAGACTTTCCATAAATCGAAGAGCTGACCCCATATTTCCCTGGCCCTATATTTCCAATGTCCTATTTCGGCCAGCGGCGGAAGTTTGGTTGATCTGTCTCGGGTTTTAACTTTTGCATTTTTATTGAGAATGGTTTTCGCCCGCTGGCGAGTTACTTTTCTTTGCTTCGCCGAAAGAAAAGTAACCAAAAGAAAGGCGACCCAACTCGTTCGTTTTTCCTGCGCGCTTCAGAAAATTCCCGCCGTTTCGACACGCCATCCCTGGCGTGACGTCACTAAAACGGACGTCCTGTCCGTTTTTCGGCAATTTTTCTCCAGTGCTCGGCGAACTCATATGGGGAAGTTAAAATCAAAGTCAACAGCAGCAGCACAATTCTCTGTTTTTAAAAGTCTCGCTAGTGGCACCGCTTTTGTTCCCATGAGAATTTCCCGAGCATCGCAAGGCGGTAGGGGAAATTGGGCAGGACGCCCAATTTAGTCTTGATCCGGTTGTGTGCGGCTTTAGGTGCCGTATTCTTTTGTTGTTCTTTGATGTATTGCATCGGCTGTAGTGAGCGTGGCACTTGGGCTTTAGATAGCTGCCTGCGATCTATTGCTGGCGAAAATTATTTAAATCAAATGGAGCGGGTGGCTTGGGGAATACAACTGCGCAGATGATATAAGGAAGGATGAGCGCGCCGCCGCTGAAGAATGCGAGAAGTAGCCATAATAGGCGTACTTTGCTTGGTGGCCAGTCGATAAACTCTGCAATGCCTGCGCACACGCCTAGGAGTTTCCGATTGTTGGATGTGCTTAGTTTTTTGTTGTTCATGGTGCTCCTTGCTACCTAGTTATAGGATTAAGGGCACATTTAAAACCTTTTACCCGCTTAAGTCACTATTGATAGGGTGTTTTGTGCCACTGGGGTTAAATTACCCAGTGGCAAAGAGCACTGCGATGAGTGTCCTTTGCCTCTAGGGTATTTTTGTGGTGTTTTTTATGACCTATGGTGGCTGTTAAGCATGCATTTGCAGGCGAATGATATTCGCGCGCTCATTGTGCTTTTCGCTTTCTTCACCTGCGGTTTGCAATTGCGCGGCTATGCTTTTGCCTGCTGCTAATAAGCTGCCTGTGTTTTTTGCATTGCCTTCAATAGATTCAATGGCCGCGACTATGTTGGTGCTATGGGCTTCGGCGTGGTGCATTTTTTCGGAAAGGCGGCTGATGATATTTGATACACCTTCTATTTGAGCGAACAAGTTTTTAACCTTGCCTTTTGATTCTCCGAGAGAAGTTTGGGTGCTGCGCGCTAGGTTCCTTACTTCATCGGCCACCACGGAAAATCCGCGCCCAAACTCTCCTGCGCGCGCCGCTTCTATGCTGGCATTCAGGGCAAGTAAATTGGTTTGTTCAGCGATGGATTCAATAATAGAAAACACGCTTTCAATACTATTTACATCTTTATTCACTGCGCCTATATTTTCATTCAGTGTGGATATTTCGCTGGTTAGGTTGCGAATAGTGGCTTGAAATTCGGTAAATTGTGCGAATAAGCTTTTTGATTGTTGTCCTATCTGTTCAATAAATTCCACGGCATTTTCGGACAGGGTTGAGGATTCGTGTGCGACACCCAATATGTTGCTGTAGCCCTGAATGACCTTGTCTTGAATATTGATCATTAATTGGCTGGCGGTATTTTCTAAATGATAAAAATACATGGCGTAGCTGGTGTATTCGGCTAGGAACAGTAATTTCTCTGATTGGGTTTCTGCTGCTCTGGGGTAGATGAAAAGGCCGCTCAGGGTTTCATTGACATTGACTCCGTAAAGCTCCCCAAAGGTTGAAAAACCTGCAACGGGAAATTTATTAAAACAATCAAGTTGCTTCAGTTCGGCGGCGTTGTTGAGCCTGCGTAAAATACAGTCAAAGAAAATTGCGCCTATGGGTTGATGCTTGCCGTTATCAAATTTATTCCAGTCTTGACGCGTTTTCTCCACAAAATTTGTGGCTTTCATTAAGTGCAGCTCGGTGCCGAGTGGTGTATCGCAGTAGAAGTTTATTTCTTTTTTCTGAAGGTTAATGCCAGCCACTGAGCGTATGTAGTATTCGTTGTCTACTTTAATGGCGAAGCTGTATTTTTTGAGCGCGCCAGCGAGGTCGTTCAAGTTGCATTTGAAGTAGGTGCAGAGTGCATCCACCGCGCAGGTTGTTTGCAGGGAGCCTTGGTCTACAAAGCTAACAACGCGGCGCTGGGCCGAGTCTGCATCACCTATGGTCCACTTTTGGTTGGTCGGTTCAAAACTTTGCGTTTTAAATAGTCGAAAGCAGTAATTGGCCTTCACTTTTAAAAAGCATAGGGTGGCGTGGCTGCGGCAGAGTTTTTGGCCGTCGTGATAATTGGCTTGTTTGAAATCGAGTTTCCCTGCAGTGGTGCCGCCGATAAAGGGAATGAGGAATTTACCGCTTTGATAAATCGCTTCCATTAACCAGTTTTCGCAATTGGTTAAACCATTTACGAGCGTGACTGCCACTGTGTCTTTTATGTCCAGTGCCATGCTGGGTTGAATTTTTCTGAGTTCCGCTGCTATAGCGCGTGTGCGGGCCTTGGGTTGCAAATTTATATTGCCCGATTGAATGTCATCGCAAGGGAGTTTGATAGTGTGTAGCGATACAGATTCTATGACGTCAGAAGAAAAAAGCTGTAATACCACGTTTTTTCTGCCTGCGGTGTCGGCTTGGTAGAGGTTGCCTGTTTGATTGCACAGTTCACCTGCGGTGGAGGTGAGTAAAAAGGGGGTGCGGGTAATGCTTTTAAGTTGGCTGGCAAACTGCTCCATATCTACATCGGGGGAGAGGTAGCCCATAATAAATGCAGGTGCCTGTTGGTCAACTTCGAGCTGTTCGGCAGAGGTTCTAAGGTGTTGTGCATCGAGTGATAAGAGTTTACAGCCGATTATTTCCTTCTTTTTGATGACTTGTTTTTTATTAAATAGGTTCGCCCAAAGCATAGCCAGATCCTTTACCCTTCGATTGTGGTGACGGAAAAATAATTAAGAATGGTTTTGTGTGTCTTGAGGCGACATGCACCCTAGTCTCAATGATTTTTTCTTGATGGGTAGATACTAGATGAGGTTTTTAGGTTTCGCTAATGAGTCTGTGTACTTGTTTAATATCTCACTATTAGCGAAAGCCCTTAGATGACAGGGTGAGTCTTTGCTCTGTGAGTACCTGAATTTAGGGTCTTAGCGATTATGCATTTTTTGCTCATGTGGTTCGGGCCAGGTAAAGTGTTTTTGAGGTGGTGATTGTGTGGATGATTAATAGGCAGAAGTAATGGTTTGTTATAGCGGTGAATGCGGGTTCGGGAGTTAGGTGTGAATTGTATTTTCTAGGGTGTGGCGCAGCGAGAGTTCATGCGCTGCAGATTGAGCGCGGCGGTAAAAATCATTTACCGCCGCATTCTTTTATCTTAAGCGTAGTTTGTTAATATTTTTTTAGCGCCATACTTTTGGTGCAGCCTTTAAATAGTCAACTAACAGCTGCGTGAGTTTTGCATCGTCTTGCGTGGAAGGGTGCCAGTGGCAGCCTGCGTAGTTTAAGCCTGTAAAAATAATCTTGCCTGTTTTTATATTTTTTTCTGCGTTTAGGTTTTTGATGACACGCTCTACCTGTGTGGCTATTTCACCTTCGGTTTGATCTGATGCCATTAAAATAAAATGCGCCTTGGGGTTTTTGCGGTGCAGCGATTTTACAAAGTCTGTGTAGTGTGCGACGTAGTCATTGTGTAAGTCTTCGCGTGTTTTCCAGCGCTCATCGGCATTGAGTGGGGTGGAGAAGTCGTTGGTGCCCAAGCCTATAACGATAACCTGTGGTTGCCATTTTGCGCTGTTAGCGGAGGCGCTTTTGTCGTAGCGATGGGTATTTTGATTTAGGGTGTAGGGGTAGAGCGAGAGTAGACTTTTATCCGGCGAGCTGCCGTTGTAGTTGCGCACTATACCAAAGCCGGATGAGGCATTGATTTGATAATCTGCATTGAGCGCCTTGGCGGTTAGGGGGCCAAATGCGAGCTGGGTATTGGTGGTTTGAAAGAGTTCTTCATTGTTGCATTCCCGTGAGCTTGAGGTGTTGCCATAGCCTACGGTAAAGGAGTCGCCAATAAACTCTATTTGACGTGTACGGTTGCTGATAGGTAGTGGCTTGCCTGTGGAGTAAAAGCCGTTGAAGCGGCCGGTGCTCCATTGTGTTTCGGTGAGCTTTTCGAGGCGAACCTTGTGCGTGCCGAGGGTTAAATTTTTGACGGGGTAGGTCGTTTTACCGGGCTTTTTTATAATGATGGCTGCAGCGTCGTCCACCAGCAGGCGAAAAATATTTTGGTCGTCATCGAATTCTAAATTGAGTGAATCGCCTTTAAAGGCAGTTTCAAAATAAATGCCGGGCCAGGAATAGCGGTAGGCTGGGTCTTTATTGGGTTGCGCTTCAATTAATACGCGCCCACCTACGTGGGCGGGTAGTTGGTGTAGCGCTTCGCTATTTGCCCACAGATAAGGTGCTAGGGCCAAAACCATAAGGCTGGCGCAAACGGAGTTTTTTTTCATGGCTGATTGCTCGCTGCGTAAAATATTTTTATTGGGAGTGACGCGACTTGGGCAACGCCACGGCCGCGAGTAACAGTAACATTAGCCAACTTATGCTGCCGCCGCCAGAGCTGTTTTTGGCTGGCGTGCTTGCTGCTGCAGAGCTTGCGGCTTTTGAGCTTGGCGCAATTGAGCTTGCGCTGCTTGCCGCCACAGACGCGGCGGCGCTTGATACAGCGCTGGCGCTGCTGTTGTTGTCACTGGTGTAATCTATTTTTTCTAACATGACGGTGGCATAGCGATAGCCAAATTCACGATAGGACGCAGAGGTGAAGTGTGCTTCATCTGCCCCTGGTAAGCCCGCCGCAGAGATGACAACGCTGTTGCTGAGTTCGGCAGGCAATTTGTTGATTTGTGCATTGTGCAAACTGCAGCAGGATTGATAATCCGCGTAGAGGGTTTCTCCCGCTAAAAAGGGCACGTCGCCAATGTTTAAGTCGGCCCGCAATTGCGTCACGATTTCTTTTACTTTGTCTTTCCACTGGGGGTCTCCGTTGTTGGTTTCGCCTTGGTGAAAAATAATGCCTTTGATCACGCCCGCGCTTTGCGCTTTTTGCGCCATATCTAACAGCCAAGCATAGCCGCCGTTAAATTGCGGTGGAAAGTCCGTATTGTTGCGCCCAAGCGGCGCGCTTTTTTGGTAGAACTCAATCGCAATGCCTGAAATAGCGGCGGGTACCAAGCCTATGGTGACACTGGTGGGCATTGCGTCAGCCATGGTTTTGCCAAAGTAATCGCCTGGGCCTAGGCCGCTCCAGCAGCGGTTGAGCGGGGGCGATGCAAGATACCAGTTGCCATAGGTTCGGCTTAAGTTACTGCAGTTTAAATCTGACATTACCTTCACACGGGGATTGGTGACGCGATCCTGCGCTTCAATTTTGCCAGCGCCTTCCATGTTGGACTGACCGAACATGAGATAGATGTGGAAGTTGGGATCTGGTTCGGCGCTGGCTGAGGTAGCTAGGAGGCTGAAACCAAATGCCATACAAAGACTGAGCGCGCGGGTCTTAATGCTGGGGTGTTGGTGCAATTTTTGTAGTATTGAAGAAATCATAATGCCTCTTATTTTTTTAGTATTTTAGTTGGTGTTTTTATGGGTGTTTGTGTACGCGTTCTGGTGATTATTGTTATTGCTATGGATGCAAACTAAGCATGAGTCTGCGGTGGGTGAAGTGGTAAATCACCGCATTACGCGCAAATGGTTTTGGGTGCACGGGTAGCCTGTAAACGGTTACATTTTTGTGTCGAACATCAAATTACTATAGCGCTGGGCATTTTGCAAAGCTTAATAAGGGTGATGGGGGTTAATGCAATGTTAATAAGGAGAGGTGCGGGCCGGTAAAAAACAGCCACCTAAGTAGTGCTTGGGTGGCTGTGTTAAGTGTTTTCTTGAGCTGCGTTTAGCGTTGTTAGGCGTAACACACGAGTGCGCTTTATGAACTCGTCAGCCTAGGCTTTTAATAGGCTTAGTGCATATCCGCAATGATTTTTTGCAGGCCTTTGAGTGAGGCTTCAACGCTTTGCATGGGTGTCATTCCTTTTGGGTAAGACTCTTGCTCCACCACCAACCAAAGTGTGCCACCGTAGGTTTTGTTGGCGGTTATCAGTGCTTTCCAGTCTGTGGTGTCTTTGCCGATGATAGGGTCTTCGGTGTTGCCTTCTTTCGGTGCCGAGGCTTTGTAATGGGTGGTGATGGTGCGGCCTGGGTAGGCTTTGATAACGTCGACAGGGTCTTTGCCTGCTACTTCGGTCCAGCCTACGTCTTGCTGCAAAATCACATCGCTGCCGGTGTTGGTGCCTATTACATCCCAGGGGGTTTTGCCTTTTTCGCCGAGCATTTCAGGCTCGTGATTGTGATAGCCGGTGTGCATGCCCAAGGGGGCGAGTTTCGCTTGCAGCGCGGCTAGGTCAGCGGCTACGTCTTTGGCGCCTTCGAGGGTGAACGCACGTTTATCCATGGGGATAATTAAGTAGTTACAGCCAATCGCTTTGTAAAA